>Ga0206130_10002146_pt1 | contig 27804 bp, 38 predicted proteins | sample Helgoland_Spring_9_FD_148637 | JGI IMG/M metagenome (GOLD analysis project Ga0206130, IMG submission 148637) | Pelagic subsurface seawater microbial communities from Kabeltonne, Helgoland, North Sea - Helgoland_Spring_Bloom_20160512_1 | ecosystem: Environmental > Aquatic > Marine > Epipelagic ...
CATTGGTTTGTTAAATTTTTTCCAAGTTGAAGCATTAATATAAATCTCAATTTTATCGTCGTCATTAAAACCATAGGAAACTCCATGAATGTGGGTAGCGTTGTCTATTTGATCAAGTCTTGAAAGTTTGATTATTGTTGTTTTAGGGTTTTTTTTTGTAATTCCAGAAATTTCAAGATCACGATAAAATTTCTCTACATACATTTCAAAATTTTCATCTGATTCATATGAGTTTGCAACAATCTCATTGTATAAATTAATATCTGATTGTTTTTGTACTGATGAGTAAGCAATTATTGAGATCAATGCTATTACACCAACTGCGATTAACCACTTTTTTGCGCTAGAAATCTTGTTTTTTTTAACTGTGGCTTGAATTGATTTTAATTCTTTTTTTGAAGTAGATTTAGGTTCAAACTCAACTTTTCGTAATGGCTCTTCAGTAGATTTTAGATTTATCCCAGGAGGAATAACACTCGTTAGATACTCAAGATCAGGTATTTGAGATATTTCTTCCCATTGTTCCATACCATAGCACCACACTTTGGTTTCCATTGAAATATTTTGATTTCTTAATTCTTCTTTAGAAAAAGGGCCAAATTTTTCTTTCCCATCCGTTATAAAATATTTATTCATATTTAATTGTATTGTTCAGGAAAAATCACGGAGTTTGTTATCAAATTATAAAGTTTCTCTAGAGCTTTAAATTCTGCATTATCAATTCCGCCACCTTGAAGAAAAACTAATTTATCCTCATAAAAAATAATCCAAAATTTCATAATCATCCCAATTTTATTACCAAACTTTTCATATTCTCCTTTTATTGTTAGTTCAATCGCTGGGTAAGTGTCAATTGTAGTTATATTTTGATTTAATATTTGAGGATTTATTAATATTGAGGCAATTTCGTTTACAAATTCATTAGTAAACTCTTTGTCTAAAAGCATTTCTTTAGCTTCTTTTCTTGAAACGAAAGAAATAAAATTTTTCGTTAAAATCATGTAATTATTTGTTCCATTCACAAACTTCTTGACAATATTTGGCCTATCACCCTCCATTATTTCCCAACCTACAGGAACTTTTAATTTTAAATTAATCTTTTTTGCTTTTGGATGTCCATTAATGCTAATATAGTCACCTAACTTAAAACTGTAATTCGAAAACTCACTTGATTTAATGCTAATTTTCTTCACAATTCTATTATTTTTATAATAGTGGAAATCAACATTAATATTATTTAAAAAAAAAGTTTTAGCTATACCAATAGTTTTCCAATTTGAAATTAAGTCTTCTTTTAAGTTTAAAGGCGCCAACCAATTATCAGGTACGTTATATTGGTAAAATAAAGTTCGCCCTACCGCAATGCAACCAATAACTGAAATACCATTACCAAGATCTATTTCTTTAGATTGATTGTAAACATTCTTTGCAAATTCTTTAATTTCATTTTCTGATATAGTTTGACTGTATGTGGCATTTGTCAAGAAAAATAACTGAATTAAAACTATTAAATATTTCTTCATATACTTTTCCATATTGCCATGCTAAAAAATCCAATAAGTGCCATAACCCATCCTAATGTTTTTGTTTCTTTTTTATACTTTCCAAATGCATAATTAAACCCTATGGCAATACCACCCCATCCACCTAGAAAAGAAAAAATAAATCCTGCGATAATCCAACCCTGACTCGCTTTTTTTAATCCTGGTATTTCAACATTTTTAGGTATTTGTTTTTTTTCTTCATTTTTGGTTTCAGTCTTTACAGAGTCTTTTAAATCTGATAAAGATGGTGGAATCAATTCTAATATTGGTATCATTTCATTCAAATCGCTAGCTTTTGTCCAGTCATTCAGACCTTCATACCAAATTAGAGTTTCTTGTTTTATATTTTCATTCTTTAATTCTTCGAACGAATATGGTCCGTTTTGTTGGTTGTTATTTGAGTAAAAGTAATTTTTCATATATCTCTTTAAATTGTTTGTTATTGATAACTTTTAAACTGCCCTGGGCTAATTTTTTTGGCTTTTAATATTAACGATCAAGAATATTGAACTTGATATGAAGCTAAAAACCATTTTATGTATTATTATATTTGAATAATATAATAATTAAATATAATAAATTTTGTCATGAATGAAGATATAAAGAAATATGAAACACAACAATTAGATAAATTAAAGATTAATGACCCTGAGGAGTATCAAAGATTAAAACACGCTCAACAAACTAGAAATAAATCCCGGAAAAAGAAATCGAATAAAAGAAATAAAAGAAATGTAATATATGTTTTAATTGTTCTTCCTTTAAGTTGGATGAATTATATTTTTAGTGGTCCTCCGATTTTATATTTGTTATTTCCTTTTTTCCCATTTATTTTAAGAAAATTGTTTAGTGAATCAAATTACTCATAATTTTTTTAAATAGAGTGGACTTTACATCTCCAATATTTTTTATTATTAAGCACCCAATTATAAAGTAATAGTTAAGTAACTAACTTCAAAATAATTTTTCCTACTATAGGAGTTAAGTCACATTATTTTGGTGAAGATTTGGAACTATTAAAGTTAGATTTTTTGATTAATGAATTGGATTTAGTATAAAATTGTTTTTGTGATAATAAAAAGCATTTTCGTAATTAGTATAGGGACCATTATTTAGAGGATTATTACTTATTTTTAATTTTTTAAGGAATCTTTTAAATTCTTCATTTGTCATTTTTAACCATCCATTATACCTTGTAGATTTATCCCATAACAATTGACCATTCTCCCATTCTCCTCCAATAACGTAATATCCAGGACCATCTCCTTTTGTATCTCCCCTAAAATTGTATGCTACACGTCCTTTACCATGAAATTGACCATTTTTAAAGTTTCCGGCATAGTGTTCCTTTATAGGATTACCGTCATACCATACAATATTATTGTACCAGTTACGGCCTAAAAATTCAGGCTTACTTCTATTTCTCTGCCCTGATCTGATGTATAGCGATTCTCCATAACCGTTTTCGCAATTACCTATTATACAAATTTTATTTTTACTCTCGCCAAAAGAAAAGAATAAAAATGTAAAAAGTACAATTGGTACAATCAAAAATGATAATAATTTAAAAACTATCTTATTCTTCGTTAATGATTTAATTCTATAAATCAGATAAATCTCCGTAATCAGAAAAATTAATAATGGAATGTATATTAGATAAAACTTTAAATAGTTAAATCCACTGGCAGTCATTTCGATTGCCCATGCGGCAAATAAAACAGAAATAACTATAAAAATTAATATTTGTATGATTATGTTTTTCATGTGGATAAATATATTTAAATACTGGAAGTGTGTTATTTCTAAATCTTAGTTTAGAGACTGTAAAATTTATTTTTCAAAAAACGTAGGGGTAACTACCCCGTCTTTCATGATTCCACTAAGTTTTAATTGACCGTTTTCATTGTAAAATTCAATTAAACCGTCTTCTTTTCCGTCTTTATAGTTTCCTTTCCTTTCTAACTGACCATTTTCATAATACAGTTTATATGTACCGTCTTTTTTTCCATCTTTGTAGTTTATTTTCATTTCTGGCTGACCATTTTTATTATAAGTTTCATACAAACCGTCTTCTTTCCCGTTTTTATAGTTTTGTTTAATATATAATTGACCATTTTCATAATATGTTTGACCTGGACCGTCTTCTTTCCCGTCTTTGTAAATCATTTTAAGCTTTAACTGACCATTTTCATAATATAGTTCACTTAAACCGTCTTCTTTCCCGTTTTTGTAGTTGACTTTGCCTCCTATCTTTCCGTTTTTGTTGTAAAATTCAGTTAAACCATCTCGTTTACCTTTTCTTAAGTTTATTTTAGTTTGTAACTGACCGTTTTCATAATCAAATAATAATACACCACTAAAAGTTTTGCCTTTATAATTAATTATTTCTTTTTTTATTTCTATGTGTTTTTTTTCTGATTCATAGTTAATAGTTTGGGTACAGCTTGAGAGTGTTATTAGAAAAATTAAAACTAAAAAATTTCTTATTAATGTTTTCATAGTATGAGTTATTTGTTTGATTTTAAAAATTAATTTTTAAAAACTAAGACTTTATTTTGGTTATCGATAGTTATCGATGAAAATCTATTAATTAAATCTTGACCAAATAATAAAGGTCCGTCATTTGAATTATAAATTACGGTTAAAACATTATTTGCTTTAAATGAATTATTAGGTAAACCAATAATAACCTCGTCCATTATAACAACTTTAACCACTTCATAACTACCAACAGCGGTAGTAATAATTGTATCTCCAATATAATCTTCATATAAGACATTTCCTGTCCTCAATATTTTTTCGAATAAATTATTATTGATTGCTAATCCAGCGTAACAACCAGTGTCAAAAACAAAATAATCAAAAACCCCATTGACAACACAGGGAATATATTTAACTTCTTCCTGTGCTGGAGAAATGGACGGAATACTTATTGTGTTTAAATCTTTTAAATTAATTATTTCATTACTGTATTGTTTCACAATGAACTCTTTATACTCTTCAACTAAACCCGTTTGAGCAATTAAAATATTAGTAAAGAAGGTAAATAAATAAAATAGTCTTTTCATATTTAATTTTTTAAACTGAAAATTCAGTTTCTTTTTTTGATATTAATTCTTTAACATTGGCTCAATCATTTCTTCAAATATATTTTTTTTTGTGATTGTTAAAAAATATATATCATCTGATGTGTAGTTGAAATCATCATAAACCCCATTGTTTTTGAATTCATAATCTTTAATTGGTCTCCAAGTATTTACAATAATATTTTTATACAAGAAATACTCATTATGTATTGTCATATTTCCTTGTTCTATAATAAGTGAGTAGATTGGTGATTTTTGAATAACTTCATCAAATTTAGTCTTTGAAAAAGTTAAATCTGCAGGAGCTGACTCGAACATAATTAATTCTTTGTCAAGAAAATAGAAGCCCAAACTTTTTGCGACACCACCAAAAAGAGATACTCCAGAGGTTCTTCTGTTTTTAACTTTTATTGTTTTATTTCCTATTTCTATAAAATTATCTTGTTTATTATACATGGATGGATAGATTTCATCAAATAATGAAATATCATTAGTCTTGATAATTTCAATCAGTTGATCTAAAACAAACTTATCTGTTTTCTTATGATTTTTTTTTAAATTATCTGTGCTGTTATTTGTTTCTTTCAAGTTATCGGTAAGACAAATATTCCGTAACTCTTCAACTCTATTTTGCTGTTTTATAGAGAGTTTATTCATCTCATTAACTTTAAATTCTTTAAAAAGTTTTTTAATAAAACATATACTATAATTATCTAAATCTACTAGTTTCATTAATTCATTATATTCTTCCCTTCCCATTTCATTTTTTATTTCAATTAAATGATTTTGGGCAAGAGCTTCAATTTCCTCGTTGGATTTTTCTTTATTATAATAAGGTGAATCTAATGCTTCAGGATATAAGGTCATACATTTTTCAATTGATTTCATAAAATGATTATTTTGAGCCATATTTAAAGCTTGTTGAGATTTGTTATCTCCAAAATTTAAAGCCATCATAACATCAGATTCGAATTCTTTATATGTTACTTTCTTTGCTAAATCTTTAATAACACAATCACATAAGTCTTTTGATTTTGTGCTTTCAAAAGCTTTTATACAGCTATCCATAAAATATTTAGCTTCAATCTCTTCTCCATCAATAAATTTAATTTTTTCAGTATTAGTCACATCATAGGTTTGCGCCTTTACATTTTCTTTACAAGAATTTAATATCAATGAAGATGATATTAATAGGATAAATATTTTTTTCATTGTGTTGATTATTAATTATTAAGCTAATGTAATTAAATATAAATTAATCTGTTTAAAGTGCTCAGAAATAGCAGATTCAAAACTGGAGCCAAATGACATGCCATAATATTTTTGTCTTGTCAAATACTATTAAACATCTTTTTTGCGTTATAAGCAAATTACAACCAATTTAAAATTAGGTGCCTAAGTAAATAAAGTACGTTAAAATCATGTGTAATTACGTGTAAGAATGACTATTAATAATTAAATCCAATTTTATGAAACATTTATTTTTTACCTCAATCTTATTTTTGACATCTTTATCAGTTACAGCACAAGAATCCTTTAATGGAATGTGGCTCAATGAAGGCTCAGATTACATTAAAACAATCCTTGCCAGCGAATATGAAGTCCTTAGTGTATGCAATACTTTCTTTGAGGAGTACAAGGTTTTAAATGAAGTGATTCTCGAGGAGGGCACTACTAGCTTTTTGACGAATCTTTATAACAAAGAGAATGGTTATAAGGTAAATATCGAGTATACACTAATTGCTCCAGAAACAATCTCTACAACCTATAGCGGTGATTTGGAAGGAACTTATATCTTAACAAGGCTGTATTAAAATACAGTGCCAAGACAATAGGGTTGGCTTAATTTAACTTTTGAGTTTGCTGATAGTACGGTTACATCTATTTCCTTCAAAATATTTTTCTAAGACAAAATCAAATAAAGAATTCCCAGTTTGCACAGCGTCAAATAGTGTCATTGAGGATTTCATTTTTAAGTCGTCAGGCCCACTTAATACATCATGTGCGGTTTTATTTTCAATGGATATAAATTCTTTTGTGATTTCTATAAGACGTGAACCAAGTATTGGGTTTTTTAAATAACTAATTGCTTCTTCTTTACTATTAATAGCATATTTAATTGAGGTTTTACTTCTACCAAGATTACGATACTGAGGAAAAATATACCACATCCAATGACTAGTCTTTCTACCGTTTTTAATTTCATATAATGCTCTTTCATATGTATTTGATTGTGCATCAATAAATCTTTTTAAATTGAATTTATCTTCCATGATTAATGTTTATTACCGGCAATGGTCTATGGTAGTTATAGTAGCGGATTTATAAGTACTAATTTTTCAATTAAACTAACATTATTTTTATGCTTTTTTATCTAGCTTTTTTTGTGTGCAAATGAAACGAGTTCATATTTATTTAAAATACTTCTTTCGGGTTACTACTCTTTGTGCTGAAATTTCCATTTCTCTGTAAAATTAACTCATAGGTTAAAATATTGTTGTAAAGGTATTGTGGTGAATCTTTACCGAAAACTTCTGAAGAACTGAATCCTCCTTTTAAATCACAGAATGTTCCCTCTATGATTTTTCTATAATCCCAATCCTTTCCGTAATAAAAAAATACCTGATAGGTTCCATTATCTAGATCGAAAGTATACGTTTTATTAGACCTTATGTAAGAATGACTAAATACTATATCATTAAAATCTTTTGACTTTATTGTTACCAGTACATCTGAGTCAACAGGTCCTTTAACTTTTACTTGAGAACAACCCGTACCAGAACAATAAGCATTAAGTCCAAAACAGTCAGAGTAGAGTTGGCTCCCTTGCCATGGTCTTTTGGGTAGTCTATCATCATTTGTGTGTTTTGTCTTTTCACTATCGAACATACAAGAGTTACTAAGAAGTACAATTAAAAGTAAAATGATTTTTTTTTCAAGTACTATTTGGTTGATCATTATTTATAATTTTAGAAATAATAAAAAATATATAATTGGTGTATTATGTTAAATATTTTTAGACATGTCATATTTGTGCAAACAATATAAATTATTTTTTAATTTTAAACAGTACTTTAATTAGGTGTATTTTGGTGTTTACACGAATAAAACATAAAAATTAAAGTTTTTTTAAGATTTAACTTATATTTTTATTTTAACAAACAAATTAGAATTTTGTCAAATTTACAAACCCACACAACAAAGCTAGAACACAAATTATCTCTAATAGTGTCCAACAATAATAAAATTAATTCCCATGAGTCTAACAAAAGATATGCAAATTCAGCAGCGGCTCTTTCTTATTTGCTTACTAACAACTCAAAAAATCAAACTACACGAACCATTGGTCAGTTCGGTGCGTTAGGCGGTTTGTTATATGGAGGTAACCAAGCAAACAAATCATTGATGCTCAAACAAGAAAATTTAAAATACATTTCGGATGCAATTGAGGATGTTTGTATATCCTCTCGTAGCTCTTTTTTATGTGAGGTTAGTAAAGAAAACAAACATTTGTTTTTGACTAAAGTATTGTATTTATCTAATTATCTTGATACATATGTAAAAAAGTATTGTTCAGAAATTAACATGAAAAATTTATTTACAACTAGGAATCGAGAAACATTAATGAATCTTTATTCTCAGGAGGTTTTTTTCTTAAAATTAAAACTAAATTCATTCCTCAACAATATTGACAACGCAAAATTTAGTGATAAGTTCGTTAATAATTATTCTAATAAAATAAATAAAATTAATATCCAAAATTTAAAAAAAGAAAACAATATTGTTTTAACAATATTAATTACTTCCATTATAATTGGTTTCTATCAACCTTTATTTTTTGCATTAGCGTTGATATTATATTTGATACACACTTTTGTTCCCTTTTTAAGAGAATCAAAGATGTTAAAATTAAATTCAAAATATTTTACAAATGAAATTATAAAAACGACTTCAATAACAAGTATTAATTTTTAAAAAAAAAGAAAATGAGTGTAAGTTTAGTTAAAGGACAAAAAATCTCTTTAGAAAAGATTAGTGGTGGGACATTGAATAAAGTTTTCATGGGTCTTGGATGGGATCCAGCTCATGGAGATGAAGATATTGATTTAGATGCGTCATGTCTTTGTTATGATGAAAACCGTAACATTGTAGATGTTATTTATTTTGGAAAACTGAATAGTGCTGATGGTTCAATTCTTCATTCTGGTGATAATTTGACGGGTGAGGGTGAAGGTGATGATGAAGTGATAAATGTTGATTTATCGAAGGTTTCTTCAAAAGTAACATCTATTGTTTTTACAATAAATTCTTATTCGGGACAAACATTCAACGATGTTGTTAATTGTTTTGCGAGGCTTGTTGATAGTTCTAATAATAAAGAATTGTGTAAGTATATTTTAGCAGAACAAGGCCCAAGTACAGCAATGGCTATGGCTAAAGTCTACAAGCACTCTGGTGTTTGGAAAATAAATGCAATGGGTAATGCTTTAAATGGAAAAACAGCCCCAGATTTAGTTGAAACAATTAAAAAATTAATATAATATACTATGGAAGGAATAAATTTACAAAAAGGGCAAAGAGTGCCAATTGAAAAGAACGGAGTATCTATTCAAAAATTTAGAATTGGATTAGGATGGGATACCAATGAAACTGATTCAGGTTTAGATTTTGATCTCGATGCCTCAGCATTTATTTTAGGAGAGAATAATAAAGTAGTCAGTCAATCACATTTTGTTTACTTTAATAATCTAAAGGATCCTGAGAATTCAGTAATTCATACCGGAGATAACTTAACAGGAGAAGGAGAGGGTGACGATGAAATGATTGACGTTGATTTGTCATTAATAAACCAAACTGCAAAATCTATAAGTATCGTTGTTACTATACACGATGCAACCGCCAGGAATCAAAATTTTGGACAAGTTAGAAATGCATTTGTCCGAATTTACGATCCAAATTCCAATGAAGAAATTATGAAGTACGACTTAAGTGAAGATTTTTCTATAGAAACTGCTATTGAGTTTGGTAGAATCTATTTACATAACGATAAATGGAAGTTTGAAGCAATTGGATCTGGATACAGTGGAGGTCTTCAGTCTTTTGTTGATAAATATATAAGTTAAAAACAATTTAAAAATAATAATAATTTAAAAACTTAAAATTATGATGATTACATGTGTTCATTGTGGTAAGCCATTTGTTACCAAGCGTTTAGATAATTTAACATCCTCTTCAAATGGCTCTAGAGGTGTTCAGCATTCTCCTGGTTGTATGAAAATAACTAACGTACACTATAACAGGGGTAATATTACTAGAATTACATAATAAATAATTTAATACATTAAATATGAAAAGTTTAGATAAATTAAAAAAAGAAATTTTAGCTGACGGGATAGTTGATTCTAATGAAGTTGTTGAAATAAGAAGTGTTATTTACGATGATGGTAAGATTGATTCTGAAGAAGCTGATTTTTTATTTGAGATTAATGATGCGGTTTCTGGAAAAAATAATGATTCATCATGGACAACTTTATTTGTTGAAGCAATAACAAGCTATTTGTTGGAAGATGAAAACTCACCAGGTGAAATTGATGATGATGAGGCGACTTGGCTTTTCGATAAAATTAATGGAGATGGGCAAATAGATGAGATTGAAAAACAGCTGCTGTTAAACCTCAAGAGTAAGGTAGACACATTACAATCAAATTTGGAATCATTACTTTGATTAAAATTTATAGTTCAGTGATTTGAATTTTTATAAAATAATACTAAATAAGTTAAAGTTTACAAAAATTAATATTTGAGTATTTAAAAAAATGTTGATTAATGATTAAAAATAATATTCATCTAATTGGAAACAATTAATTTTGTTTACATTCCATTCGGAAGCTATTTAAGAAATAACATAAAAAATAAAGGTTAATATGTTCGATAACTGTCATTAACTTGTCACATTTCGCATGTATTAACCGCTATTTTTAATTAATAATGTCACCATGAATGCACTAGACACCATTTATGCAGAAGAGACTTACATAAAAAAGTCAAAGAGAGGCTAAATAGTTAGGAAATCAATAGCATTATTCCAATTAATTCCAAGAATTTAAAACTAAAATTTGTTGGTTACATTACACTCCTAGCTTTGTTTCTTATTTTTTAATTTGCATTGTAGCTTGGTTTGTGTTTTCAGCACCTATAGCTTTTGTTTTATTCATCCTAGGCGATCTTGGTGTTTCGTTTTTGATTTTAATAATAACTGGATTATTTTTATTTACTCTATCCATTCTTTTAATAACTTACTTATAAACTTCGAAAATAAAGAAGTATCCTCAGGTATTTATTGTGCTAACAGAAAAATCTTTAGCTTGTGTAAGCTTTAAGAACACAGACATAGATATTTTTCATGAATTTAGTTTAAAAGATAAAAACATCTCTTAAATTTTATATCGCGAAATTGATTCTAAAACCAACAAAATTGGTTCTCATTTTGAAATAAAAATAAATAACTATAAGAAAATTGTAGGAAAAATAAATCTCTTCAATGGTAAATTGAAAAGTAATATAGTTCCAGACATCTATATAATCAGTACTAAAGACTTAGCCAAAATATAAATTTTAAAAGAAAAATTATTTTTTAATTAGCATATTTTGTTACGCTTCGAATTAAATGAAAACAACGTACATAAGATAATTAGTTAGTCTCTAGTTTTTGACTTTATATTACTTTAAAAATTCATGCTAAATAAAACCTTTATTATTTTTGAAAAATAATTATTTCAATTTTGATTGTAATGTTGCACCCTGACCTAAGTATACTGTAAGTAAAATAACACCCAAAACAGTAACAGATAATCCTAATATACTCCATCCAAAGACATCATATAGACCGTGTAAAATTGCTGGTATCGCAATGGCTATTAAAAACATTGATTTACGATACTTAGGGTATAAATATCCAAAAGAAATATAATATGCAGATATTCCGGCCCAAACAGAATGAAGAAAGGGTAAACTGGTCAACCTAGCAATGTTCATAAAGAAAGAACTACTATAGTCTAATTGTGAATTTACTGCAGTTTGATATAAAACCCCCTCTGAAGCTCCAAATCCTGTCCCTGACACTAAACCATAAAACACCAAAGTTTGTGGAATTAATGGCTCCTTTGAGTATTTAGCGATAATAAAAATAGGTAATGCCTTAATTAGTTCTTCAAAAAAACCTACTCCAAAAATATATCCGATTAATTTTTCGAAAATTGAAGTTGAATCTGTTAGAGAGTATAGTTGTTTTATTCCAGGAAGTTCCTGCAATAATAAGAGAATAATAATAAATACTTGAGTAAGGAAAAATATAAAAACAGCTGTTTTGAGTTTAACCTGGCTTGTTTTAAAAAGATAATAGTAAAATAGTCCCCAAATCATTGAGAAATATAAAGCAATAGCATAGAACGTAAAACCAGAAAAGAAAGTAAACTTTATTAAAAAAGTTGGGGCCAAACCTATTAAGGCTAATATTAAAAAGCGATTATCATTGAATAATTTTTTTTTATTAAAAGTGTTTTTAGGAAAAATTATATCACCTCCTATTCGTTTTAGTTGAGAAATTATTCCTCCATTATGTGGGATTTTTACCTTTATTTTTGATTCCTTAAGAAAATACCTAATAGTTTTTAACTCCGCTTTTTGATGAGTTCTATATGCAATGTCTTGCTTTAGTATCTTACCTTGCTCAACATAATTCTTGATTTCTTCAATGTCGTAAGGGCCAAACTCCTGATTATTTCTTTTTATTGTAATCATTCTCTAATTTATTGATTTTGATATTAAAAAGAGATAGCCTTATCAAATTGATAAAGCTATCCCAAAAATTTTCTTATGCATCAATAAATTTAATGCCAACCTCCTGTTATACTATTAGCAAGACCTCTTAGGGTTTCCGTTAAACCTCCTGGTTGATTTAATAAATCGACCAATGTACCTGCAGTATTAGCAAATATATTTTCCTGTCCCTCTAAATGTGATGCAGCTGAAAGTGAATATATTATAAACACAAGATACAGAAGACCTAACATCGATACATGTCTCATGTTTAGTTTATCACTATTTTTATAAAATATAGCTACAGTAATTACAGTTACAACAATAAGCATCAACCTTATGTCGATTAATGTTTCTCCAGCTGCTTTGAAGGGAATTGGATCATTAAACCATAAAAATACCATTAATGGTAATCCCATACTTATTGTGATGTCAAAAATATTAGAGCCTAATACATTTGATAATGCATCATCATAGTTTCCTTTTCGTGCATCCCTGTAAGAAATAATTGCGTCTGGAACACTGCTTGCTGCTGCTACTAATATTAATGCAACAAACAACGGGTTAATTCCAAAGTCTGTAGATATAAACTCCGTTGCTTGAACCAATCCCGAGGCTCCCAGTGCTATTAATGCAGTTCCAAAAATTAGTAACATCCATGCTCTTCCATTCCTTCCATCTTGAGCTTTAAATAAAAATTTCTCATGCCATTCATCCATTTCCTCTTCTTCCTCTTCCTCTTCATCTTCAACGTTTTCTGCCTTTGGCATAGATTTTAATGTGTATGTGAGATATATAAGGTAAAATAATGTAAACACAGCTCCATGTATCCAAGTAATATAATCACTAGATAATAACACTAACAGTATAATTTCTGCTACAATTAAGAATACACCATCTCTTAAAATTACTTTTTTTGCAATTTTCACACCTTTTAGACCAGCAACAGTGGCTAAGGCCATCCAGATTACAATCATTGGAATAAAAATACTGTTAAAAATTGCAGATCCAGTATCTCCACCCACAGATGCTGCAAAACCCTCAGAAACATCTGATCCAGAATACATTAAAAGGAAAAAAACTGTTGTTAAAAATTCTGGCATAGAAGATCCTACTGCATTTAGTGTAGCTCCCTTTACACCCTCTGACATATTTCTACCAAGATAATCTGTTGCAAGTTCGAAAACATCACATGCCTTCATAATTAAATAGGACATTACTATCATTAAAGTTAATCCTCCAATCCAGTTATCTAAGAATGCTGGAAAAATTGTCAAAAGTTGATTCATTTTTTTTGTTTTAAATTAAATTATTATTTACTTATTATTAAAAGAATTATTAAAATGATGAATGGTATAATATCTAAATTTAAACTATTCCCTATGTTTATAGGTTTTATTATTTTACTTAATGGTTTTTGAACTATATCAAAAATTGTTTTAAAGGTCTTAAATATTTGGTCATAGGGTGATTTTAAAAGAATTTCATGCGTGCCTACCTTTTGCACAAAAAACAAGCCTATAATCAAGGCCATAATTAATATTTTAATCATAAATATCTAATTGTTTACCATTTGTATTATGGCTAAACGTCCGCCATTTCCGTTTTCAAGTAAAAGTTGAACGTCATCATTTAACACAACGTGCTCACCAATAGCTATTTTTTTATTGTTTTTAACGTCTTTTAGATCTGGTAAATTTTGATTTACAAGAATCCAATTGCCTTGATGTTTTACAAAATAACCAACGGGTTTCTTGTCTAAATCCGATAATCTTTCATTGGGGTGTATAAGCCTATTTGTGTGCCATTTATACAAATACTGATTGTTATAAACCATTAATCGTGCATTATCTGATAAATATTTTCCTTCACTTCTAGTAGAATAAAAGTTTAAAATTGGTAATGTAGCCACATATGGTGTTTTACAATAAGGACACTTAGGCGATAATTTATTATCGAAAACAAACCATTTGTGGCTACATTTTGTGTTTTTACAAGGCTGTAATAAATCGACAGTTTTAACTAAAGCAGCTTCCCATTCGTCAGAAGTTGGTCTTTGCTGCGGTTTGTGTAAACCATCTATAAATGCTCTTTCAAAAAGTTTTTTTAGATAGGGCCCCATTATTGTATATGGCATTTTTTGAATGTCTATATAGGGTAGCTCTGCGGGGTGAATATCATTTAGATTAGGTTTATTACTCTTGTCGCTTTGGTGCTCTATAAACAAAGCTTTGCTTCCCATTGCCAATTCATCATCTTTTTGAGCATCTGTATCATGCATTTTGCCACCTTTCAATGGGTGCCTAAAAAGCAGATACATATAAATTAATACAGATAAGGCATGTCTATCCGTTAAAATAGATGGTAATTTACGCTTTGGATCTTTTACAGGAAGGTGTTTAGTCATTATTACTTCTGGTGCAACAAAATCTGGTGTTCCCATAACATCTGGTGCAAATTTACCTGGCACTACCAAACCATCAATGTCAATAATACTTGCGTTTTTACCCTCTGGGTCTATCAATACATTATTATAAGACAAATCAGAATGAGCTAAGCCCGCTGCATGCAATCGTTTTGTAGCACGACTTAGCAATATAGATATTCGTAAATAACTAAGTAGGTCTCCCTTTTCTTTTTCGTGTAAAAATCTATTTTGATTTTTAGCTGAAGCAAACCATTTTCCATTTTTCTCTTGTCCTTTTATTCCAAGCATATCGTTGTTTACCGAGCCATGTTTAAAGAAAAAACAACTTTTGTATACAGGCACAACAACCCCAGTTAAACCATTATGTTCAACTATATCATAGGGCCAGCATAATAAATTTTCCCAATAATCTCCGTTTGGGCCATCAACGATCATATCTCGGTATACCCCAACAATTGAATTCAATCGATCCTTGGCACTAGCATCAAGTTTTCCTCTGTAAAAACCAACAACATATTTTTTGTCAGGACTAAAATAGACATCCTTCATTGTACCGGCACCGATTACCTTATCTGTCCATTCTATTTTTTTACCTTTATGGCTAACTACTGATAAGATTGCCATATTAAAATAGAATAGTTAAAGTTCGGTCGTCATACTCACCTTTTTCATGAAAGTCCATCCATTCAAGTATCTCTTTTTCATTTAAATCTTCTTTAGTAACAACAGGTTTTAATTCTTTCCAAAAGGACAACCAAATATCAGAATCCTTCAGGTTATTATCTGTACCAAATTTAGGGTCAGATATACCATCAGTCATCAATATTATAGCTTCCACTTTATCTTTAAATAAACGCAGGTTAGATCGTTCATAAATATCCTTGCTGCTAAAGACCTCTTTCATAGTCACAAATCGTGTTTGTCCAGAATATTCACCGCCATCAGGTTCCATGAGTAAAACACCTTCTTTTTCGGTAACAATGCCAATAGCTCCATCTCCAATAGAGAATGAAATTACTACGGTTCCAAAATCAAATTCTTTCGATAGTGCAAACAATATGGTTGAAGAAAACATTTTTATAGGATACTTATTTTCCTCAGCAAACTTTCTTATTTCTTGGAATGCATAGTGAGCAGGCTTTACAGTTAGTTCATTCACTAGGGTAGATAATTCTTTTTTTATAGAGTTTTCCTCGGTAATAGAGACATCTTCTTGCTCAATATCGGGAGTTTCAGGAATTGTTTCTGAATCAATAACTTGTTCAAGGTTTTCGTTAGGAGTTTCTATGTGGTCAATTTTTATAGAATTGATGTCATTTGTAGTTGCGTTATCTTTTAGAGTGGTATTTGATTCTATCTCTTGTATGATTTTTTCTAAATGCTCTAGTTTGTCACCGTTAATGAATTTAGACACCTTTTCTAAAACTGATTTACAAGCAATCTTAGAGCCTTCTCTGCTGTATTCCGAACCACCAGCACCATCACTTACAACTTGTAAAACCCATCCGTTTTCCCATGAATTAATTTGAAAATCATCATCTCTAAAAGTTCCTTTTTGAGCATGTGATTTTCCCCTAATCGAAGCGCCTAATAAAGTTTTATTATTTGCTTTCTCAAAGCTAAAACTTGTATTTTCTTTGAAAAATGGACCTTCGGCAGGAGGTTGAATATTTTTCCAAAGAGATTTTGGGTCTGCATTTATAAGTATATGAACCTGTCTTTCTCGCTTCGGTTTTCCGGCTTCTTTATCAGTTATATTATTCCAAAAAGATAGTTTTCCATAAAATTCTCCTGGTGTAGATAAATCACCTTCAAACTTAGATTCTTCTTGATTCCACCTTATTTGATCGATACCTTCAAAATATAGAGTTGTGTTGCTTGGAATATTAAATTCTTCAAAAGGAAGAGTTTCTTGGTACGGAACATTAACTTGACCATTTTTTAATTGGATAACCGTATTGTTTTCTTTTATTATTTCTCTAGCCATATCTTCTTCCTCTTTTTTGAGCAATGAATGTGTTTTTTTTAAACTTCCCAACTTCTCACTTAAAACACTAATGTTTTGATTGAGGGTTTTAAGATGCTGATCTATGCTTTCTATGTCTTTGCCTAAAATAGTTATTAAATTATTTTTATCCATTATCCCTGTCTTCTATCAAGATTAAAATCACCTTCTGCAGCTGAATAGTTAGCTGTTGTCTCACACCAACCACAAGTTTGTGCTTCTTTTTCAGCATTAAAACAAAATACACCTCCACATTCACAAACAGCTAGAGCATGTTTGCTATTACAATTTGGACAAGCCGGAACTCCTCTGAGGTACTTAGCATCAACTTTACTAGTTTGGTTATCTCCAGATAACTCTTTATATGAATTATAATTCAGTTTGTATGCACCTTCAAGTCTATATACTTTGCCAATACTGTTTACATCTTCAAAATTTGTTTCTATTCCGAGTTTGTATTTAATTAAATATTTTTCTTTTGTTGATTGGCATGCTCCTAATAAAACTGTGTAATTTTCATCTATAGATTTAGAATCAAACTCATTTTTTGTTAAATCTATCTTAGAGATACCATTATCAAGCCGTTCTACTACTCCAGTAGGTTCAACGCCTTCTGAAACTTGTACACTAGAACTCACTATCGAATCTGTTAACCATTTAAAATAACTTTCAAAACTTTCTTGAGTACTGTCTTCAAGTTGAATGGCTTCATCTGCAATAGAATTTATAAATTCCGTAGATACGACGTCTCCTAAAGTTGCCATCATGGTTTGACACTTACCTTTGTAATTATCTTGCCATTTACGTACCTTGGTTTCATATTCATCAGTAGGCTGTCCATCGGTAAATATAAATACTAAAGGTTTCCAGTCTCCTTTTGAGCTTGGTGTAGATTTAGTAACATTCGCATCTATTTCATTCATTAAGAATTCTAATCCATTTGCTATAGCTGTTCCTCCCCCAATTGGAAAATTTGGAGGGTAGAATAGGGGGAGTTCTTCAAAAGGCTCAATTACCTTAGCCTTTCCTGCAAACCCAATTATTTCAATCCAAACAGTTTCTAAAGCATACGGATTTTTCTTTAGGCTACGTATTAGGTGTTCCATTCCTTTTTTTACCAGTTCAATTGGTTCTCCAGCCATTGATTCTGACAAGTCTATTAAAAAAAATACAGGTAGTTTTCTCATATTAAATTACAATATTTAATTCTTTTGGTACTGGTGGTAATTCTAATTCTTCAGAAACACCAGCACTTTTACTTCCTTGATTTACGACTTCTGACACCCATTTGAAATAGGCTTCAAATGAAGCGCTATCCATATGGTCTAAAAGCGTAATGTTATCGGTAATCTGTCTTAAGTATTCTTCCTTTGCCTTAGGGCCTGCTCCACAAGCAATGATGCTGCCAAAATTTTCATTTTTAATTTTACTTGCCATTTCATTAAATTTTTGTAGATCTGAAGGTTTTCCGTCAGTCATAATAAATAATAAAGGCATCCAATCTCCTTTTTGATCTGCTGTAGAAAGTTTTATTTCGTTTTTTAATTTATTAGATACCATTTCTAAAGCTCCACCTAGATGTGTTGGTCCCGATTTAGGACATTTAATTTCTTCTAACTGGACATCAGCTAGTTCTGTTAATGGTAAAAATTCTTTAACTTCTCTATCAAATGTAATAATGCTAATATAGACAGTATCTAAGGCATGTGGGTCAGACCTAAGTGAAGACAACAAAGACTGCAGACCAACGTTGACTGCTTGAATAGGCTCTCCAGCCATTGAGCCCGAGGTATCTAATAATAAATAAACTGGTAATCTCCTCATAACTAATTTGTGATTTCTTTTGTCATATCTGGAACTTTACTGAAAATAGATGATTTTCCATATTACTTATTAATAAATGTGATTCTTTATAATAATGTATTCAATAAAATTCTTCTTATATCATTTTCGTATTTTCTATTATACAATGTTATATTACAATATTTACTTCATCTGGTGGTGGAGGTAATTCTGAAATTGATGTGGTCTCGGAAACATCATTCTCAATTTTAGCACTGCTTACTGAAATTGAGGAAGAAACCCATTTGAAAAATGCTTGAATTGACGAAGAATCAGCGGTGTCTAGGGAAACAACATTCTCTGTAATTTCCTTTAAGATTGAAGTGTCTGCGTGCTGTCCTGCCGCACAAGCCACGACCATACCGCATTTTTGTTGTTTGAATTTTTGCAAACCAGCTTTCCAATCGTCTGTTGGAAGTCCATCTGTCATAAAAAACACCAATGGTTTCCAATCTCCTTTTTGTTCAGCGCTTGTTTTCTTTACTTCCAAAGTAATTTTATCACTCAAAAGAGACAATGCCTCACCAACAGAAGTTGTTCCACTTGCAGTTATTTCTGGCTCTTGAAACATAGCTAGTTCTGTTAAAGGAACCACTTGCTCCGCATTGTGATTAAATGTAATAACACTAATATATGCTGTCTCTAGAGCATATGGATCTTGTCTTAGTGCAGAAATCATCGTCTTTAATCCATTTTTCACCGCTTCAATTGGTTCTCCTGTCATGGAGCCTGAAACATCCAATACTATGTAAACTGGTAGTCTTCTCATTTTTTATTTATTTAATATTTAACTAAATCAATTCCTTTTGGTGGTGGAGGTAGCTCTCCAAAATTATCTGTTTGTTGTCCTGAAGATTCAACTTTTGTACTTGACACTTCAACTGATGCTGAAACCCATTTGAAAAACTCTCCGATGGATTCTTCGTCAGCTGTAGACAGTTTAACAACATTAGGCGTTATTTCTTGTAATACAGAAGTATCTGCTCCCTGTCCGGCAGCACAAGCAACTACAATACCTGTATTTGCTTTTTTAAATTCTGCTAATCCATTTCTCCACTTGTCTGTAGGTGCTCCATCAGTCATTATAAAGACCAATGGCTTCCAATCTCCTTTTTGTTCTGTAGTAGTTTTTTTAACCTCTATTGCAATTCTTTTACTCACTTCTTCTAACCCTTTACCTAGAGCGGTCATGCCACGTGTTTTAAATGTAGGAGTTTGAAATATTGGCAATTCAGTCAAAGGAACGTCTACTTTTGCATCATCAGCAAAGGTTAAAATACTTAAATAAGCTGTTTCTAAAGCATGTGGATTTTTTCTTAATTCTGAGGCTAACTTTTCTACACCATTCTGGACAGCATTTAAAGGCTCTCCAGACATGGAATAAGAAACATCAATAAGTAAATAAACTGGTAATCTCCTCATTAATTATGATGTTAGTAAATTGTTCAATTCTTCAGGAAAATGTTTAGCCTTAGATTTTAGGGACTCTAGAAGTTTTACTTCTAGATCGTCTACCTGACCGTCTCCTTGAATTTTATCTAAAAGCCATTTGCTTTCTTCTTTGTCAATTTCACCAGGTGAAACTTCATCTTCAAGTAAAAAATCACAAATTGCTTTAATAAAAAAAGTTTCCCAAGAGCTATGATTTTTATTTCCAGAAACCTCATCATTTAAATCAAATAACAAATCTGCTTCTTCTTGATCTATTACGCCATCATCATAGAGTATGGCCTGTAATTGGTTCACTTCATCGGCATCGATTATACCATCTTCTAGTATCGCAAGTTTTAATTTTTGTAAATCCATTTTTTTATTTTTAAATTAGTTAAGCATATTGATTTAGTATTGTGTTTATTGTCTGTTTAATATCTTTATCTGATGTGGGGTCTCCAATAGCACTAAATTTCCACTCACCATTTTTACGATAAAACTTACCCATTATCATTGATATTTTGCCAGCAAATTCAGATCCATTTGCAACATCAAGTGTTGCAAACTCGGTATCAACTCTTTCTGGGGTTCCTTCATAAATTCTAATAGTTGCGAAAGGGATATCTGCAAAATCTTGTTTTTTATAACTATTTAAGAAGAATACAATTTGATCTACATTTGCGGGTAATTTCTCTAGATTTACAGTAATAATCTCATTATCCAATCCGTCGTCACCATCCATATCTCCAGTGAGATCATCACCACTATGATTAACAAATCCAGTTTTTGATTTTAAATTGCCAAAGTATATTATTTCTAAGACTTGTTTGTTAGAGTCTAGAAGAATACAACTTGCATCAAGATCTACCTCAACTTTCTTTTTCTTTCTAACTATTGTGCCTCCAAATCCGAGAAATGAACCTTCTTTTACATTTACAGTAGTCTCAATTGCTCCCCAATTCAATCCAACGCAAACTTTACCAAGTTTACCTCCAGTGTCCTTCACCAAATTTATTTTTTGTCCTTTCTTTAGACTTATTGCCATAATTAATTATATTTATTTACAAAATATCCTAAATCTTGTTCATACCCTTTCCCCATTGCTTCAAACTTCCATTCTGAACCTTTTCTATACAATCGAGCAAACTCTACTGCTGTCTCTGTAGAGTAATCTTCGTCCAATTCATATTTCATGATTTCTTCGTTAGTATCAGAATTTACTATTCGGATATATGAATTTCGTACCTGACCAAAATTTTGCTTTCGTTTTATATTTTCATATATTGTTACTACAAAAATAATTTCTTTAATATTCTTATCTACTTTAGATAAATTAACATTTATTTCTTCGTCATCACCTCCGTCAGATGTACCTCCTGTGGTGTCATCTAACGCACCGTAAACACTCCAGTCAGGGGAGACACCCCTGGTTTTTTCTTTATAATCTTCTTGAATTCTAGGGTATTTTTTGCTATCATAAGGTTCTAACTTATTTAAGTTATCAGGATGTACTCGATTTTCACTATTGTAAAACACAAAATAATCATCGTTAGGTATTTTGCTATTAGATCCCGTCATAAAAGCTGAAGCATCTAAGTCGAAATCATCTCCTGTTCCATCATTTGGATCCCAACCTAAGCCGATAGTTAAATTATTTAGTGTATTGTCCAGAGAAACTCTCTCTCCTTTTTTTAATTCAATAGCCATTATACATACTCTTTTAATATCTTACCTATTGTCTGTGTAAATATCTGATCATCAGTAGGATCACCAATTGCGTCAAACTTCCACAAACCATTTTTTTTGTAAAGTTTACCCATTATTAAAGCTCTTTTACCATTAAAATCAGAGTCTGTTACAACATCAAAAGTTGAGAATTCTTTTGTGATTCTTGATGGAGTACCTTCATACATTTTTATTTTTGCAAAGGGAATGTCTGAAAAATCAAATGTTTGTCCTTCGTTAAGATAAATATTAAGGAAGAAGAAAATTTTATCAGCTTGAGAACTTACCTTTGAGAGATCTACTGATATAACTTCTTTAAAATCATTTCCTCCACCTTGCCCCAAGTCATCACCGCTGTGAATGAGAGAGTAATCTTTGCTTTTCAACCTCCCAAGTGGAAGATTATTTTTGTTCAGATATCCATTGTATTCTGGTGAATAAACGTGATCTATCCATTTGCCATTTTCATCTACAATGATGCTTCCTAAATCCAAATCAACATCGATGTTTTTTTTCCTTTTAACAATTGTACCTCCAAAGCCGAGAAAACCACCTTCTTTAACGTTTACAATTTTTTCAATGGCTCCCCAGCTAACTTCTACACAAAATTTATCTAGTTTTTCTCCTGAAGATTTTTTTAGGTCAATTTTCTGTCCTTTTGCTAAACTTATACCCATGATATGTTTTTTTTATTAGTTATACTTATTTACGAAATACTCTAGACCTTTATCATAACCTTTTCCCATGGCTTCAAATTTCCATTCTTCTCCACGACGATAAAGTCTTGCGAATTCCACAGCTGTTTCAATTGAATAATCTTCATCGAGTTCATATTTCATTATTTCTTCATTAGAATCTGTATTTACAATGCGGATATATGAATTTCGTACTTGACCAAAATTTTGCTTTCGTGCCTCAAAATCATGGATCGTAACAACAAATACAATTTCTTCAATGTCATGACTAACTTTTGCTAAATTAACTTTTATCTCTTCGTCGTCACCTCCATCAGAAGCACCTCCTGTCAAATCATCTTCAGCACCCTCTACAGATCCATCAGGGGAGAACATGTTGTTGTAATAAATAAAATATTCGTCTTTAGGTATCTTACCATTAGTATTCAACATGAACGCAGATGCATCTAAATCAAAATCATGACCTGTGCCTTCATTGGGATCCCATCCCAATCCTAGTGTAATGTTTTTTAATCCTCTTTGGAGTGTTACTCTTTCTCCTTTTGATAATTCTATTGCCATTTTTCTAAATATTTTTTATTTATTTAATCTACTATTATTAAAAATTTTCGTGTAATATAATAAAATTAGTTGTTTTTAAAAATTATTATCACTTTTACAATTAAAAACATATGGTAAACTACGGTATCCCATATGTTTTCTAAATAGTATTAAGCAAATTAAGTTTTACTGTAGTTTCAAGAATTTCTAAAGAAATAACAATTCTATCCTACCTTTTTAGATTTTTTCTCTCGCTATTTTTATTTTTGAATGATTTTATTATAAATAGGATTGCTGTTATTATGTCAATTGGCAACCATTTATTCTGGTTTCCTAAATAAACAGGAATCAAAGGGTTGAAAATAATTGCAATACATCCAAAAGTAATAACCCAAAAGTTAATTCCATTTTTAAATTCTGTTACTACAATAGAACCTGCCACAATTGTAATAATAATTCTTAAAAATGTATAGTATCCTATAGGTAAACTTGCTAATGCCAAAAGAAGAAGTCCTGCACATATTAGAAATATTGCTTTCATATTTTTTTAATTAATTTTTCAACAATTGTTTTATTCTTAATTATTTAGATTTTGTGACGTGTAACAATTTTCATTACTTCTTTTATTTTGTCAAACCGATGATTTGTTTCGTATTCAGTTTTTTGGAAAGGAACTTTATTAATTTCCATAAAATTATACATCTTCTCAAAATTCAATAATTCATCATGTTTCGAAATATGTATATAGTAGTCCTTGTGAGGTGGTATGCTTATGTATTTTTTAATGAAACCTTCAAACTCTATCAACTGTTCTATATATTTATTTTTAAAGGTCCATTTCTCCTTTGTCTTTAAATTTTTTAATTCTTTATTTTTATATAATCTTAAACTTTCTGAGGGATTCCAACTTGGATTTATAGCATGTACAATTAAAAAGTCTTCTTTAAACTTTGCTCTGAAATAATTTGCATAAAACCCACCCAATGAGGTCCCAATTAAATGCACCTTTATACCTTTGTTTGACCTAATTATTTTATTTATTTCACGAATAGCACTTCTTGGTTCTCCGCTCATCTTTGGTATTATAAGCTCATACTCGTGCTTTAAGTTGTTTTCCTTTAAAAATTCTTGAATTTGTTTAGATTTTTTTCCTGGAGCAGAGTTGAATCCATGAAGTAATATTATTACGTTAGGACATTTCTTAATAATAAAGGTTGGTCTTGGAGTCATTATGTGTTTTTTAAAAGATCAATTTTGAACATTTACATGATGTAAAATACAATATAAATATTTATATTTAAGGAATGAAGATTATATATATTGACCTTGATGGCGTTGTTGCCGATTTTGATAAAGGCAGAATAACACACCCATTATCTAACATTACCCCCTATATAGGGAGACCAGATAGGTTGCCGGGAATCTATGAAAATTTAGAGCCTATAAAAAATGCCATACAATCTGTAACTAAACTTTTACAACACGAAAGTTTTGATGTTTATTTCCTATCCACTCCTCCTTGGGATAATCCTGAGGCATGGACTCACAAAAGACTTTGGATTGAAAAATATTTTGGCAAAGCTGTGAGACATAGACTTATTCTAACTGCAAGAAAGGATCTCAATATTGGTGACTTTTTAATTGACGATTCTAAATATCGAGGACAACAAAAATTTGTTGGTGAGTGGTTAGAATTTGGCAGTGATAAATTTCCTGATTGGTCGTCAGTTTTAAAATATTTGGGTACTAATTAATTTTTTTTAAATGTTAGAAAATTTTCTCAATGAATTTGAAATATTATTGAACAAAAAACAGTCTATCTCTTATAATAGAAAACCCTGTTATTATATCTCAAGTAAAAGATTATTTTATTTATTTGAGCAATACTTTATAAAAATAGATATAAACTCAGATTTCAGTTTTGTTGTTATTGATTTTGATAAAAATGATATTTTATTTTTATTGCGTGTCCATTTTAAACTTTACGTAGAATTAAATGAAAATGTAATTAAAATATTTAAATGTTTTCCCACAAAGTTTCAAATCATAAAAGATGTTACACCACATAATCATTGGTTTGCACCAAAATCTTTTTTAAAAGGTAAGATTCTTTATTACAAAAAAGATTTATATAAAACGGCTAATTTAATGAATGGTATTCCACTTTCTGAAGAATTATCAACTTTTGATAGTGATGTTTTTGTACCAACAACTCAAATTAATTACGAATATTTTAAGGTTTTTTGATTCCTCCAAGTATGTTGATATTAATTGTTAGTTTTTTTTTATTTTTTCCACAATTTATTGACAACAATATCACCAAATGCATAAACATCCAAAAAAAGTTTAATCATATCTGTAGCCCCTTTGGTATTTTTTACAAATTCTAGCAAAAGTCTATGAAAAGAGGCTAAGTTTGATCTTGTTGGAGTAAACTTGCAAGCTTGATAAATAGTAGTGCTTAGGTAAGAGTTTGAAGAGTGTTTAACAGAAAGCTCTGAAATGTTAGTAGAATATGTTTTGGGGATGGTAGTGCCTGTTAAAATCGTTAATGAGATTTTTGTAGTAAATGAAAGTTTTTATGTATTGCGTCGTTGCCACCTTAGAAGTTTTTAGGATTGAGAATAAGGAGTAAAGTCAAACTATTTCAATGAAGATTTATTTTTTATAAATTCTACCTTTAATTCATTAGAGATCTTTTCTTTTCGTTTGGGCCAAATATGGAAACCACCCATTGCTTCATCTTTAAATTTTTCTTTGATGCTATTTATTATTTCTTCACTTAATCCAAGTTTTGATAAATCATCTCCATCCTTCCAAATCCCCCATATTCCATTTTCGTCAATATCCCCAGAATATAAAATAGATGTTTGATTCTATAAACCATTGTTTTTATTGACTCTATACAGTTTTCTCACAAAATTTTACGCACTCTAAATTTTGAAAATATCACTAAGATTAAGGACTACCATAGTTTCCTACACTACAGTAATTTACATTTATTATATTTGATAAAAGAAACATTATGAGAGAAGAACTTGTTGAAGAATTAGAACATAAAAAGGAGGACACTAAAGATGTCGCTATTAAGCGCTTTAAAATTCTATGTGTTTTAAGTATGATAGGCTCGGGTCATCTTTTGTGACTTCAACTTCTGTATGCGAATTTGGAAATACAACTATCAGGTCTTTTGTTTCTGGTTGCAATGAAAAATACAGAACAGTACCTAAAATTAAAATTAATATCCAGTATTGCTTTATGATTGTAAAAACTAAATTCATAATGATTTGTATTTTGGTTTGAAAAAGGGTTATTGTTCTAAATCTTTATCAAACATATCCATCAAGCCATTGTTTTTCATAGCTTTTAGCAGATATCTTTGATCATTTTCTCTATGAGGTTCTAACTCATAGGCTTTATTGTAGTCATCTAATGCACTTTTAAAATCAGACATAGATTGTTTACACTTACCTCTATTGTAAACTATCTTGTATTTTATCAAAGTAAAAGTAAAAATCCCTGAGTTTATCTTGATATGAATCAGACTCACTGGTAATATCAGTAAATCTAATATTATTACATTCATAGAATTTGTATATGACCTCAGAGTCAATATTTTTAACAGTAAAAAAATCTAGTTTAATTTCATTTATTGTTTTCTTTTCACCTTTGGAATTTAATATATAACCTTCTGTAATGGTAATATATTCAGATTTTTTTTTGAACTTAATCTCACCTGAAAAAGGAGTAATATCAGAGTAAAAGAGGATGTCATTAATACATATAATTTTATTTGAATGGTTATGATGATTCATCTTTGTCATCGTAATACGAACTCTACTTCTATTTTGTCTCTGTTCTTCTTTTATAATTTCTTTATATTTTTTTTGAAATATATCATTGTGTTGCCTCTTATAATTATTATTAGATATAATTTCTTCACGATTTAACGTTTTTCCTTCTTTAGAAAACCATTTTTCACGATTAATTATTAGATCTGTATGCCCGCTTGTGATAGTCTTATAGATAAAAAAAGACGCATCTGAATCACTTACAGAAATAATGCCCCTCATACTTTCCTCATAAATTCTAATAACACCATCATCACATTTTATCTTTTTCTGTATCGATAATTCTGCTCTCTCTTTTTCATATTCATTTTTTAGCGGCTCTATAAATTTTTCCCAGCCACCAGCATCTTCGATCATCTGCTTATGGGCTTTTTCTTTTTCATGTATATTTTTCTGTTCAATAGCTTTCTTTTTTGCTGCTTCTCTTTTCTCTTTTCTCTCTGAACCGTTAAGTTTTCTCTTGTATTTCAGTACAAATTTATCCCAGCCGTCATCTAAAATTTCAGCAAGGAGTAGTATAACCTGATAGATTAAAAAAATTGAACCTAGTAGTTTGATTAAAAAACTATATTCTTCAAAAAAAGAAAGTAATTGCTCCATAAAAAATAATTATTAAAATTTAAATATAAGAATTTTCACTTTATCACAATTAAATTGTATGGAAACCCATTACATACCATAATATTTTTGTCTTATCAAATACTATTAAATAACTTTTTTGCGTTGTAAGAAAACTACAACCAATTTAAAACTAAGTGCCTATGTAAATAAAGTATGTTAAAATCATGTGTGATCACATGTAAGAATGACTATTAATAATCAAATCAAATTTTATGAAA
>Ga0206130_10002147_pt1 | contig 27789 bp, 27 predicted proteins | sample Helgoland_Spring_9_FD_148637 | JGI IMG/M metagenome (GOLD analysis project Ga0206130, IMG submission 148637) | Pelagic subsurface seawater microbial communities from Kabeltonne, Helgoland, North Sea - Helgoland_Spring_Bloom_20160512_1 | ecosystem: Environmental > Aquatic > Marine > Epipelagic ...
AATGGGGTGACGAAGGCAAAGGCAAGATTGTGGATTGGCTTTCCGAACGCGCCGATGTGATCGCGCGTTTTCAAGGCGGCCATAATGCCGGTCATACGCTCGTGATCGGGGAGGCTGTCTATAAACTACATGCGCTGCCCTCTGGCGTTGTGCGCGGCGGCAAATTATCTGTCATTGGCAATGGTGTGGTGCTCGATCCGTGGCATTTGATCAAAGAAATTGAGGGCATCCGCAGTCAAGGCGTCGATATCACGCCAGAGAATCTAATGGTCGCGGAAAACACCCCTTTGATTATGCCCTACCATGGTGAGCTGGATCGGGCGCGCGAAGGGCAGGTATCGGTAGCGAAGATTGGCACCACGGGTCGCGGCATTGGTCCGTGTTACGAAGATAAGGTCGGTCGCCGGGTGATCCGCGTCGCAGATTTGGCGGATACTGCCACTTTGGAACTGCGCGTCGATCGTGCCTTGCTGCATCACAACCCGTTGCGCAAAGGTCTTGGCCTTGAGCCTGTAGACCGGGCGGACTTGCTGGCGCAGTTGCGTGAAATCGCGGTACAGATATTGCCCTATGCAGGGCCGGTCTGGAAAGTGTTGAATGAAAAACGTAAGGCTGGGAAGCGGATCTTGTTCGAAGGTGCGCAGGGTGCTTTGCTGGATATTGACTTTGGCACCTATCCTTTCGTGACCTCCTCAAATGTGATTGCTGGCCAAGCGGCCACAGGTACGGGCATTGGTCCAGGTGCGATTGATTATGTCTTGGGCATCACCAAAGCCTATACCACCCGGGTCGGGGAAGGCCCTTTCCCCACGGAGCTGGAGGATGCTGATGGTCAGCAACTTGGCGAAAGAGGGCATGAATTTGGCACCACCACAGGGCGTAAGCGCCGCTGCGGTTGGTTCGACGCCTGTCTGGTGCGGCAAACCTGCGCCACCTCCGGCGTGAATGGCATTTCATTGACCAAATTGGATGTGTTGGATGGATTTGAAGAGCTAAAAATCTGTGTGGCGTATGATTTGGATGGCGAGCGTTTGGATTACCTGCCCACCGCCGCCGATACGCAAGCGCGCGTGACACCAATCTATGAAACCATCGAAGGGTGGTCCGGCAGTACAGCTGGCGCGCGCTCTTGGGCCGAGCTGCCTGCGCAGGCGATTAAATATGTTCGGCGCATTGAGGAACTGATTGATTGCCCGGTGGCGTTGGTCTCGACGTCGCCTGAGCGCGAAGACACCATTCTAGTTACAGATCCGTTTGCAGACTGATGGCCCTGAGTTACAAAGCCCGCCGCCGTTGGTCGCTGCTGATTTTGGTTATTGGCTTGCCGGTCTACGCCGTTCTGGCGGTAAATTTCGTGGCGCTGCTGCCCGTATTACCAAAGGCCTTGGAATTTATACTTTATGTGGTGCTCGGCACCGCTTGGGCGTTCCCGTTGAAATTTGTTTTTAAAGGCGTCGGTCAAGTGGATCCGGATGCGGATGAAGACTCCTAAGCCGCTCAAAGCAGTTTACTGTGAGAAATGAAGACGGCGCTCTCTGACGAAAACCATGCTAATGGACCTGCCGACTCTCCTGCCGAGGCGTGTTTGCGGCGCCGTCCGGAGGTCAGGTCGCAAAATTCCAGGGTCGGCGCGGCTGCGGGTGAGTCTTCGTTGGTCATGCTTCGTGATTGTGCCGCCTCGGCCTCCACGCGCTGGGCGGATGGAGACGGCTCGGGTGTGGGTGCGGCTGGTGGTGGGTTGAATTGCGCAAATTTCGGCATTATCCTGGTCAAATTGTGTAACTGATCTATCAAATTTGCATCTTCCGTTAAGCAGAGTGTGATTTTCGGATCCGGTTTGCGCAGCAGACCTTCGAGCTCGTGCAAATCGGCAGAGGTCGCAGGGGTCACGCCCAGAGGTTCTAAGGGCGGTGGCGCTTCGGTCTTGACCTCTGGACCTGTGCCATCCATCCATAACGCGTCGACGCGGTGTGAGGAGAAATGAGGCAGGCCGCTTGGTTAGCATGAAAAAATTCCTATGAAAATCTGTTTGATACCTTGTTACGCTAGCTATCCTTCAAAAATAGCAATACTCTCCCGTTTGTATTTCGCACGTGTTGCCCTTAAATCGAGCTGCTCAAAGGAAGTAAGGTGACGAAATGGTCCATAAAAAATACTTATGTTGCGCACCTAAAATTTTGCTGATTGGTGCGGGCCCTTCAGCCCCAGAGTTAGTCGCAGAACTTTCGTTAAATTTTGACGCGATTGTGGCTGCAGATGGGGGATTCGATTCTGCGCAACGAGCCAAGCTTGAAGTGGCATTGGTGGTTGGCGATATGGATTCGCAACAAGACCTGCCGGCCAGTCAGGCTGCGGCGCATATCACAGATCAGGAGACCACGGATTTCCAAAAATGCCTCGCAGTTTGTGATGCAGACATTTTTTTAGGTGTGGGGTTTCTCGGCGGGCGTTTGGATCATCAGTTGGCAGCTTTCTCTGCCCTTTTAAATGAACCGCGACCGGTGATCTTGATTGATGAGGCACAGTTGGTTTTTGTTGTACCGCAAAAATTTTCCATAGATCTGGAAGCCGAAACACCCGTGGGGTTTTATCCCATGGAGCCTATTGAAGCAAGTTTGCGCGGGGTGCGCTGGCCGCTTTCAAATGCGGCCATGAGCCCAACGGGAAAAATTGCGACTTCAAACGTCGCCCTAGGTGGCGCGCTGGAAATTACTGTGGATCGGCCAGGTTTGCTGGCGATCCTGCCGCGCCGCGACCTTGAAACTGTTCTAGCAGCATTAGACAGAGGTTTTGGTAAAGCGCACCACCAATAGCCCCGCGGTCACAGTCACGATGATACCAATCGCCGCAATGCCATTGGGCAGATCGCTGAAGAGCACCAGGCCATAGAGTGCTCCAAACGGGATTTCGAGGTATTGCACTGGGGCCACTGTGGGCGCTGAAGCATAGCGCAGCGCCCAAGTCATGCACAAATGTGCCAAGGTGCCCAAGATCCCAAGGCCAAGCAATGCAGAAAACTCAAATCCGGTGACTGGGACCATCGTCGCAAGTGGTATGTCCAAGGCCGAGCCGAAAGTGGCAATGGGCAAGAGGATCACCATGGCGCATACGCCATTAGCCGCTTGTAGATCAATGGGGTCGATATGTTTTGAAATCTTGCGGGTGATGAACATAAAGCCAGTGAATAAAACGGCCACGACCAGCGGCAAAAGCGCAGGCCAACCGACCTCGGCAAAACTGGGCTGAACCACCATCAAAGTGCCGATGAAACCAAGCAGGCAGAGTCCAAGGCTCAAAGGGCTTGCCCGATCTCCGGTCATCCATCCAACGCCCAAGATCAGGAAGGGCAGGACATAGGCAATGGCAATGGCATCGGCGAGGGGCAGGTAGCGGAGCGACAGAAAGAAAAAAGAAATTGCCACCAGATGGAGAACCGAGCGCAGAATGACGTAGCCAATCCGATCCGCCCGCATCCAAGTATCGTGGCGACTTGTCCAAAGGTTGCGGCGCACCAAAAGAAGCTGGGTGATGAACCGAGCAATGACCACCTGTAGCAAAGGAATTCCATCGCCTAAAATTTTAACCAAAGCATCACTGGCCGGCGCCAGAACACAAAAGCCAATCATCAGCAATAGGCCTAAACGGTTGTTATCCTGAGCCATGGAGCACTTTCATATCAAGGTTTGGAATGGTCAACAGTTGGGCACATTTACCGCCAAGCCACCGAGTGAAGTTTCCTTGTATTTTTCATGCATGTCCAGGCCGGTTTGTCGCATTGTTTCGACGCAGGCATCCAATGACACCAAATGCGTGCCATCGCCACGCATCGACAGGCTGGCGGCGGAAACTGCTTTAATGCAGCCCAGCCCATTGCGCTCGATACAAGGGACTTGCACGAGGCCTTTGACCGGATCGCAGGTCATGCCCAAGTGATGCTCTAATGCTATTTCTGCGGCGTTTTCCACCTGCGCGGGACTGCCGCCCAAGACGGCGCAGAGACCGGCGGCGGCCATAGCAGACGCACTGCCCACTTCCGCCTGGCAACCGCATTCCGCGCCGGAGATGCTGGCGTTGAATTTGATCAGCCCGCCGATTGCGGCGGCGGTGAGTAAAAATTCTGGGATGCGCTTTGGCGTGGAGCCTGGCACATGATCGAGCCAATAGCGCAGGGTGGCAGGGACCACACCGGCCGCGCCATTGGTCGGTGCGGTCACGACCTGACCACCGGCGGCATTCTCTTCATTGACTGCCATGGCGTAAACGCTCATCCAATCATTGATCGTATGTGGGGCGGACATATTCAGTCCGCGTTCGGCCATCAAAGCTTCGTGAATGGGTTTGGCTCTGCGTTTCACATTCAGACCGCCGGGCAGTATGCCGCCCCGCTCCAGTCCACGATTGATGCAATCGTTCATCACGTCCCAGATTTTGGTCAAGCCGCGGTCGAGCACGGCGGCGCTGCGGCGGCTTAATTCATTCTCACGTTTTATCTCTGCTATGGATTTTCCCTGGGCGGCGCAAAGGGCCAGCAATTCATTGGCCGTATTGAACTGATGCGGGTAGGGGGCCATGTCGCCGATGGACACGCCACTGGCCAATTCTTCGGCTGTCACCACAAAACCACCGCCGATCGAATAATAAGTCTGCTGCAAGATCACATCGTCCTGTGCATCCGTCGCCATGAGGACCATGCCATTGGCATGGCCCTCTAGGGAGGGGCCGAAGTCAAATACGATGTCACTGGCCGGATCAAGTTTAAGTGTTCCGAGCCCATCCGGGTCGACCGTTTTGTTGCGCGTCATGGCCTCTAGCGCAGTTTCAGCCTTGGTGGCGTCGTAGGTTTCGGGGGAAAACCCGGCCAATCCAAGAAGTGTGGCACGATCTGTCGCATGCCCCACACCGGTGAAGGCTAAGGAGCCATGCAACCGCGCTTTTAGGCCTGCGGCCTCAAATGGGCTGGCGCGCAGCAGATCCAAAAACATGCCCGCCGCAACCATTGGTCCCATCGTATGCGATGAGCTTGGCCCAATGCCGACTTTAAACATATCAAAAACAGATAGAAACATTGAAGACCTCTTAGAAGTGCATGGCTTGGGTTGATCATGGTTTGACAGGCCGTGTCGGTGGAAATACGACGCTTTCATCTAGGTCTACGTCTGCGCCTCTCGCACAGCAAGAGAATATGCGGCGCAGTGCCCATGCGAAGCCTGGTCGATGCTGGGCTTGAAAGATGAAATCGGGCCTCGCGCATTGGGGGGACTTCGGTCTATATAGGGGCGCAAATCATCAGGAGCCACGTTACATGTTTGCCGATTTATCCCCCGCCGATCAGGCAAAATACGTTGCGGCCAAACGGGCTGTCGAATTGGTTGAAGATGGTATGAAGCTCGGGCTTGGAACCGGCTCAACGGCGGCTTGGATGGTGCGGTGTTTGGCGGAGCGGGTTAAGACTGAAGGGCTGCGCATTCAAGGCGTGCCCACTTCGACCCGCACAGCAGATCTGGCCCGTGATCTGGGCTTGGAAGTGGTGACCCTGGATCAAACTGGGCATTTGGACATCACCATTGATGGTACGGATGAATTCGATTCCGCTTTGTCTCTCATCAAAGGTGGGGGTGGGGCGCTTTTGCAAGAGAAGATCGTCGCCTCCGCCTCGGATCAGATGATTGTGATTGCTGATTTTGATAAACATGTCCCTCAGCTCGGTAAATTCCCTTTGCCTGTGGAGGTTTTGGGATTTGGTTTGGCTTCGTCGCGCGACCATATTGCCCGCCTTTTAGCCGATCACGGATTGGCTGGGCGCGATATCACAATGCGCATGCAGGACGACACTCCCTTTGTGACCGACGAAGGCAACTTCATTCTTGATTTGCATTTGGAACACATCCCGGATGCGCCCGCCCTGGCCATTGTGCTCAATCAAGTGCCGGGCGTGGTTGAAAATGGCCTGTTTATAAATATTTGTGATCGCGTGATTTTGGGTGCTAGCGATGGGCGCATCGAGGAGCACCTTCGGCCGTAACACGCCAGGCGGTTGGGCTTCTGACTTCAATAGGGGACGAATATGTCTTATGATTATGATCTTTTTGTAATTGGCGGTGGTTCGGGTGGTGTACGCGCGGCGCGCGTTGCAGCTTCGGACACCGGGGCCAAAGTCGGATTGGCTGAAGAAAGCCGCTATGGCGGCACCTGCGTCATCCGGGGCTGCGTTCCGAAAAAGTTGATGGTGTTTGCTTCAACCTATGCGCCTGCTATCGAGCAGGCTGCCGCCTATGGCTGGGACGTGCGGATGGGCGGTTTCAACTGGTCGGGATTTCGGAGCAATCTGGAAGGTGAGCTCGATCGGCTGGAAGGCATTTATCGCCGCCTGTTGCACAACTCGGGAGTTGAGACCTTCGACATGCGCGCGACAGTCGACAGTCCGCATGCGGTGCGTTTGGCCGATGGCCGGGTCGTCACGGCCAAGGTGATTTTGCTGGCCACGGGCGGCTGGCCCTCGGTGCCCGATGTTCCCGGAGCCGAATATGCCATCACCTCTAATGAGGTTTTTCATCTGGAAACTTTGCCCAAGCGGATATTGATCGTGGGAGGCGGTTATATTGCGTGTGAATTTGCCGGAATTCTCAATGGACTTGGGGTGCAAACCCATCTTTGGTATCGGGGCGAGGCGGTATTGCGCGGCTTTGATAAAGAGGCTCGCGATGTGATTGTGCAGGGCATGCAAGAGCGTGGTGTCCAAATGCAGATGCACACCAATGTGGCCCGAATCGACCGGCAAGGCGCCGGCTACAGCGTGACAGATGCCCAAGGCGCGCGCCATGACTTTGATGTTGTGATGTATGCCACAGGCCGCAAGCCTAAAAGCACCGGCTTGGGACTTGAGGCGCTGGGCATTGGTCTGGATGACGCGGGCGCGGTTCAGGTCGATGAGTTTTCTCAGACTTCATTGCCGTCGATCTATGCGGTCGGAGATGTGACCAACCGTGTCAATCTGACGCCCGTGGCGATCCGCGAAGGCATGGCTTTTGTTGAGACCGCCCTGAAAGGCAATTCGACCCCTGTGGATCACGCATTGATCCCAACGGCCGTATTCACCCAACCGGAATTTGGCACAATTGGCCTCAGCGAAGAGCAAGCTCGTGCACAAGAGCCGATCGAAGTTTATGCAACTGCCTTTCGCCCAATGAATATTTCCTTTATTGATGCGCCGAACAAAGTGCTAATGAAATTGGTTGTGAGCCAAAAGACCCGCAAAATTTTGGGCTGTCACATCGTCGCAGATGGTGCCGGTGAAATGATCCAAATGGTAGGGATAGCGGTGAAAATGGGGGCAACAAAAGAAGATTTTGACCGTGTGTGTGCCGTGCATCCCACGGTTTCAGAGGAACTTGTTACAATGAAAACTCCGGTGCGGAGTGCTTGAAATATACAAAGCAGAGCACAGATAGAACAGAGACTCAGAATGACTGTGAAGGGAAACAGCTGAATGTCGGATAATAACGGTGGACCTTGGGGCGGCGGCGGAAGCGGCGGCAATCGAGGCAACAAAGGCAATGGCGGTGGGAATGATCGGGGTCCAGACGGACCGCAAATCCCAGAAATTGACGAGTTGATGCGCAAAGGCCAAGAGCAATTGCGCGTGTTGATGGGAGGTAAAGGCAGCGGTGGCACCGGTGGTGGCAGCGGAGCTGGCGGTGGAGACGCAGGCATTCCGCGCAGCACTTTCGTGCTGGCTGGGCTTGCTGCTGTTGGCATGTGGCTGTTCGCGTCCTTTTATACGGTCAAGCCAGAGGAGCAATCTGTTGAGCTCTTCCTCGGCGAATTCAATGAAATTGGCACCAACGGTCTCAATTTCGCGCCTTGGCCTTTTGTGACCTATGAGAAGTTCAATGTCACCACCAACAGAACCGAATCCCTTGGGCTCAATGACAGCCGTGACAGTGGTTTGGGCTTGATGCTAACCACGGATGAAAACATCGTGGACATTGACTTTCAGGTGGTTTGGAACATTAAAAACTCGGCGGATTTTTTGTTTAGTCTGAAGGCACCTGAGCAATCTATCCGGGCTATTTCGGAAGCTGCGATGCGCGAAGTGATTGCGCAATCGGAATTGGCGCCAATTTTGAACCGAGATCGTGCTGCGATTGAGGCGAATGTGCGGCAATTGATCCAAAAAACTTTGGATGAGCGCAAAACTGGCATTTCTGTTGTCCGGGTCAACTTTAACAAAGTGGATCCGCCCAGCCGTCAGGTGATCGTGACCGCTGCTGATGGGTCGCAAAAACGCGTTTCGGTGATTGACGCCTTCCGCGATGTGCAAGCCGCAGAGCAAGAGCGCGATCAGCGCGAGCGCCAAGCGGATGCCTATGCCAACCAACGTCTTGCTGAAGCGCGGGGTGCTGCGGCGCAGTTGTTAGAGGCAGCAGAAGGCTACCGTGCCTCTGTCGTAAATGCCGCTTTGGGGGAGGCCAGCCAATTCTCAGCTGTTTTGACCGAATATAAAGAAGCGCCAGAGGTGACGCGTCGTCGCCTATATATCGAGACTTTGGAAAAAGTCTTGAGCAATGTGGATAAGATTATCATGGACAATGGCGAAGGCGGCCAGGGTGTTGTACCTTACTTGCCATTGAATGAATTGCGTAAATCTTCACAAGGAGGGTCAAACTAATGTCTATGAGATCTCGTATTGCAGTGATCATAGCCGCCGTGATTGCGGTTGGTGGGTTGATGTCCTTGTTCATCGTGGATGAGCGCGAAAAAGTGCTAGTGCTGCGGTTTGGTCAAATCAAACAGGTCAAAACAGACCCTGGTTTGGGCTTTAAGATCCCTTGGCTGGATCAAGTTGTACGCTTTGATGACCGAATTTTGTCTTTGGAAACCCCGGTGATCGAGGTGACGCCAGCTGATGACCGTCGCCTCGAGGTGGATGCCTTTGTTATGTACCGCATCGCAGATATTGTGAAATTCCGTCAGGCTTTGGGCGCGGGCGGTGAGCGCGAAGCCAGTATTCAGCTCAATGATATTCTCGACGGTCAGATCCGGGCGGTTCTTGGAGCTGATGGGGTGACGTCAAATGCCATTCTGTCGCCGGAACGGTCCCGTTTGATGGAGTTGATCCGCGCTGAGGCTCAAACCCGTGCTAAGGATTTGGGGTTGGATGTAGTTGATGTGCGTCTGCGTCAAACCAACTTGCCAGAACAAAACTTCGATGCAACTTTGCAGCGTATGATCGCAGAGCGGGAACGCGAAGCGACCGATGAACGCGCCCGGGGCCGTGAGGCGGCGCAGCGAGTCACAGCTGTTGCGGATCGGACCCATGAGGAAACGCTCTCCGCTGCGAAGCGGGATGCTTTGATCATCGAAGGGGAAGCGGATGCGGAACGGACCCGTATTTTGGCCGATGCCTTCAGTGCAGATCCAGAATTTTTCGACTTCTATCGTTCGCTTGCGGCTTATCAGGCTTCCATACTTGGTGAAAATTCAACTTTGGTGATCCCACCAGATCATGAATTTTTAACCTACATGAAATCCGCAACGCCGCGTGTTTCTGAGTGATTGACAAGATCGTATTCGGCCTTGCGGCTGTTATGATTGCTGAGGGGCTGGTTTATCTACTGGCCCCTCATGCCCTTGAGACCCTGCTGAAAGCGCTTAAATCTCTGTCGATCTCTGCGCGCCGTCAAATGGGGGCTCTGCTTTGTCTGGCTGGGTACATTCTATTGGCGTTGAGCCTATAGGCGGCCCGGCGTTCAAAATGAGTGTTTTTCCGCCGAAATTGGCCTTCACGAGATGGTGACTGGGCCTGACCGGTCATTGCGTTGAAAATTTGCTGAACTACATTAAGTTAATCAAGACAACAGGCGCCCAATCTGCGTGATGCAGATGGGCATGAATGGAGATAAAGATGAATTCGATTGCCTTATCTAAGCGCAAGGATTTTGCAGTTTACCGCGCCACTTGGGTTTTTGTGGCGGCGCTTTGTCTGCTGATCTTACAAGCTCTACAGGCCACAGCTCAAATGCTGCCAAATACATTTGCCGATCTTGCCGATGAGATCAGCCCCTCTGTGGTGAATATCACCACAACAACCGTGATTGCTGGTCGCGCCGATCAAATGCCGCGTGGTATTGTGCCCAAGGGCTCGCCTTTTGAAGAGTTCTTTCGGGAGTTCGAAGATCGTCGCCGTGGCGGCAATGGTGGGGCCAGCCGCTCCTCTGCCTTGGGGTCGGGGTTTGTGATCTCTGCCGATGGGTTCATCGTCACCAACAATCACGTGATCGAAGGGGCCGATGAAATTGAAGTAGAATTTTTCTCCGGTGAAAGACTGGCCGCTAAGGTCATCGGAACCGATAAGAATACGGATATCGCAGTGCTGAAGGTCGCGTCGGATGCACCGCTGCCTTTCGTCAGTTTCGGCGACAGTGACACAGCCCGCGTGGGCGATTGGGTGGTGGCGATGGGCAATCCTTTGGGACAGGGGTTCTCGGTCTCCGCGGGAATCGTTTCGGCCCGAAACCGGGCATTGTCTGGAATTTATGACGACTATATTCAAACGGATGCCGCAATTAACCGGGGCAATTCTGGTGGGCCTTTGTTCAATCTGGATGGTGAAGTTGTCGGTGTGAACACCGCGATTTTGTCGCCCAATGGCGGCTCTATCGGCATTGGCTTTTCTATGGCCTCCAATGTGGTCAGCCGGGTCGTTGATCAATTGACGGAATACGGCGAAATTCGCCGGGGCTGGCTGGGCGTGCGGATCCAAGATGTCGATGAAGACATTGCCGAAAGCATTGACGGTTTGGACCGGGCCGCCGGGGCCGTTGTAACAGGCGTGCCAGAGGGCCCCTCGAAAGATGCCGGAATATTACAGGGCGATGTGATCGTGATCTTTGATGGTCATGAGGTCGAGGACGTGCGCGATTTGGTGCAAACTGTCGGCAACACAGAAGTTGGCAAGGCGGTTGATGTGGTTGTGGTGCGCGATGGTGCGCAGGTGACATTGAGCGTCACCCTTGGCCTGCGCGACGACGAAAAACTGGCCCGCGCAGATGAGCCAGCGGTCAATGAAGATGCGCCTAAAGACTATGAGGACCTTGGGATCACCCTGTCCAACCTGACCGATGAAATTCGTGAGGGTTTGGACCTTGCCGTTGGATTGGAAGGCGTTGTCGTTGTGGATGTTGTGGAAACCTCCGAGGCCTTTGAAAAAGGTTTGAAATCAGGGGATGTGATCGTGGAGGCCGGCCAAGAGAAGGTCACCTCACTTGCTGAGTTTGAAGAGCAAGTGAGCGCGACCATTGAGAGCGGCCGTAAAACGATGCTTCTGCTCGTGCGCCGCGGCGGCGATCCCCGGTTTTTGGCCCTCACTGTACAGCAATAACTGCAGCGGTACGGTGGGGAAAGGGGCGGCTCTAGGGCCGCCCTTTTTGGGTTCAGCGCGGTTACGGCTGCTCGGTGGCGCGGCTGGCCTCTGGCAGCAAGAGATCATCCAGCATGAAAGATATATCTTCCACATGCTCAGCAATCACATGGCACACAGCGCCTTCGCGTTGAATGCGCCCTGTGATTCGCAACATACGCCCCGCGATTACGGCGCGGCGGTACTGCTCATAGAGTTTGCGCCAGACGATCACATTGCAAACTCCGGTCTCATCCTCCAGCGTGATGAAAATGACTCCATTGGCCGTGCCGGGTCTTTGGCGCACCAGGACCAGACCCGCCACAGTAACCCTTGCACCATTTGGTGGCAGCTCCAGCATAGCATGGGGCAGGGCGGCGGGGGGCTTGGGCCAAGTGTTGGGAGAGTCAAATGACATGGAACAAAAATAGAACATTTGAGCAATATCGCAAGTGGCATTATTCCACCCTCATGGGGGGTAGAATTTTTTGAATTACATGTTACCTCAGAGAAGAAACAGTCTAGCGAGATACAAAGACATGGCTAAAATTACTTATATTGAACACGGTGGCGCGGAACATGTGGTGGAGGTCGCCAATGGGCTGACCGTCATGGAGGGCGCCCGGGACAATAACATTCCTGGCATCGAAGCCGATTGCGGCGGCGCCTGCGCCTGCTCAACCTGTCATGTCTATGTTGACAGTGCTTGGGTCGAGAAACTGCCCGCAATGGATGGCATGGAAGAAGATATGCTGGATTTTGCCTTTGAACCCAAACCAGGCCAATCCCGTTTGACCTGCCAATTGCGCGTCTCTGACGCTTTGGATGGGTTGGTTGTGCGGATGCCAGAACGCCAGATCTAAACTCCTGTCGACACTGAAGTGGCCGCACTGTTCTGAACTGCGGCCACAGGCGCTTTTAAAGCGCGCGCCAACCGATATCGCGGCGGCAAAACCCTTCGGGCCAGTCGATTTGATCGACCATGTCATAGGCCATGGTCCGGGCCTCGCTCAGGCTTGCAGCGCGCGCCGTGACATTCAAAACCCGCCCGCCCTGTGCGGTGAGATTTGCGCCAATTTGCGCGGTTCCGGCATGAAAACAGGTGGCCGAAGAGCTGTCTGGCAAGGCGTTCACCCCGGAGATTACTGTGCCCTTTTTATAAGCGCCGGGATAGCCCTTGGCGGCCATGACAACCGTCAAAGCATGGTCTGCGGCCCAATTGACCTGAACCTCTGACAGCCGTTCTTCGGCACAGGCCAGCAGCAGATCCAACGCCTGAGCCCCGAGCCGCATCATCAGCACTTGGCATTCTGGATCGCCAAAGCGAGCATTATATTCCACCAAGCGGGCCTTGCCGTCTTTAATCATCAAACCGGCATAAAGCACCCCTTGGTAAGGCGTGCCCCGACGGGCCATTTCCGCCATGGTGGGTTTGATAATTTCGCGCATAGCCTGCTCTGCAATCTCATCTGTCAAAACCGGCGCGGGGCTATAGGCGCCCATGCCGCCGGTGTTGGGGCCGGTGTCTCCCTCGCCCACGCGCTTGTGATCCTGTGCGGTGCCAATGGCCAAAACATCACGGCCATCACAGAGAGTGAAATATGAGGCCTCTTCGCCCTCCATAAACTCTTCAATCACCACTTCTGCGCCTGCACTGCCAAATTTGCCGCTGAACATATCATCCAAAGCCTCAAGAGCTTCTTGCTCGCTCATAGCGACAATGACGCCTTTGCCCGCCGCCAGCCCATCGGCTTTGACCACAATCGGCGCGCCCATTTTGCGCACATAGTCCGCGGCGCTTGGCTGGTCGGTAAAATGGCCATATCCGGCAGTGGGCGCACCTGCGGCATCGCAGATCGATTTGGTAAAGAATTTTGAGGCTTCCAGCTGCGCTGCCGCCTGACTGGGGCCAAAGCAGAGCACATCTGCGGCCCGCAAGACATCGGCGACACCGGCAGCCAAAGGGGCTTCTGGACCAATGATCACAAAATCAATTGCCTGACTGCGGACAAAGGCGAGAACAGCGGCGCCGTCCAAAATATTCAGATCCACACAATCCGCAATTTTAGCGATGCCGGCATTGCCTGGGGCAACCATCAACTGATCGCATTTTGGGTTTTGCGCGACGGCCCAGGCCAATGAATGCTCGCGGCCTCCACTGCCTAAAATTAAGATATTCATGACACGCGCTCCCCTTGGCCTTTGCTTGCCCGCGTTCTAAGCTGCATCAACTCTGGTCACAAGGTGCACTATGTCTGATCTTATTGACGATCCCCGTCTTGGCGAGAATGCCCCAGAATTTACCGTTTCAGAAATCTCTGGTGCCGTGAAACGCACTCTGGAGGCGGAATTTGGCCGCATAAGGGTGAAGGGCGAAGTGGGGCGTGTGGTTCAGGCCCGTTCGGGGCATATGTATTTCGATGTAAAAGATGAACGCAACGCCCTGGCCTGCACCACTTGGAAAGGTCAGGTGTCAAAACTCTCTGTCCTCCCCGAGGAGGGGATGGAGGTGGTTGTCAGTGGCAAAATGACCTCCTTCGGCGGGCAGTCCAAATACAACTTGAATGTGGATGATGTGGCTGTTGCCGGGGTGGGGGCATTGATGGCCATGTTGGAAAAGCGAAAGACCGCTTTGGCCGCCGAAGGGTTGTTTGATCCGGCACGCAAACAGGCTTTGCCCTTTTTGCCCGACGTGATTGGGGTCGTCACCTCTCCCACTGGCGCTGTGATTCGCGATATTCTGCACCGCCTGCGCGACCGTTTCCCGCGGAAAGTTTTGGTTTGGCCGGTTGCGGTGCAGGGGGCCAATTGCGCCGCCGAAGTGGCGCGCGCGATTGCTGGGTTCAATGCCATGACCCCGGGCGGGGCTCTGCCGAGGCCAGATTTGCTGATCGTGGCGCGCGGCGGGGGCTCCATTGAGGATCTTTGGGGGTTCAACGAAGAAATTGTTGCACGCGCCGCGGCGGCCTCTGAGATTCCCCTAATTTCCGCTGTGGGCCATGAGACCGATACGACATTGATTGATTTCGTCTCTGACATGCGCGCGCCCACCCCCAGCGCCGCCGCTGAATTGGCGGTGCCGGTACGCTTGGACCTTTTGGCCGAAACCCGTGCTAAGGGCGCCCGGGCGGCGCAGGGCTTGGCCAATATCATGGCGCGGCGCAAACAAAGATTGGCCGATGTATCCCGCGCTTTGCCGCGTCCAGACAGCCTGACGCAGACGGCGCAACAGCGTTTGGACCATTGGGAGGGGCGTTTGCCATTGGGGCTGCGCAGCTTGGTGCAAAAACAACAGCTGCGCCTGACCGCTTCGGCGGGGCAGATTAAGCCCTCTGCATTGGGGCGGATATTGGTGCAGGAGGCGCGGCAATTGCAGGCCTTGGGGCAGCGCCTACCGGCCGGCTTGGACCGGGCAGCGCTCTCGGCCCGGCAGATGCTACGGGCCTGCGCATCGCGTCTGCGTCCGGCACCCCTGGCGGAGCGGGTTGCGCGGTTGCGCAAAGATCTCGATGATCTTGAAACGCGGTTGGAGCAAACCTTTGAACGGCAATTGCAAAGACGCCGCGAGCAGCTGGTGGCCTGTGATCGGTTGCGCGAGACTTTGGGATATCGTGAGACTCTGCGCCGCGGCTATGCGGTGGTGCGGTCTGGGCAGGCTTTGATCACCAATGTGGCGAAGGCTGAGGCAGCGAAATCTCTGGAGATCGAGTTTGCCGATGGGCGCTTTGCGGTGGGGCAAAGTACCGCCGCCCGTCCCGCAGGCCGCGCCAAGCCGACCCCACCTGAGCAGGGACAATTGTTCTGATTGTGGTCAGGTGATGTCTATTGAGGCATGAGAAAACGCATCTGTTGCAAGTGGTGTCGTATTTCGACCTATGTCAGGGCCGGGTTGCGGGTTAAACCAGCCACAATGAATTGAGGAACAGATCATGTCTATCGAATCGTCAAAAGGTGTTTGGAAATCTGGACCGGGCAGAGGCCGGGTGCGACCAAAAGGGCGTCAGCTCGACGATTTGGCATGGTCACAGGTGCAAGACTTGCTGGGGCAACGGCCGCGTCGGCGCGATCTTCTGATCGAATTTTTACACCTTATTCAAGATGCTTATGGCCATCTCTCGGCGGCGCATTTGCGCGCTTTGGCCGAAGAAATGCGTTTGAGCCAGGCTGAGGTCTATGAGGTTGCGACGTTCTACGCGCATTTTGATGTGGTCAAAGAGGGGGAAACTCCACCGCCGGCCTTGACCGTGCGGGTCTGCGACAGCTTGTCGTGCGAATTGGCCGGGGCGGCTCAATTGCAAGAGGCTTTGCAGCAGGGGTTAGATCCCAAATCTGTGCGGGTTGTCCGCGCGCCCTGCATGGGGCGCTGTGATACCGCCCCGGTGCTTGAGTTGGGCCACCATCACATTGATCATGCAACGCCCGAAAAGGTTTTGGCAGCAATTTCCGCCGGCCATACCCATGCTGAGAGTCCCGATTATGAAGACCTCGCGGCCTATCGTTCTGCCGGTGGCTATGCGCGGCTTGAAGAGCTGCGCGCCGGTGGTGATTGGCAAGAGGTCCAGGCGCAGATAAAGCAAAGCGGTCTGCGCGGCTTGGGTGGTGCGGGGTTTCCATCCGGCACAAAATGGGGCTTCGTGCGCAGCAATGCGGGGCCGCGCTATTTGGCGGTGAATGGAGATGAGGGCGAGCCTGGAACGTTCAAGGATCGCTACTATCTCGAGCGCACACCGCATCTGTTTCTCGAAGGCATGTTGATTGCCGCTTGGGCCGTCGAGGCGGAAACCTGTTTTATCTACATGCGCGACGAATACCCGGCGGTTCTGCACATTCTGGCCCAAGAGATTGCCGCTTTGGAAGCGGCGGGGCTCGTGCCTGCGGGCTATATTGATCTGCGGCGCGGGGCTGGGGCCTATATCTGCGGTGAAGAAAGCGCGATGATCGAAAGCATTGAAGGCAAGCGCGGCTTGCCGCGCCATCGCCCTCCCTTTGTGGCGGCGGTGGGGATCCACAATCGCCCCACTTTGGTGCATAATGTTGAAACTTTGCTCTGGGTTGCGCGCGTGGTGCGCGAAGGGCCGGAGTGCCTGAACGCGGTGGAACACAATGGCCGGACAGGTCTGCGCAGTTACTCGGTTTCTGGTCGCGTGAAAAACCCCGGTGTGCATCTGTTGCCTGCGGGATCCACGATTACCGATATCATTGCCGCCTGTGGCGGGATGTTGGAGGGCCATATCTTCTCAGCTTACCAACCTGGTGGCCCGTCTTCAGGGCTTCTGCCTGCATCCATCCATGACGTGCCCTTAGATTTTGACACATTGCAGCCGCTTGGAACCTTCATTGGGTCGGCCGCTGTGGTGGTTCTGTCGGATCAGGACAGCCCTCGGGCTGCGGCCTTGAATATGTTGCGATTCTTTGAGGACGAAAGCTGTGGTCAGTGCACCCCTTGCAGGGTTGGCTGTGAAAAGGCGGTAAAATTGATGCAGGCAGAGACCTGGGATCAGCCGCTTTTAGAGGATTTGACCACGGCGATGGTGGAGGCTTCGATCTGCGGGCTTGGGCAAGCGGCGCCCAATCCGATCAAATCGGTCATCAAATATTTCCCAAGCGAAATTTAGCGCGCGGCTGCCATTGGCATTGCCGGGGGCTAGGATTACATTCGCGTCACCGTTTGCGGCGACTTTGAAGCCCGCGGCGAACAATGGAGCGTGTTGATGTCCTTTTTTGGTAAGTTGAAATCCAAACTTTTTAAATCCTCTGCCAAGCTTGAAGAGGGTCTGGATGCGATTGTCCAAGAAGATGTTGCGCCTGAGGAGGAGCCTTCGGCTCCGGTCATCACGGATGCGGCCGCGCAGGTGGCGCAGCCCGAGGTTTTGCGCGCGCCCGACCCTGTAGGAGACAGCCCGCGAGAGCAAAAGCGCGCGCAGGTGGCGCCGCCAGAAGCAGAGGCAGAGGCAGAGCCAGGCGTCAGCGCGCCAAAGGTCGCGATTGACCCTTTGGAGGTGGACACAAAGCCGGTGGATCCCTTGCCCCAGAAAACTGGGGTTTTCGGGCGTGCGCCGCGCCGCGTGCTGGATGATGATATGCTTGAACAGCTCGAAGAGCTGTTGATCTCCTCGGATATGGGGGTGGATACGGCTGTGCGTATCACTGCGAATTTGGCCGAAGGGCGTTTTGGTCGGAAACTCTCCACGGCGGAAATCAAATCAGCCTTGGCCGAAGAAATTGCCCGCGTGATGGAACCTGTGGCCCGGCCCTTGCCGATTTATAATAAAAAACCACAGGTGATTTTGGTGGTGGGTGTGAACGGTTCGGGGAAAACCACCACGATCGGCAAGCTCGCGAGCCAGTTTAAGAAGGCTGGGAAATCTGTTGTAATCGCGGCTGGCGATACGTTTCGCGCCGCCGCGGTGGGGCAATTGCAAGTTTGGGGGGAGCGGGCCGGGGTGCCGGTGATGACCGCAGCTGAGGGGTCCGATCCGGCAAGCCTGGCCTTTGACGCCATGACGCAGGCGGAAAAAGATGGCGCGGACCTGTTGATGATTGATACGGCGGGACGGTTGCAAAACCGGGCAGATTTGATGGAGGAATTGTCCAAAATCATTCGTGTGATCCGCAAGAAAGATCCTGATGCACCGCACAACACGGTCTTGGTCCTCGATGCGACGACCGGGCAAAATGCGGTCAACCAAGTGGAAGTTTTTCGCAAAATGGCGGATGTTACGGGCCTGGTGATGACCAAATTGGACGGCACCGCCAAGGGCGGGGTGTTGGTCTCTCTCGCGGATAAATTTGCTTTGCCTATTCATGCCATTGGCGTGGGTGAACAGATAGATGATCTTGACGCTTTTGATCCTCAGGAATTTGCTGCGGCCTTGACTGGGGTCTCTGCGTGACCGAGTGGATCCTTGCGATTGAAGGCAGTCACACGGGCCGATTGGTCGCTATGCTTTTGGCGCTCTTGGCCGCTGTGTTGCACGCGGTCTTTGCCGCGATGCAAAAGGGGAGAATTGACCCCTGGGTGATGCGCGGGGCTATGGATGCCAGCTACGGTTTGATGGCCTTGCCTTTTGCTCTGTTCGTGGTGCCCTGGCCAGAGGCGCATTTATGGCCAATTTTGGCAGGGGCATGGGCGATCCACACTGTTTATAAAGTCTTGCAGGCCATGGCCTTCACCCGTGGCGCCTATACGGTTGTTTATCCCGTGGTGCGCGGATCGGGGCCGTTTTTTACGGTGATTGGGGCATACTTATTGTTTGGCGAAGTGTTCACTGTTGGGCAATGGCTGGGGGTGGCTGTGCTTCTGTGCGGGATTTTTGGCCTGGCTGTGTATAATATGCGCACGGTGACACTGGAGCGCGAGACATTGGGTCTGGCCTTGGTGCTGGCGCTCTTCACAGGGTTTTTTGTGGCGTTTTATACGACCTATGACGCCTATGGCATCCGAGCTGCGGCGGATCCGTTTACCTTTCTGGCCTGGTTCTTTGTGATTGATTCTTGGAGCATGCCGATTGTGGCACTGGCCCATGCACGGCGCAAAGGCATTGCCTTGGCGCGGCAGGGCCTTATGTGGCGCGCGCCGATTGGGGGATTGGTGGCGATGGCCTCCTTTGGCGCGATCTTATTGGCCACGCGATTGGATAAGGTTGGCGAAGCGGCTGTGCTGCGCGAGACCTCGACCATTTTTGCCGCTCTCATTGGCTGGTTGTTTTTGAAAGAGACCGTCGGGCCGCGCCGTTTGGCTTTAATGGCTTTGATTGCGCTGGGCGCTGTGATAGTTGAATTTGCGGGATAAAAGGAAGGCCTAATTATGTCCGACGAAAATTTACCAAAATGGGTGAAGCCGCTTTTAGAGTTTGGGCCAGTACTGGCCTTTTTTGTCGCCTATCTGAAGATGAAGGGCACGAGCTATACCCTCGGCGGGTCTGATTATGATGGGTTCATCTTGGTTACGGCGCTGTTTGTCCCGTTGCTTTTGCTGTGCACGGCGATTTTGTGGAAGCTGACGGGGAAAATCTCTCCTATGCAGATCATGACGGCGCTTTTGGTGACCGTCTTTGGCGGGTTAACGGTTTGGCTGAATGACCCGCAATTTATAAAAATGAAACCGACGCTGATCTATCTTATTTTTGCAGGGCTTTTGGGATTTGGATTGCTACGCGGGCAATCTTATCTCCGGTTGGTGATGCAGGACGCGCTGCCGATGCAGGCTGAGGGCTGGATGATTCTGACACGCCGGTTCACAGCGGTGTTTTTTGGATTGGCGCTGCTCAATGAGGTGATCTGGAGGTTCTTTTCGACGGAGACTTGGGTGTATTTTAAAACCTTTGGCCTAACGGCGGTGTTATTTGGCTTTTTTATGAGTCAAGCGCCGCTCTTGGCAAAATATGCGCTGGAAAAAGATGACTGACCGGGCGTGACCGCGCGGTGCGGCTGCGCCGCATTATCTTTTTCCTTTCGCCTGCCTCCGGCAGGCTCAAGGCGCGGGACAGGGTGGTTATTTCGCTTTGAAGAGCTGATCTAAGCTGTCTTTGTCGCTTGGTTTCGGGGTCACCCGCAGGTCCAAATGCAACCCATGGCCAGCAGTAACGCCGCGGCGCGCGGCGCAGGCTTGCAGCCAGCGGGCCATATGCGGTTTATCCTCGAGTGTCTGTTTTTGGCCCTCCCATAGGGACGCCCAGGGCCAGATCGCCATGTCGGCGATTGAGAAAAAATCACCTGCCACATAGTCGTTCTGCTCCAGTTGGGTGTTGAGCACCCTATACAGCCGGGCGGTTTCTTGGGTGTATCTGTCTTTGGCGTAGGTCAAATCCTCACCCATAAGCGGGGCGTATTTGTTGAAGTGGTGATTTTGCCCTGCCATGGGGCCAAGCCCACCCATTTGCCACATCAGCCATTGATCGACGGCCAGCTGGTCGCGATAGGTTGTGCCATAGAATGTCCCGGTCTTGCGCGCCAGGTATTGCAAGATGGCGCCGCTTTCAAAGAGGGCGAGCGGAGCGCCGTCGGGGCCGTCATGATCGACAATAGCAGGCATGCGGTTGTTGGGAGAGATTTTCAAGAAATTGGGATTGAATTGCTCACCTTTGCCGATGTTCACCAGCTGCGTGGTGTAGGGAAGGTTCATTTCCTCAAGCGCAATTGCGATTTTCCATCCATTCGGTGTGGGCCAGTAGTAAAAATCGATCATCGCACCTGTCCTATTGCCGCTTTGGGCCAGTATTCGGGCTATCGCTTTGAGCGCAAGGGGCAAATGGGCGATTTTGAGTGTTGACCCTCTTGGGTTGGGTCATTATTTGTGACGCGTGGCGATTTGTTACCGGATTGCGGGCCACGTTAAATAAGCTGCTAAAAGGGTTTGGGATATGACAGAGACCCCGCCTTTCACCGGTGGGTTTTTTTGTGCCTTTAAGGAGGGTCAAATGACACGCGATAAACGTACACTCGCGGTGCATGCCGGCACCCGGCGCTCGCAGTTTTCTGAAATGTCTGAAGCAATTTATATGACACAGGGCTTTGCCTATGCCTCTGCCGAGGCGGCGGAGGCGCGGTTTGAGCAGGCCGGGACGGATGAATTTATTTATGCCAGATATGGCAATCCCACTGTGCGGATGTTTGAGGAGCGGATCGCCGCTTTGGAGGGTGCCGAAGATGGGTTTGCCACGGCCAGTGGTATGGCGGCGGTGCATGGGGCTTTGGCCGCAATGACGAAAGCCGGTGATCATGTGGTGGCGGCGCGGGCGCTGTTTGGCTCTTGTCTTTACGTTTTAGAAGATGTTTTGGCGCGCTTTGGCGTGCAGGTGACTTTGGTGGATGGTTTGGATATGCAGGCTTGGGCTGAGGCGATTACGCCCCAGACAAGGCTGGTATTCTTTGAGAGTATTTCCAATCCGACCCTGGAGGTGATTGATATTGCGCAGGTCTCTGCGCTCGCCCATGCGGTGGGCGCTTATGTGGTGGTGGACAATGTGTTTTCAACACCCGTTTACTCAAAGGCAATCGAATTGGGCGTTGATGTGGTGATCTATTCTGCCACCAAACACATCGACGGGCAGGGACGAGGCTTGGGCGGGGTGATTCTGGGAACGAAAGATGTCATTCGCGGCATCATAGAGCCATTTATGAAGCATACGGGCGGCGCGATGAGCCCCTTTAACGCTTGGATGATGGTGAAAAGTTTGGAAACTCTGGAGCTGCGTGTGCGTGCACAGGTTGAGACGGCCAATGCATTGGCAGAGGCTTTGCTGCACCGGAAAGATCTCGAGCGTGTGATTTATCCTGGCTTGAAAACCCATCCGCAGTTTGCTCTGACGCAGGCGCAAATGGGCGCGGGCGGGACAGTGATGGCTTTGGATGTTGGCAGCAAGGAACGCGCGTTTCGGTTTATGAATGCTTTGGAGATCATCCTTATTTCCAACAACCTAGGGGATTCGAAGTCAATTATCACCCATCCCGCGACCACAACACATCAGCGCTTGCCGCAGGCGCAAAAAGACCTGCTGGGCATCACGTCAGGATTGTTGCGGTTCTCGGTCGGGCTGGAGAGTGCGCGGGACCTTGAAGCGGATCTTATGGCGGCGCTGGATGCATCGGGCGTTGAGGCATAATCGGTTCAGGGCGCTTGAAATTCCTCTATCCAAGCTAACTTGCATAGAAAGAAGTTGAAATCCTGCCCGATGATCCCCAAAATAACAGGGATTAGGCCCGCACCTTTGAAAGGGGAAATTGCCGTGAATATTCACCTTCCATCCATGGATGACGCCGCATCGAATGTGGACTGTTCAGATGAAACGCAAGACCTGAGCCGTGATTATGCGCAGGATTTTGTGGCGGATGCCGACTACATCCGCACCCTGCCTGATCTACAAAACGGCCCGACCTCGTTGATCCGCGGCGCGCAAAAATTCATCCAACACGTGGGGATTTCCAATTTCCGTTTGCCGATCCGGTTTCAAACGCGGGACTCTGATCCTTTGGTATTGGAGGCCTCAGTCACTGGCTCGGTTTCTTTGGATGCAGAGAAAAAGGGTATTAATATGTCGCGCATTATGCGCACATTTTATCGCCAAGCAGAGGAGACCTTCAGCTTTGATGTGATGGCGCGCACGCTGGATGATTACAAAGCTGACTTAGAGAGTTTTGATGCACGGCTGCAAATGCGCCTGTCTTTTCCGATGCAGGTGCAAAGCCTGCGCAGCGGGTTGAGTGGCTTTCAATATTACAACATTGCTTTGGAAGTTGTGGAGCGCGCGGGGCAGCGTCACAAGATTGTGCATCTCGATTATGTCTATTCGTCCACCTGCCCGTGCTCGTTGGAGTTGTCCGAGCACGCGCGCCGTGAGCGTGGGCAGTTGGCCACGCCGCATTCGCAGCGGTCTGTGGCGCGGATCTCAGTCGTATTGGCAGAGGGGCAGCCGCGCCTTTGGTTTGAAGATTTGGTCGAACTGTGCCGCAAGGCCGTGGCAACAGAGACACAGGTCATGGTCAAACGTGAAGATGAGCAAGCCTTTGCGGAGTTAAACGCGGCCAATCCTATTTTTGTCGAAGATGCCGCTCGGCTGTTTTGTGAGCAATTGCAAAGTGACCCGCGCATTGGCGATTTCCGCGTGATCGCCAGCCATCAAGAAAGCCTGCACAGCCATGATGCTATTTCTGTTCTGACCGAGGGTGCAACTTTTGCGCAAACCAGCATGGATCCAAGCACATTTGCAAACCTCTTTCACGTTGGCTGATTGCTTGACTTGCGGGGCATTCATTGCCATCGCTTAACGCATGTTTGATGTGCGCCCCGTCTTCAATGTGATCGGTTTGCTGGTGAGTTGCTTAGGGCTCACTATGATGTTTCCCATGGCCTTGGATATGTCTCGAGGTAATGGGCATGCGGGCGTTTTTTTGGAATCTGCTCTGATCACCTGTTTGACTGGCAGCATGATGTATTTGGCGACGCGCCGAGAGGCGGCGCGGGGTCTCACCCTACAACAGACATTTTTGCTGACCTCAGGGGTTTGGCTGGCCCTGCCGATTTTTGGTGCCTTGCCCTTTGCCTTGGGGGCAACGGACTCGAGTTTCACCGATGCGTTTTTTGAAGCCATGTCCGGGCTGACCACCACAGGTGCGACGGTGATTTCAGGTTTGGATTACCTGCCCGATGGCCTCTTGCTCTGGCGCTCGATCCTGCAATGGTTGGGCGGGATTGGGATTATTGTTGTGGCTATGGTGTTTTTGCCGGAGCTGCGCGTGGGCGGGATGCAAATCTTTAAATCAGAGGGCTTTGACACCTTCGGTAAAATTTTGCCCCGCGCAACGGAAATCGCCGCGCAAGTTGCTTGGCTCTATGTCGGGCTCACGGGGGCCTGTGCGGTGATCTACATCGCAACGGGTATGCGCAGTTTTGATGCGGTGCTGCATGCGATGACCACCATCGCGACGGGGGGATTTTCGACCTATGACAGCTCTTTTGTGAAATTTGGCGCCTCAACGGAATATGCCGCTGTGGTGTTCATGTGTTTGGCGGCCCTGCCTTTCGTGCGCTATGTGCAGCTGATCAACGGGGCGCCTGGCTCGTTGTTTCAGGATTCTCAAGTGCGCGTATTTTTCATCGTGCTTTTGGTGACTGTTGGGTTCTTAACTCTGGTGTTGTGGCAGGGGTATCAATTTTCGGGTGAATTGGGCTTTCGAAAAGCGCTCTTTAATGTGGTGTCGATCACCACCGGGACGGGATACGCCAGCGCCGATTACAGCAGCTGGGGCCCGGTGGCCCTGGTGGTGTTTTTCTATGCCGGGCTTGTGGGGGGGTGCGCCGGGTCAACGTCTTGCTCGGTCAAAGTGTTTCGCTATCAACTATTGGTCTCAGCCATTCACATGCAGCTGCGCAAAATTCACAGTCCGAGCGGCGTCTTTAATCTGCGGTATCAGGGTCGGATTGTGGGGACGGACGTTATCAATTCGGTGATTTCTTTCTTTGTGATATTCTTCGTCTCGCTTGGAGTCTCGGCGATGGCATTGGCGCTGACGGGGCTTGATTTGCTCACAGCCTTCTCTGGCGCGGCGGCGGCTCTGGCCAATATTGGGCCGGGCTTGGGAGAGGTGATTGGCCCATCGGGCAATTACAGCACATTAAGCGATAGCGCAAAATGGATTTTGGCCTTTACCATGTTACTTGGACGATTGGAGCTTCTGGCCGTCTACACATTATTCACACTTAGATTCTGGAGGAATTAATGCCGGAGATGAAACCCCTAGGGGCACAGATTTCACATATGTTGAAAGATCGCGGTGTGAACGTCATTTTTGGAATTCCCGGCGTGCATAATCAAGAAATGTACCGCGGTATTGAAGAGGCTGGCATTCGCCACATTTTGGCGCGCCATGAGCAGGGCGCGGGCTTTATGGCTGATGGCTATGCGCGGGCCAGTGGCAAGCCGGGGGTGGCCTATGTCATTACCGGACCGGGTTTGTGCAATATCATGACGGCGATGGGACAGGCCTATTCGGATTCCGTGTCGATGTTGGTGCTGTCGAGCTGTTTGGATGAAACCGCGGCCCGGCGCGGGCAGTTGCATCAAATGTTGGACCAAGAGGCGGCAGCCGGGAGCGTTTGCGATTGGTCCTATCAGGCCAATAGCGCAGAGGCGGCCTATGATCTGATTGACCGCGCCATGCTTGAGTTTGAAACCCATCGTCCGCGCAGTAAGCATATTCAAGTGCCCATTGCGCAGTTGGAAGGGCAGGCGGCACCTGCGCCGCGCCGGCGGGCGGGGCTTGCTGATGGGCTGGGAGCTTGTTCTGTGGATTTGCGCCCCCTTGCCGTGGCGCTGTCTGCGGCCTCAAAACCGCTATTTGTCATCGGCGGCGGGGCTGCCAAAGCGGGCGCGGATCTTGCTGCGGTGCTTGAGACTTGCGGGGCGGCATGTTTCGAGACCTATGCGGGGCGCGGGGTTGTGCCTTGGGATTATCCTCTGAATTTTGGGGCGGCATTGGCCCGGCCCAGCTCAGCGCAAATTGTGGCGCAAGCAGATTGCGTGGTCGCCATTGGGACCGAGTTGGCGGAGGTGGATTTATGGCGTGCGCATCTGGGGCATAGCTGCCCGCTTTACCGGATTGATATCGACCCGGAGTGTCTTGCGGATATGCAGCGCGCAGAGATGGGGATCCTTGCGCGGGCCGAAGAGGCTATGGCCAGCCTAAGGCCCTTGATGGCGGCCTCTGCGTCGCAATGGCAAGCAAGATCGGTGGCGCATCAACGCGGGCTTTGGCGAGCAGAAACTGAAGCAGAACGCCCCGGGATCATTGCGATCGTTGAAGCCTTGCGGGCCGTTGTTCCTGATGATGCGATGATTTATTCTGATATGACGCAGTTTGCCTATGTGGCCAATGAAGTGTGGCCGATGACACGGGCCAAACATTGGCACCATCCCTCAGGTTTTGGCACGTTGGGCTATGCACTGCCGGCGGCCATTGGTGGCGCCGTGGCGCGGCCTGGAAAACCGACGCTGGCGATTGCGGGGGATTATGGGTTTCAGTATTCTGTGCAAGAGCTCGGCACGGCCGTTGAGCTTGGCCAGGCTTTACCAATTATCCTATGGGACAATGGCAAGTTGAAGGAAATTGAAGACAGTATGCGCAGCGCCCAGATCGCCCCCAATGCGGTCATTGCGAAAAACCCAAATTTTCTGGAACTGGCGCGGGCCTACGGGGCGGATGCATCTGCACCAGAGACATTAGCGCAGATGCAAGAGGCGGTGACGGCGGCCTTCAAAGCGGATCGCCCCAAATTGATCTACCTGTCGCCAAATATTTTATCGTGACACCAGCAGAGGGCGCATTGCGGGTCGACTTTGTGACCGGCGCTGTGGCGCACCGGCTGCGCTTTGGTGGTGGGCGCGGCCAGGATTTGGCCAAGGCCATGGGCCTGCGCGCTGGCAAAACGCCAAAAATTGTCGATGCCACAGCGGGCCTGGGCCGCGATTCATTTCTCCTGGCCTCGCTGGGGGCGGAGGTGACGATGATTGAACGCTCTGACGTCATGCATGGCTTGCTGCAAGACGGCATGGCGCGGGCGCGGCAGGAGGGGGGTGTCTTTGGCGAAATTCTTTCGCGGATGACTCTTTTGCATGGGGATGCGAAAGTGCTTTTGCCAGATCTGGACGCAGAGGCGATATTGATTGATCCCATGCATCCGCCGCGTAAAAACTCGGCCTTGGTCAAACGTGAGCTGCGCCAAGTGCGCGAGATCGTCGGCACCGATGAAGATTGTGAAGCGTTGATGCAGGTGGCCTTGCGGCATGCCCGCCAGCGGGTGGTGCTGAAATGGCCGGCCAAAGCCGCCCCGATGCCTGGGATCAAACCCTGCTCGCATCAGATTTTGGGAAAATCCACGCGCTATGACGTGTTCATGTGCAGTATAGGCTGTGAAGGCCCTGCCGTTTGACCTTGCTGTGACAATGTGGCTTTCTGCGCAAAGGTAATCATTGAATGAGTAGGGCGGTTATATGACATTTGTTGTAGTTTTGAAATTCTTTCACTTTCTAGGGCTATTTTTGGCTGGCGGACTGGGCGTTGCCAATAGTCTTTTGATGAAGGAGCATCAAATGGCGAAAGAAGCCCCCTCTGCTGCGACGCAAAAAACAATGGGGAAGTTGGCGCGGATCGGCTTGGTGGCGATGGGCTTGCTCTGGGGAACGGGGTTTGCTTTGGCCTATCGTGTCTACGGAGGCATGAACCTTGGGCTGGCTTTCAATATTAAACTTCTAGGGGCGACCGCTTTGCTGGGGGTGGTGGTCTTTATGAATTTCTATCCGGCAGCGATGGCCAAGAAAGGCCAGGCCCCTAATCCTAAGCTGATGAAGATCATGCCTATGGTGGCGCGCAGTGCGTTGGTTTTGGTCCTGGTGGGAATCGCGGTGACCACGACAGTCTAGCCGCGCTGTTCGGCCCAAGGCGGAAATCACACGACTCATGGAGCAAGATCGGCGATGCGCGCCTTGATCTCGGCTTCCAAAGAACGCCGCCGACCTCCAAAGGTTGCCTTGAGCCATGCGGCCGGATCGATTGTTACGCTGGCCCTTGGTTTTCGGTTCAAATATTGCGCAGTTTCCCAAAAATTCGCCAAAATTGCGGGAAATGAAAAAAATGAAAGAAAGATGAAAATAGCTCTTGCGACTCTCAGCGGGGAACCTTAAACCCACCTTTACCGGAGGCGCTGAGCGACAACGGGGCGAACGACGGGTCAATCAGACTACGGTTCGGAAGACGAAAACCGATATAGAAACGATCATTTTGCGCATATGGTTATTGCGTAATTTGGCTTTTTTTGTGTCACGTTATTTGAAATTTTGGTATCTGAAGAGATATGTGGGCGGTTTGGTTCATTCGATGAACAAACAACTGCATAT
>Ga0206130_10002154_pt1 | contig 27739 bp, 24 predicted proteins | sample Helgoland_Spring_9_FD_148637 | JGI IMG/M metagenome (GOLD analysis project Ga0206130, IMG submission 148637) | Pelagic subsurface seawater microbial communities from Kabeltonne, Helgoland, North Sea - Helgoland_Spring_Bloom_20160512_1 | ecosystem: Environmental > Aquatic > Marine > Epipelagic ...
CGTGAATTTTAACCTCTATGATTTAAAGGGCGACCTGATTAAAATGTCGAAACCTAACTTCGATAAAAACACCATTGATACGCGCCTATCAGAGGATATTTTAGATAAACTTAAACAAAGTGTCTCCAAGCGTTTTGTTGAAAAAATCAAACGATTTGGGGAAGATTATAGGTCTTCGTATATGATATTTACTGACAGTAACGCCAAACCCCTTGGCGTATTAAACGTCCCTTATTTTGATGACGATTCTTTGAATTATGGCGAACTTAAAGCATTTTTAATTCGGCTGAGTTATGCGTATATCATCATGATTTTACTGGCTATAGCCTTTGCGTATTTTGTATCTAAATACATTACAAAATCACTTCAAACGATTCAAGAAAAAATGAAGGAAACGCGCTTGGGAAAACGCAATCAAAAAATAGAACTTAAAGGAGCAAGTTCAGAGATTTCCGCTTTGGTTGAATCCTACAATAATATGATTGATGAATTGGAGGACAGTGTTAAAAAGTTGGCTTCAAGTCAGCGAGAACAAGCCTGGCGCGAAATGGCAAAACAAGTGGCTCATGAAATCAAAAACCCATTGACCCCTATGCGTTTAAGCGTACAAAGTTTTCAGCATAAATTTGACCCACAAGATCCAGATATTCACAAAAAAGTTAATGAATACACCAAGACATTAATCCAACAAATAGATACCATGAGCTCTATTGCATCGGCTTTTTCAGATTTTGCGAAAATGCCTGCTCAAAAACTCGAAGTTTTAAATGTGGTTGAAGTTGTGGAGTTGGCTCTGGAGATTTTTCCAGAAAAAGACCTAAAATTCATTTCAAAAGAGCCTGAAATCATTGCTAATTTTGACCGGTCTCAATTGATTCGAATTATTACCAATTTAGTGAAAAATGCCGTCCAATCCATCCCTAAAGATCGCTCACCTCAGATTAGTATTCACCTGTTTTCTGATGATACAGACGTTATAATTGAGGTTAAGGATAACGGCAGTGGGATTACAAAAGCCATCGAAGACCGAATTTTTGAACCTAAGTTCACAACCAAAACAAGTGGTATGGGACTGGGCTTACCAATGATAAAAAACATGATTGACACGTATAATGGTAGTATTAACTTCTCTTCTGTTATAGATGAGGGAAGCCAGTTTACCGTACGTTTCCCTAAATATTTTAAAGATGAAGTATAACATGATTTTAAGTGATTTTAGTGATGGAGTTACCACGATCACAATCAATAGACCCACAAAGTTAAATGCATTAAACAGTGCCACTATTTTTGAATTGCATACGGCTTTAAAGGCTGCTGAATCGGATTTAGACACCAAAGTAATCATCATTACGGGCAGTGGCGAAAAGGCTTTTGTGGCAGGGGCTGATATTAGTGAGTTTGCACATTTTGATCAAACAGAAGGGCGTTCATTGTCTAAAGAAGGTCAGGATTTATTGTTTGATTTTATAGAGAATTTATCCACTCCGGTTATTGCGGCTGTCAATGGATTTGCGCTTGGAGGTGGGTTGGAATTGGCTATGGCTGCACATTTCAGATTGGCGAGTACGAATGCCCGTATGGGTTTGCCAGAAGTATCTCTGGGGTTGATTCCTGGCTATGGAGGAACGCAACGCTTGGCACAGCTCATAGGAAAAGGACGTGCTATGGAAATGATCATGACAGCAACTATGATTGATGGCGAAAAAGCACTCGCTTATGGGCTTGTAAACCATGTAGTACCTCAAGAGGAATTATTGCCAAAGTGTTTTGCTTTAGCAGATAAAATTAAATCAAACTCTTCTTTAGCAATCTCTGCGGCGATCAAAGCAGTTAATGCAAATTTTGCTGATGGGGTGAATGGTTATGACGTTGAAATTTCTGAATTCGGAAAGTGTTTTGATACTGAAGATTTTGAAGAAGGAACGACTGCTTTTTTAGAAAAACGTAAGGCTAAGTTTTCAGGGAAATAAAAAAGCCCAAACAGTTGTTTGAGCTTTCAGTTTTGTATCATCAAAAGGTATTGTATTAGTCAGCTAATACAATGATTTTATTAGCATTCATTTCAATAGCACCAGAATCAATGGCAAACCAATAGCCTTTTCCTTTTTTTTCAAAAAATTCTTTATTTGCATCATCGAGTGTAATATCTCCCGCGATTTTTACAGATCCTTTTTTAAGAATCGATACAATTGCGGCGTGATTATTTAGCATTTCAAAATCACCATTCACACCAGGAACAGAGACACTGTCTACCTCTCCTTTAAATATGGTTGCTTCTGGAGTTACAATTTCTAAATACATAGTCTATATTTTTAGGCTTCAGCTAACATTTTGTCACCAGCTTCAATTGCTTCTTCAATGGTTCCTTTAAGGTTGAAGGCTGCTTCTGGAAGGCGATCTAACTCACCATCCATGATCATATTAAATCCTTTGATTGTTTCTTTAATATCAACTAACACTCCTTTTAGGCCTGTAAATTGTTCTGCTACGTGGAAGGGTTGTGACAAGAAACGCTGTACACGACGTGCGCGTCCAACAGCCAATTTGTCTTCTTCAGATAATTCTTCCATTCCAAGAATCGCGATGATATCTTGTAATTCTTTATAACGTTGTAACAACTCTTTTACACGTTGTGCACAGTTATAATGCTCATCTCCTAAAATATCAGCGGTCAAAATTCTTGAAGTAGAATCTAAAGGATCTACTGCAGGGTAGATACCAAGTTCTGCAATTTTACGCGATAATACTGTAGTTGCATCTAAGTGTGCAAAGGTTGTTGCTGGTGCAGGATCTGTTAAATCATCTGCAGGGACGTAAACCGCTTGTACAGATGTAATGGATCCTCTTTTAGTTGAGGTAATACGCTCTTGCATGGCTCCCATTTCGGTTGCTAATGTTGGTTGGTATCCTACGGCAGAAGGCATACGCCCTAGAAGTGCGGATACTTCTGAACCGGCTTGTGTGAATCGGAAAATATTATCCACAAAGAATAATACATCTTTTCCTTGACCGTCTCCAGCACCATCACGAAAGTATTCCGCAATTGTCAATCCAGATAAGGCAACACGTGCACGTGCTCCTGGTGGCTCGTTCATTTGTCCAAAAACAAAGGTTGCTTTGGATTCTTTCATGATTGATTTATCAACCTTTTGAAGATCCCATCCACCTTCTTCCATGGAGTGCATAAAGTCATCACCATATTTTATAATACCAGATTCTAGCATTTCACGAAGTAAATCATTTCCTTCACGTGTACGCTCTCCAACGCCAGCAAATACCGAAAGACCACCATGGCCTTTGGCAATGTTATTAATTAGTTCTTGTATCAGTACGGTTTTACCTACACCTGCACCTCCAAATAATCCAATTTTACCTCCTTTTGCATACGGTTCAATTAAATCAATGACCTTGATTCCTGTAAATAAAACTTCTGTAGAAGTCGAAAGTTCTTCAAATTTTGGTGCTTGCCTGTGGATTGGTAGTCCTGCGGATCCTGCCTTAGGCAAATCTCCCAAACCATCAATAGCATCTCCAATAACATTAAATAAACGGCCATAGACATCATCACCAACTGGGACCTGGATTGGAGCGCCCGTAGCGTTTACTTCGGTTCCACGACTTAATCCATCTGAGGAGTCCATAGCGATGGTACGCACCGAATTTTCACCAATATGCGATTGAACTTCAAGGACTAAAATAGACCCATCAGTTCTGTTGATTTCTAAGGAATCGTAAATTTTTGGAAGGTCTGCTCCAGATGCGAATTCGACATCGATCACTGGACCTACAATTTGAGCAACTTTACCTGTAACTTTTGACATTACTTTATTGTTTATATTTTTATCTAAAAATGATGTGGAAAACACGTGGTTTTCGCGATGCAAAGATAATAGTTTTAATTAAAAAACCCAGAGCAAAGCTCTGGGTTTTTTATAATTTTTATATTCAGAAATAATTATTGAAGCATTGGCGAATAATTTGTTGGGTATTCTCCTGCTTTAGCAACATTTCCTGAAGCTACAAAATTAGATCCATATTGGTTATCGATAGCTAGTAAGAAAGAATTTGCCATGTAAGCATAACCTCTCGCTGTTAAATGTACTCCGTCTAAACCTACCAAACCTCCAGTTACTAGTGCTGTATTCAATGTGTAATCATCAAATGTGATTCCTGTAGTCGATGCCTGAGATAAAATTGCTTGTAAGTCTACATAAGCAATTCCAAAAGTCTCAGCTGCAGCTTCGACGCTAGCGTTCATAGCGTCAGTTGCGCTAATGATTTCTGCTAATTCTGTTTCAGTAACGACCCATCTATCAGCTAAAGGTACGGCAACTCCGTTTACAGAAAGCGGATTGTTTGGATCGGCTAATGTACCTATGAAAGATGCACTTGTAAGCACCAATAAATCTTCTGCGGTTGCTTGTCTGTATTTTGGCAAAGCAGCAAATGCAGGGTTAATTGCACCTAGATCTGTAAGATCTTCATCAACAATTACAACAGCATTTTCACCTGCTGCAAATGTAATTGTTCTTTTTTCTGCTTCTTCAGCAGTGAATAATCCAGTTCCAGTTAGAGCAGCTAAGGCAGCTTGAATTCCTCCGTTATATGCTGCATATGCACCATTAACAAGAGTAGCTGTATCACCATCTAATGGCACAGCATTATATGGTACTGATGTAAAATACGGTAAATCTGTTACGTGTGGTGTTCCTGAAACGACTCCTTTTGCTCCATTTGCAGTTAGTGCTGTTAAAGCGATAGTAAGTGCTCCCTCAAAAGTCGCTAGAGGAGTAATCTGATCACTATCTTGGTCTGCACCACCAGTAGCATATCCTAAAACATCATTTCCTCCAAATAGAGATAAAGTGAAAAATGATGGGTTTTGAGACGCTGCTAGTTCAATAATGGATGCGTTTGGTGTACTTCCAGTCAGTCGAGTAGCGTATGGGTTGGCAAGTCCAGCTTGTAAATTCGCTAGATTACCATATCCGGGTGCAACAAAGTGGAAACTTCTTGCACCTGGTACACCTAAATTGTTGAAAGGTCCTGCGGGATTATTTAAGATATCTGTTGTCACCGTGACTGGTCCAATCACAGACTCCAACGGTGCTGGTCCTGATCCATTAAAAACAAGTCTTGGCCCTACAATTCGAGTCCCACCAAGGGCGAGTCCTCCAAAGTTATCACTCATTGTAGGTTGTCTAAATTCACCACCTCCAGCTTTTGCAAATTCTTTAGACATAATGTTAGGCCAAGAATTTTCTTGACTTGCTAAGAATACAGTTCCGTCGGAAACTCCTGCACTAAACGAAGGGCCAACAGCAATATAATTCGAGAAATCTAAATCTCCTGCATTTAATGCTGGAAGCATTGTTGTTTCGACGGTTTCTCCATTCGCTTCAAGGACGTCTTCTACGTCATTACATGCCGTAAATCCAAGAACTACCGCACTAAGTAATATATATTTAATATGTTTCATAATTTTGATTATTAGTTGTTAATAGTCCATGATAGGAAATATATAGATCCTATGTTTCCAGTTCCAAATGCTGTATTGTATTCAGTTCCTAACAAGTTTGTAGCACCTGCTTTGAATGTTGATTTTATACTTGGTACTGCATAATTGATTTGTGCATCAACGGTATGGAATTCTTCTACAACACCATTTCCAAAGGATGCTTCCCAGAAGTAGTCATCACTAAATCTGTACGACACGTTAAATCCAAAGTTTTCAAATAAGGCTGTATTTCCAAAAGAGGCCTTGAATTTATGTTCTGGAGTGTTAAAGTTTGTATTGAAATCAGGAAAGTTTTTATCTTCATCCATTTTAGCATAAGTATAACTACCGCTTAAATCGAAATCACTAAACACTTTTGTTGACAATCCAATAGAAGCTCCATAAGATGTAATCTCTGCTCTAGAGTTCGTGTATGCACTATAGGCTGTATAATCGCCATTGGCAATAGAAGCAACTGAAAGTCCGCCATCTCCAACAACCCCATATAAAGGTGCAACTACAATTTCTGTAGAGATAAAGTCTTTATATGTGTTATGGTACGCACTAAAATCAACAATTAAGTTGTCAAATTTTCCACGGTATCCTACTTCAAATGCTGTGACTTGTTCTGGCTTTACGACGTCTGGATTTGCAACGACTAAGTCTGCTGGATTTCCAGTAACTCCTAACATTCCTACTGAGCTTGCAGTATAAGAATTGTTATACGCAGCGGACCCCGTTTGAGTTATTTGAGCTGGTTGTCCAAAAGCAGCTTGTCCTGTTTGAGAAATATCAAACACATTTGAATAACGCTCTAAGTTGTTTGGTGCAGACCCTACAAGTAAGGCACGTCCTGCATCCAATCCAATAAATAGATCTTGTGTGGTTGGATTTCTAAAACCAGTTTGTCCAGAGAGTCTAATGTTATGATTTCTGTTTAGTGTTAAACCAGCAGCTAATCTAGGTGAAAAAAAGCCATCGAAAAATTCTGATTTATCATAACGAACAGATCCTGTAAATTTTAATTTTGCGTCAGCGCTTAATTCAAGTTCTTTTTGAAGTTGTGTATAAACTCCAAATTCAGAGTAGTTTATTGCACCATCATAATCTGTATAGATGGTTCCTGAAGAATTTAAGCTGTATTGTCTAAATGATCCCCCAACTTGAATGTCAACAACATCAATCAAATGCGAAAAATTATAGTTTGCATCTGCATGGTAATATTTAGAAGCATCTTGGAATTTAGACCCTGTAGTTAAATCAGGGTTGGTAATGCTTGTATTGTATGCATTTTGAAATTCAGCAGACCCTGGTAAAAATCGACCGGTATCTGCCACAGCTCTTGCATTGGCATGCGCTTGTGCATCTGTAGCGCCCCCTAAAGTGGATTGCACATATGTTCCAGCATATTCGCCAAACCAAGTTACATCGTCTTTCCATGCTCTATTAATGTTAATCCCTGTAAAGACCATGTCGTAAGAATCTCCAGCATCATCTGAAACAACATAACCTCTTACATAAAAGTTATCATTCTTAACTTCTAATTTATGCTGCTCTTGAAAAAAGTTGTTAATTGCATATCGGTTGATTCCTTGGTATATAGTAGAACCTGTTCCTACTTTTCCAATGTATGAAATTTCAAAGTCATTTTCAAAAGGTCTGTAATAAAGACCCCAGTCGGCTTTGATGCTTTCTGCATTATAGTTTGTTAAATCTCTTTCGTTATAACCTGTTCTACTGACAGCAACGTTTGGTACCAAAGCATTAGCGCCTGCTGGTAATATTCCCAAAGCTTCTAAGGCTACAGCAACTTCTTTAATCCCTGTAGAGACTTCATCTCCATAGACATTAATTCCGTTATAGTTTAGGTTGGTTGCTCTTGTGCCACCAATCATATCGCTATCCACTTCGCTTGTGGCAGCCCAGTCAGTTCCTTTAAGCCATCCAAAGTTCACCTTGGCAGCAAACTTTTCGCTAAATTTGTGAGCCACTCGAATTCCGAAATCTGTGTACGTATTGTCACCAGCAGATTCTTGAGAAGTGATTCCTCTTTTTAAACTTGTACTAATTCCATCGCTATCAAAAGGATTTTTACTAGTCATGAATAAGATCCCGTTAAAAGCATTGGCACCATATAGTGCAGACGATGCACCTGGAAGTAATTCGACACTTTGTACATCGGTTTCAATCATCCCTACTAAGTTTCCAATTGGGAAGTTAAGTGCCGGAGTTGAATTGTCCATGCCATCAACAAGCTGCATAAAACGATTGTTTGCAAATGTTGCAAATCCACGTGTATTTACAGATTTGAATGTTAAACTGTTGGTGTTAACATCCACACCTTTTAAGTTTTCTAAACCACCATAAAAATCGGCAGATGCAGAACTTTTGATGTCTTTAATTCCAAAACGCTCCACTGTAACAGGGGATTCAAAAATACGTTCTGGCGTTCGAGACGCAGAAATAACAACCTCATCGAGGAAACTTCCTTCGTTTAAAACGATTGCTAATGTTTCGTTGTTTTTTGTAATTTCTTGAGAAAGGGTTTGAAATCCAACACTACTCACTTGAATTGAGAATGGTGGGTTTTGGCTAACGTTTAAAGTAAAGTTACCATCAAAGTCTGTAACGACTCCGGTTGAAGTTCCAACAACAATAACGTTGGCACCTGGTAATGGTAATCCACTGGCATCGTTGACAGTTCCTTTCACTGTTGTTTGTGCAAAAGATGCAACACTGAAAAGTAAGACTAAAGTCTTTAAAATTGTTTTCATAAATTAAATTGTTTAATTGTCGAATGGTTATAGTTATATCAAATTTAAGCATTATAAATTTAATAAATCTTAAATTTAGGTACAAATATTATTAATTGTCATCTTATAATAGGGGCTGAAAGGCTAAACTTTTTAATTTAGTCCTCTGAAAATGATTACTTTATAAAGAAAACACAAGTGGTTTACTCTACGGTAACAGATTTAGCAAGGTTTCGAGGTTGATCTACATTTTTGTTTAGCATGACAGCAATATGATATGATAACAATTGTAAAGGAATGGTTGTAAGAAGTGGGGAAAGCAGTTCTAAGGTTTCAGGAACTTCAATCACATGGTCTGCAATGTCTTTAACTTGGACATCCCCTTTGGTGACTACTGCAATAATTTTTCCTTTTCTAGATTTGATTTCTTGAATATTACTCACTACTTTTTCATAATACCCAAATTTGGTTGCAATGACTGCAATGGGCATGTTTTCATCTATAAGCGCGATAGGTCCATGTTTCATTTCTGCTGCTGGATACCCTTCGGCATGTATGTAAGATATTTCTTTGAGTTTCAGAGCTCCTTCAAGAGCCACAGGAAAATTAAACCCACGGCCTAAGTATAGGAAGTTTTTGGCATCTTTATAGATTTCCGCCACTTCTTTTGAGAGGGCATCTGATTTAAGAGTTGCCGCGACTTTTTCAGGAATGGTCTCCAACTCTACAAGATGTCTTCTAAAGTCAGAACTTGACATAGTACCTTTGGCTTTTGCCAATCGCAATGCAATAAGGGTAAGCACTGTAATTTGTGTGGTAAATGCTTTGGTAGAAGCCACACCAATTTCGGGTCCAGCATGGGTGTAAGCACCTGCATGTGTTTCTCTCGAAATTGAGGATCCTACTACATTACACACTCCAAATACAAAGGCCCCTTTTTCTTTAGCGAGTTTGATTGCGGCTAGTGTATCGGCTGTTTCTCCAGATTGAGAAATGGCGATGACCACATCATTTTTGGAAATCACAGGGTTTCTGTATCGAAATTCTGAAGCATATTCCACCTCTACAGGGATTCGGACGAGGTCTTCAATAATATATTCTGCGACTAATCCTGCATGCCATGATGTTCCACAGGCGATGATAATAATACGGTTGGCATTTAAAAATTTACCCATATTATCTTCAACCCCCGCCATTTTTATAATGCCTTCGTTAGATAACAACCGACCTCTATAAGTGTCTTTAATTGCGTTTGGTTGCTCAAAAATTTCTTTGAGCATAAAATGATCATAACCTCCCTTTTCAATTTGCTCAAGATTTATTTTTAACTCTTGAACGTAAGGACTGACGATTCTATCATCTTTGATATTTCGTACATTTAATGGCTTGTGCAACCTAACAACTGCCATTTCTTCATCCTCTAAATACACCGCATTGTTGGTGTATTCTATAAAAGGAGAGGCATCACTGGCTATGAAAAATTCATTTTCGCCAACGCCAATTGCAAGTGGACTTCCCAGTCGAGCCACGACAATTTCATTCGGTTTTTTAATATCAAATACGGCAATAGCATACGCACCTACTACTTGGTTGAGTGCAACTTGAACAGCTTTACCAAGTTTTAAATTGTTGTTTTTTTGAATGTCCTCAATCAGGTTTACTAGAACCTCTGTATCGGTATCTGACGAAAATTTATAGCCTCTTTTTATGAGTTCTTTTTTGAGCGCGCCATAATTTTCGATAATTCCATTATGGATAATAACCAAATCACCAGAATTAGAAAAATGAGGATGTGAATTGACATCATTTGGAACTCCGTGAGTTGCCCAACGCGTATGGCCAATTCCTAAATTTCCTATGGGATTGATTTGTTTAGAAACTTTAGCTTCTAAATCGGCAACTTTTCCTTTGGTTTTTGAGAGTTTAATCTCAGAACCATCATAAAGCGCAATTCCGGCACTGTCGTAACCTCTGTATTCTAATCGTTGAAGTCCTTTTAGTATTACTGGATAGGCATCTCGATGGCCAATGTATCCTACAATTCCACACATATGTTATTAATTATTAGGTTCGGTATAATAGATATTGAGTTTGATTCTTTTAGCAGTATTTGGGGAGTTGTTCCCATGAAGAACAACACTTTTGGGAGACAATACAGTTCCGATTGGTGCACCTTCTATAACAATATTTTCTTCTAAATCAATACTATTTTGGAACCCTCTTGAGGTAATTGCCCCTACATTGGAAGACACCACAAGTCCAAGCTTCACATTTGTGGAATCTCTTATAATGATATTATTTAGATGTTCCGTTAATCTAATTTTATATTTCTTTTGTTCCGTTCCATCAGCATCTGTTTCGGTTGCTAAAGGCACCAAATGTGTGAATTTAGAATCGGAAGAAACCGTATTCGTAGTTTGATCTAAATAGAAGTCCCTTACAGGGATGTTGTTTTCTAAATCGTAGATATAGACTCTGTTGGGAACATCTGTATTCGATTGTGTTTCATCGACATAAAACTCTAAATAGGCTTCGTTTATCAAGCGTTTTACAGTTACCACGCCGTCATTAACCTCTCTAAATTCGTTCAGTTGATCTATTTCAGAATTTCCTTCCTCGTCAGCAAACAATTCCACCACTGCCATTGAACCTTCGCCTCCTTTTAAATAAAGATAGTCGTCTCCTTCTGCATCTGTCGTTGTGTCTTCAATGGTTTGTAATACAGAAGTATTAAAGTCGTTTTCAAAAATATTGACACGATTACCTGTGAAAGTCATTTTATATTCTCCTTGAGCGTTAGTGGTTGTTTCCGTTCCATCATCTGTGGTTGTGGTTTTATCATAGTTATAATACAGGGTCACGCTTGCATCGGATGAAGAAAAGTTGAGTTGCATTAGGTTTCCTTGCTGCGGAGCTGTTGGCTCTACTTTAAAATAAAGACCTCTGAAATACTCATAAAAACTACTGACTGTGTTCAGAACTTCATCGCCTTCCTTAAATAAAATCAAGTCTTCCCAAAATTCTAGGGTAGTAGGGGCTGAGGCACCCTCTTCTACTTCACCTCCAAACAGGTTGAGTCTTAAACTTGGCTGTAATGTAGAGGTGACTTCAACCTCATCAGTGTCTTCATTGGTTTCCCATAATTCTATAGAATTTGCACTTGGAAAATAGGTGTCATCTTGATAAATTAGCTCTCCTTCAAGGTCAGCGCTTCCCATGAGTTCGCCTTGCGCCAAAGTTCCGTTGGAATAATAATTTTGAACAGCATCCAAGTCGGCGTTCGGATCAAAGTCTCTTAGGAAATAATTGTTTTTAAAGACGGATAATTTTATAGGGCTGCTTCCATATAAAGAATCAAGCTCGTAGGTTGTTGTATCCTCAGAAGTGCTTGCAGTGCTTGAATAGGGAATTGTTAAGATTACAGAGTCTAACTCTGTATTGTCTCCAAAATCAGGTGCTAGCGTTTGGGGGGTTAATTGCCCTACAAAATGAACTTTAGAGTCGCCAAATAAAGGGTCGTAATAGTAGCCTAAAAGATTTTCAAAGAGTCCATTAGATTGAAATGGCGTAATTTTTTTATTGTAAGTTTTTACGGGATATAAACCGTTTTCAATTTCAAAATCTGGAGTTCCTACAATTCCGGTTCCAATTTCGGAAAATTCATTATCACAGGCTTGAATTATAAAAATCAGAGAGAAAGAACAAACTGATTTAAATAATACGGATTTAAAATATTTCATATTTAAGGGACAAGTTTTAAGATTTGTGTGTTATAAAATTCGGTGTAAGCCTCTGCAAAAGCTTCTGGATATTGGTAATCTAGTACAGGTTTTTCACAATTAGTTAGGTAGGATTCTAAGTCTTCTGGAAGTTCTTGAGACCCCCTTATTAAGCCATCTGAAAAATCAACAGCGACTTTCATTAAGTTCGTATAACTAGGTGTTTTGAGCTTATTGATGTGCGTGTCTTCAATTTCGTCAAACTTAATTTTATCAACCATGTCCATATTAAGGGTTTTGTCAAAACTTTGATTGTAAATAGAAGTTACAATTTTACTTTCTTTGAAAAGCGGTTCGTCTTTGTAGTATTGCTTAAGGTATAAGGGCAATAAAGAAGCGAGCCAACCATGGACATGAATAATGTCGGGAGCCCAATTTAATTTCTTTACAGTCTCTATAACTCCCTTTGCAAAAAATATAGCACGTTCATCATTATCATCAAATAATTCACCATTTTCATCCGTAAATGTTGCCTTACGTTTGAAATATTCTTCATTATCAATAAAATATACTTGAATACGTTCTTTTGGAATCGAAGCTACTTTTATAATTAAAGGCATGTCTAAATCATTGATCACTAAGTTGATTCCCGAAAGGCGAATCACTTCATGCAATTGATGTCTTCGTTCGTTAATGTTTCCATAACGCGGCATGAATATTCGTATCTGCCCTCCTTGTTTGTTCACCATTCTCGGCGCTTCAAAGGACATGGAGGAAATCTCTGTTTCAGGTAAATATGGAACAACCTCGGACGAAACGTATAATATTCTCTTATCTTTCATAAATTAAAAAAGTTTTGGCATTATCAACAAAAAACACGCAAAAATACAAAATTTTATGCAGATTAGCAGTAATACCTTAAGTTTGCACACTGTTAATTATTTACTAAATGCGAGTTTATACATCTAAAGCTGAGTTAAGTGCCTTTATTTCCAAGCAAAGCACCCCTTCTTTTTCGTTGGGATTTGTGCCAACGATGGGGGCGCTCCATACAGGACATTTGTCTTTAGTCAATACTGCTTTGGCAGAAAACACGCTAGTAGTTGTCAGTATTTTTGTAAATCCTACACAATTCGACAACCCAAATGATTTAAATACATATCCACAAACGTTGACTGAAGATATTCAGTTATTGGAAACACTTTCCAAATCTACAATTCTGGTCTATGCCCCAACAATTGAGGATGTCTATGGATCCAAAATAAAAGTTGAACATTTTGATTTTGGAGGGTTGGAATCTCAAATGGAAGGCAAGTTTAGAAAAGGGCATTTTGATGGTGTTGGAACGATCGTAAAATGCTTGTTTGAAATTGTGAAACCTAACAAAGCTTATTTTGGTGAAAAGGATTTTCAGCAATTACAAATTATCAAAAAGATGGTTGAGATTACTCAGCTACCAGTAACTATTGTAGGCTGTCCAATTGAGCGCGAGCCCAACGGACTCGCTATGAGTTCACGCAACAGCCGTTTGTCCGATGAAGAAAAAAAATCAGCGGCTCTAATTTATAAAACCCTACAATCCGTTAAAGAAAAATTTAAATCCAAAAAACATTCTGATATCTCTTATTGGGTCACTACCGAATTTAGCAACCACCCTTTGTTTGAATTAGAATATTTTCAAATTTCGGAGTCTAAAAACTTAGTCCCCATTCAACAAAAAAAGCAAACCAAATACCGTGCATTTATTGCGGTTTTTGTAGGAGATGTCCGATTAATTGACAATATCGCTTTAAATTAATTACCTTTGAAAACTATGCAAATACAAGTCGTAAAATCTAAAATTCATCGCGTAAAGGTCACTGGTGCGGATCTTGATTATATAGGGAGTATTACTATTGATGAAGACTTAATGGATGCTGCCAATATTATTCAAGGCGAAAAAATCCAAGTGGTCAACAATAATAATGGCGAGCGCTTAGATACTTATGTCATTCCAGGCCCTAGAAATTCAGGAGAAATCACCCTCAACGGAGCTGCGGCACACAAAGTCTCTATTGGCGATGTTTTGATCCTAATCACTTATGCTTTTATGGATATAGAAACCGCTAAAACATTCAAACCGTCTTTAGTATTTCCAAATGAAGATACGAATCTATTAAACTAATTTCTTGAACAAGAAACTTAAATCAGCTCTTAAAATTAGCCTTTCACTTTTGTTAGCTGGGCTGTTGGTTTGGTATTCACTTTCCAAAACATCCATCTCTCAATTGTTAGAATACTTCAAAAATGCAAACTATTTTTGGGTTGGTTTGGGTGTTTTTTTTGGACTGCTTAGTCATTTATCGCGTGCGTACCGCTGGAGATTTCAGTTAGAACCTATGGGTTATAACATTAAGTTAGGAAATAGTATCATGGCTGTTTTTGCAACCTATATTATAAATTACACGATTCCAAGAGCCGGTGAAGTTGCAAGAGCATCTGTGCTTACGAATTACGAAGGCGTCCCTTTTGAAAAAAGCTTTGGTACGATCGTTTCAGAACGTCTCGCAGATATGCTAGTGATGCTAGTCATTATTTCTATGGCGCTTATTTTACAATTTGATGTTATTTTCATACAATTTTCCGAAAAAATTAAGGAGTTACATGTTTCTACAAACCAAATTTTGACCTTGGCAATCGCAAGTTTAATTGTAATCGTTTTTTTGACACGAATGATTAAAAGAGGGAAATCTAAAGCTGTGATAAAAATTAAATCTGTTTTAAGTGGATTACTTGAAGGGATTACCAGTATTTTAAAAATGAAAAAAAAATGGGCGTTTATTTTTCATACACTTTTTATTTGGGGCATGTATGTTCTGATGTTTTACGTCACTTCTTTTTCTTTAGAAGAAACAAGTCAACTTCCGTTTTCAGCGATTTTAATAGGTTTTATTTTTGCAAGTTTTAGCATTGCAGTAACTAACGGGGGGATAGGATCCTATCCTGAGGCCATAGTTATTGCATTTACACTATTTAATTTTCAAGAAGATCCTAGCAGAGCATTTGGATGGATTATGTGGACGTCTCAAACGCTAATGGTTATTGTCTTGGGCGGATTTTCACTATTCTTTTTACCGATTTATAACAAATTATATTCAAAACAAACTTCAGAATAATATATTTCGTGTTCGGTTATTTTCTTAACTTGGCAACACAAACGTTTAACAACTATATATGAAGTTTTTTGTCCTCTCATTCTTGCTATGTTTTAATCTAACGTTAGCTCAGACAGTTTATGAATCGATGGAATCCGAGTTTTTAGGAACCTCTCGTGAATTGAAAATCCAACTTCCTCGAAACTATGAAGAAAATTCCGAAAAATACTATCCTTTAATAGTTGTTTTTGATGGAGATTATCTTTTTGAAGTAGTTGCTGGAAATGTGGATTATTACTCTTACTGGGAGGACATGCCAGAAGCCATTGTGGTAGGGGTCAACCAAGACGGTTCAAGATCAGAAGATTGTTATATTTCAATGGATGATTATTTGCCTTCTAAAACAGGGGCTCAGTTTTATGATTTTATAGAAAATGAACTCCTCAATTTTATGAGCGAAAATTATCGCACCCTCAATTTTAGAGTCGCGATAGGACATGGTAAAACAGCAAATTTCATCAATTATTATTTATTTAAGGACCGTCCTGTTTTTAATGCCTTTGTAGCTTTGAGCCCAAGCTTGTCTTCTGTTATGGAAGAAAATCTCACAAACAGACTTAGCCTTGAAAGTAAGTCTAAAACGTTTTATTATCTCTCGACTGCAGCTTTAGACCTCAAGCGTAATCACAAACAAATTATGGCGCTTAACAACAATATTTCTGCCATAGAAAACGAAAACCTCCTTTATGGGTTTGATAATTTTGATGATGCCAATCATTATTCACTTGTAGCACAATCCATTCCAAAAGCATTCCAAAGCATCTTTTTAGTATATCAACCGATTAGCAAGGAAGAATATAAGAATCATATCTTAACTTTAGAAACATCGCCTGTGGATTATCTTATTGAAAAATATGACATGATTGAAACCTTATTTGGAATCAAAAAGCAAATACTCGTTAATGATTTTAGAGCCATTGCGGCTGCAATTCAAAAAACAAAACAATTTGAATATTTTAAAGAGTTAGGCAAAATTGCAAATAAACAACATCCCAACACCGTCCTTGCTAGTTTTTACATCGCTCGGTATTATGAAGAAACAGGCAAGCCAGAAAAAGCAATGGACATCTATAGATCTGCCTACACGCTCGAGGAAGTCGAAGGCTATACAAAAGATGATATGTTCGACAGAGCAGATCAAATTAAACAAGAATACGGATTCTAATGGCTAAAGTTAAAACCACTTTTTTTTGTCAGAGCTGTGGGGCTCAATTTGCCAAATGGCAAGGGCAATGTACCTCTTGTAAATCTTGGAATACAATTACTGAAGAACTCGTTCAGAAACCCGATAAAAAAGATTGGAAAACAGGAGTTCAAAGTGCTCCAAACCGGGTCTCAAAACCGTTAAAAATCTCTGAAATTGACACCACCAAAACGGTTCGAATGGACACGGCTGATGGGGAGTTAAACCGCGTTTTAGGGGGTGGGATAGTACCTGGATCTCTTACACTTTTGGGGGGCGAGCCTGGGATAGGGAAAAGCACACTCATGTTGCAAATATCCTTGAAACTACCTTACAAAACACTTTATGTCTCTGGCGAAGAAAGTCAAAAACAAATCAAATTGCGGGCAGAACGTATTCAGCCCCTGAATGACAGCTGTTACATTTTAACCGAAACAAAAACACAACATATATTTAAGCAAATCGAAGCCCTTCAACCTGATGTGGTGATTATTGATTCGATTCAAACCTTACAAAGTGATTATTTAGAGGCGTCTGCAGGCAGCGTTTCTCAAATCAAAGAATGCACAAGTGAGCTGATTAAATTTGCGAAAGAAACGGCAACGCCTGTTATTTTAATAGGGCACATCACTAAAGATGGTTCTATTGCAGGACCAAAAATATTAGAGCATATGGTAGATACCGTTCTTCAGTTTGAAGGCGATCGAAACCATGTGTTTAGAATTTTAAGAGCCCATAAAAACCGTTTTGGATCCACTCATGAAATGGGGATTTATGAAATGTTGGGTTCAGGCCTACGAGAAGTGACCAATCCGTCTGAGATTTTAATTTCCAAAAAAGACGAAGTCCTTTCTGGCAATGCTATTGCAGTGACCCTCGAAGGGGTTCGCCCATTATTGATTGAAGTCCAAGCATTGGTCAGTACCGCAGTGTATGGAACCCCACAGCGTAGTGCAACAGGTTTTAATGCCAAACGCCTCAACATGCTTTTGGCTGTTTTAGAAAAACGGGCAGGTTTTAGACTTGGTGCAAAGGATGTGTTTTTAAACATTACAGGGGGAATCAATGTGGATGATCCGGCAATTGATTTGGCGGTTGTGGCGGCGATTTTGTCTTCTAACGATGACGAAGCCCTCGCTAAAAACGTTTGTTTTGCAGGAGAAGTTGGACTTTCTGGTGAAATACGACCTGTTCAACGGGTGGATCAACGTATTTTGGAAGCAGAAAAATTAGGCTATGAAATTATATTCATTTCCAAACACAATAAAATTGGACTTAAAAATACCACGATTAAAGTTCAGTTACTCACCAAAATCGAAGATTTGGTTCAGGTTTTAGGCTAATTAAACCAAAAAAAACCAGACATCTCTGTCTGGTTTTGTAAGTTTTTAAATGCTACTAACAGTGTTCGTTATACGCATTCATTAAGTTTTCTGCAATCAGTTCTGCTGGTCGTCCTTCAATATGATGACGCTCAAGCATGTGTACTAATTCCCCATCTTTAAATAAGGCCATACAAGGCGAACTTGGAGGGAAAGGAATCATATGTGCTCTGGCTTTATCAACGGCTTCTTTATCAACGCCTGCAAACACAGTTACGGTTTGAGCCGGTCGTTTATCATTACTTAAACTCATGATGGCACCGGGACGCGCATTGGCTGCTGCACAACCACAAACCGAGTTGACTACAATTAAAGTCGTGCCAGATTTTGCTAAAGAAGTGTCCACAGCTTCGGCGGTATGTAATTCTTCAAAACCTACTTGCGTTAAATGTTCACGCATGGGTTTTACTAATTCTGCTGGATACATGTATATTTTATTTTTTAATTAAAGCACAAAGATACACATTTGTCGGGCAATTATATTCATTTTTAAAGATGACAAATGTTAAATTGACTATAAATTAGTTCAGAAATCACAGCGGTTGTCAACTGATTCTGTTGTTTTTTTGTAGGTTTGGTTTTTAATTTAATTAGGACACGAATATATGGGGTTTTCAAAATGGATAGGAGCGACGATTGGATGGTCATTTGGAGGACCAATTGGGGCAATTATTGGACTGGCAGTGGGAAGTATGTTAGACGCATCTTCTAAAAGTGGCAGCGTTCGTTCTCAAAATCAATCGGTAACACGTTCGGGAGATTTCGAAGTCAGCTTGTTGATATTGGCATCGATTGTCATCAAAGCAGATGGCAAACAGGACCAGCGAGAATTGGATTTTGTTCGTGCACAATTTGTTCAAATGTATGGCAAAGCACGTGCCAACCAAGCGTTTAATTTATTTAGAGAAATCTCCAAACAAGCCAACATTTCAAATCGTCAAGTCTGTTTGCAAATTCGTCAAATGATGGACCATGCCTCACGCCTTCAACTGGTTCATTTTTTATTTGGGATTGCAAAGTCAGATCATCATGTGGCCGATTCTGAAGTGGAAGCCATTGCGCTTATCGCTTCATATTTAGGGATTAACCCCAAAGATTTTGAGAGTATCAAAGCCATGTTTTATAACAGCTCTGATAGTGCGTATAAAATTTTAGAACTCGACTCAAATGCGACAATTTCCGAAATTAAAAAGGCGTACAGAAAAATGGCTAAAAAATACCATCCCGATAAAGTCTCACACTTAGGAAAGGAGCATCAAAAAGGGGCGGAAGAAAAGTTTAAAAAGGTTCAAGAAGCTTACGAACAACTTCAAAAAGAAAAAAGGATTTAGTAACTTGCGCAAAATTTTATAAAAAAACATGGATCAGATTATTTCTTACCTTAGTAGTATAGACCCCATTTTAGCGGCGCTTTATGCTTCATTATTTACTTGGGTTGTGACGGCTTTAGGGGCCTCTCTTGTGTTTTTTTTCAAAGGAATGAATCGTGGACTATTAGATGGGATGCTCGGATTTACTGGAGGTGTCATGGTCGCAGCAAGTTTTTGGAGTTTATTGGCTCCAAGTATTGAAATGAGTCCAGGAGAAGGGTTTTTTAAAGTGATTCCTGCAGCCATTGGGTTTGGTTTTGGGGCATTATTTCTATTTGGACTTGACAAAGTGCTCCCACATTTGCACATTAATTTTAAAGAAAGTGAAAAAGAAGGCGTCAAATCGCCTTGGCATCGAACCACCTTATTGGTATTGGCAATTACACTTCACAACATCCCAGAAGGGTTGGCTGTTGGTGTCCTCTTTGGAGGTGTCGCTGCAGGAATTCCAGAAGCAACAATTGGGGGTGCTGTAGCATTAGCCCTTGGAATTGGAATCCAAAACTTCCCAGAAGGGCTGGCTGTTTCTATGCCGTTAAGACGTCAAGGAGTGAGTAGGTTTAAAAGTTTTTGGTATGGACAATTGTCGGCTATTGTAGAACCAATAGCAGCTGTATTTGGCGCCGTTGCGGTGACATTTTTCACCCCTATTTTACCCTATGCTCTAGCATTTGCTGCGGGAGCGATGATTTTTGTAGTGGTTGAAGAAGTAATCCCCGAAACGCAACGCGATAAATATACCGATATTGCAACGCTTGGGTTTATTGGTGGATTTATAGTGATGATGACTTTAGATGTTGCTTTAGGTTAACATCCACAACCGTCGTTGCCACAACCATTGTGTTTCTTTTTGGATTTCCAAAGCTGTTTTCGGAATACATAGGCAAGTGCCAAAATTAATAAGGAAGCAATTATGATTGTTTGAAAGGTATCGTTCATCTTGTACTATTTTAAAAACTGAAATGCAATCAACGCACAAATATAAGCGATGGCCGTCATTCCAATGAGCTGAAGAATCGGCCACTTCCAGCTTTTAGTTTCGCGTTTTACAATTGCTAATGTACTCATACATTGCATGGCAAACGCATAAAATAACAGCAACGAAATTCCCGAAGCTAGTGTGAATACTTTTGTGCCATCTGCATAGGTTTCATTTTGCATTTTGTTTTTAATAGTGTCAATATTTTCGCCTTCATTTGCACTACCTACACTATAAATTGTTGCTAATGTTCCCACAAAGACTTCTCGAGCGGCAAAAGACGCAACCAATCCAATACCAACCTTCCAATCATACCCCAAAGGTTTAATTAGTGGTTCAATTGTTTTTCCAATAATTCCAATATAAGAGTGTTCTAACTTAAAAGCTGCGATTTGATCGTTTCGTTCATAGGAGGTTTGTGTGGTGGGTTCTATATAGGCTTCCGCATTGTTAAATTTATCTCCAGGGCCATAAGATGCTAAGACCCAAAGAATAATTGAAATTGCTAAAATGATTTTCCCAGCTTCAAACACAAATGTTTTTGTTTTTTCAATTACTGTAATAATAACATTTTTCAGTAGGGGTAGTTTATAGTTTGGCATTTCTACCACAAAAAATGTTTTATGTCTTGTTCTTAAAACTCTATCAAGGATGTAAGCTGAAAATATAGCCATTCCAAACCCGAGCAGGTACAATGCCATCAGGGTTAGTGCTTGGTAACTCAATCCAATAATAGAACCTTCTGGAATTACCAATGCGATGATGATGAGGTACACAGGCAAACGTGCTGAACAAGTTGTAAACGGGACGACTAATATAGTGATGAGACGTTCTTTCCAGTTTTCGATATTTCGGGTGGCCATGACTGCAGGAATGGCACAAGCTGTCCCAGAAATTAGCGGCACTAAACTTTTTCCACTCAACCCAAATCGCCGCATGATGCGATCCATCAAAAAGACCACACGACTCATATAGCCACTTTCTTCTAATATCGAAATGAATAAAAACAAAAAGGCAATTTGAGGAATAAATATGACGATGCCACCAATCCCCGATACAATCCCTTCCGCCACCAAATCGGTGACCATTCCACCATTAGGAAAGGTGTTTTTTACCCATTCAGCTAAGCTCGCAAAAGTAGTGTCGATGAGGTCCATAGGAACTGTTGCCCAATCGTATATTGCCTGGAAAATGGTCAATAAAATCCAGAAAAAGATCACGTATCCCCAAACTTTATGAATTAGTAAACGGTCCAATTTACTTCTTAATCCAGTAGCTTTAGAGCGATCTATGGTTTGTCCTTCTTTTAAAATTGAATTGATAAATTGATAGCGTTTGATGGCTTCTTTTTGCTGCAATCGCTTTAATTCTTGATTTGATTTTGTTTTAAATTTTGAAATATCTAATTCCTGACGTGTGATTTTTCCAAAATTTGCATCTTGAGTAATGACCAACCATAATTTATAAACATCTTGATTTGGAAACGCTTTTTGTAAACTTTCAAAATAAGCCGTGTCAATTGAGCTTGTATCTAAACAGGTTTCTTTAGAAATCGTTTTATAATTTTCGATGAGTTGTTTTAACTCTTGAATGCCATTATTTTTTCGGGTACTTACAAGGGCTATTTTGGTATGAAGTTTTGCTTCTAATAATTCTATGTCTAAGGAAATGCCTTTACGGTTCATTAAATCACTCATGTTAATCACCAAAATAGTGGGGATTTTAAGGTCTTTAATTTGAGTAAAGAGCAGTAAGTTTCGCTTTAGGTTTTCGACATCACTTACAATAATTGCAACGTCGGGGTAGTCTTTATCATTTTTATTGAGTAGTAGTTCAATGACCACATTCTCATCCAAAGAGGAGGCGTTTAGGCTGTAGGTGCCTGGTAGGTCTAAAATATGAGCTTTAACTCCGCGTGATAATTTACAGATGCCTTGCTTTTTATCGACCGTAATTCCAGGGTAATTTCCAACCTTTTGATTGAGACCTGTCAAGGCATTAAACACCGATGTTTTTCCAGTGTTTGGATTTCCAATTAGCGCAACGTTTATCTGTTTACTCATCTATTTTTTTGATTATAATCAGAGCGGCAGTTTCTTTTCTAATGGCCAAAAAACTGTCGTTAACATTGAGATACATCGGATCTGCAAAGGGTGCCAATTGAAGTAAATGCACTGTATTTCCTGGAAGGCATCCCATTTCTAATAGCTTTAATGGAATGTCTTCGGATGAGCTGTCGGTAATGGTACCTTTTTCTCCTTTTTTAAGGTCTGCTATGGTCAAGTGCATGCTTATTTAGATTCATTTTAAAGAAGCAAAAGTACTAAAAAGATTAGTTTTTATACGATGCTTTTAAAATTTTTATGTCTTTAAGAAGACGCTCAATTTCTTCGAAATTGGTTCCATCATAAAAACCTCTAATTTGTCGCTTTTTGTCAATTAACATAAAGTTTTCGGTATGAATCATATCATAAGGACCACCGTCGCCAGCGTCTTTTACTGCCAGATAGGATTTACGTGCCAGCTCATAAATTTGTTTTTTATCGCCAGTCACTAAATTCCATTTGGAGCTATTGACCAATTTTTTTTTGGCGTAGCGTTTGAGTTGGGCAACGGAATCAATTTTTGGAGTTACCGAATGTGAGAGTAATAGAATTTCAGGATCGGTAATGGTTTGTTTTTGAATTTCGTACATGTGATCAGTCATGATAGGGCATATGGTCTGACAGGTTGTAAAGAAAAAGTCTGCGACATAGATTTTATTTTTGTAAAATTCTTGTGTAATTGTGTCTCCATTTTGATTGATCAAGCTAAAATCGGCAATGCGATGGTATTTTTTTTGGTGCTGAATGGTGCTATCTACTAACTCATAATTCACTTGTGCAGGTTGATAGATGGGCAATACTTTGACTGGTTTTAGAATGTTGTAAAACAACGTGATAATAATGCATGACAGCACAAAGAGGGTGGTTATGAAGAGTTTGTATTTTTTTAAAAAGGCATTCATAGTGGTGTCATTATACTTGCAAAAATACAATACAGAACAGAGAATTTTGAATATATCTTCCTAAAAATGAAGCATCCTAATAAAGTTTTTGTTTCTAAATTGAAAACTTTACATTTGTTCACTTAATCCTACACATACAACATGGAATTTGTTATCAAAATATCACAGTTTTTATTGAGTCTTTCACTATTGATTGTGCTGCATGAATTAGGCCACTTTATTCCGGCTAAATTATTTAAAACGCGCGTCGAGAAGTTTTACCTCTTTTTTGATGTCAAATATTCGTTATTCAAAAAGAAAATTGGTGAGACTGTTTATGGAATCGGCTGGTTGCCTTTGGGGGGCTATGTAAAGATTTCAGGGATGATTGACGAGAGCATGGACACAGAGCAGATGGCGCAAGAACCACAGCCTTGGGAGTTTCGTTCAAAGCCATCTTGGCAACGACTCATCATTATGCTGGGTGGTGTGACTGTGAATTTTATATTGGCGGCAGTGATTTATATTTTCATGGCGTTTTCGTATGGCGATTCGGATATTGATGCGAAAAGCATTAAAGATGGTTATTTAATTACAAATCCCTTACTCATTGAATTGGGATTACAGACAGGCGATAATATTACAGCGATCAATGGTCAAGAGATTGTAAATTATTCGGATTTAAGAAAGAACCTGTTATCGGCGCAATTGGTTAGTTTTGAACGCGATGGTGAATCCATGAGCGTCTCCTTCCCAGAAGACTTTCTAGGGCGATTAAGCGGTAGTAAAAGCCGATCCTTTTTTGAATTAAGACGTCCCTTTATTGTTAGTAGAATAGCAGAAGGCTCTCTAAATGCGGGTCAAGATTTACAACAAGGCGATTTGTTGACCAGTATAGACGGCAAATCTTTTAAGTATTTTGATGAATTTGAGGCCTTGGCTTCAGACTATAAAGGACAAACGGTAAGTGCCACTGTTTTAAGAGCTGGAGAAACACTTACTAAAACCCTTCAAATTGATGCCAATGGAAACTTAGGATTAATTAAAGGAGCTAATTATTCTACTATTGAAGCACTAGGGTACTTTAAAGTCGTTGAAAACTCCTATACGTTTGGCGAAAGTATTGGTGTTGGTTTGGACCGTTTTACCTCACAAATATCTTCGTATTGGACGCAATTGAAGCTTATTTTCTCACCAAGTACTGGTGCTTATAAGGGTGTTGGTGGATTTAAAGCCATATTTGATATTTTTCCGGACACTTGGAGCTGGCAATCGTTTTGGGGAATCACCGCTTTTTTATCGATTATGTTAGGGGTGCTCAATTTACTGCCCATCCCTGCTTTGGATGGTGGTCACGTGATGTTTTTACTCTATGAAATGGTGTCGGGACGTAAGCCAAGTGACAAGTTTATGGAGTATGCCCAAACCGCCGGATTCTTTATTTTGATTGCACTCGTATTGTTTGCGAATGGGAATGATATTTTTAAAGCGGTTTTTGATTAAATAATATTAAATTTCTATTTGTAGAAAATAAAAAATACTATATATTTGCGCTCGCAATAGCAAAAAAACACTCCTCCTTAGCTCAGTTGGTTAGAGCATCTGACTGTTAATCAGAGGGTCCTTAGTTCGAGCCTAAGAGGAGGAGCCAGTTATAAAGCCTTTACAGCAATGTAAGGGCTTTTTTTGTGGCTCTCACTCTCTAACCAGTCTCGAAAAGCTTCTAAAAGCCATTTCTTACTTAATTTCTAAACATCTCAAAGAACAGTCCAAATTTACTAAAAACTGACAGACAATTGACAGACATTTCTGTTCTTTTCACTTTTAGCCCTTTTCTCAACACGCTTTGTTCCAAAGCTACTGAGCTAATATGTACTTAACTTGGACTAATTCTATGAAATACTTTTTGTATTTTTGAATTATACTTTAATTTTTAAATTAACCAATACAATGAAGAATTTATTTTATTTATTTTTAGCTGTAACAATGTTCGCTTGCTCGGATGACGAAGGAAATCCTTGTGTTTATGAGCCAACTCTAACAACACAAGCTGCTACTGATATAACAGAAACTTCAGCGACTTTAAATGGAACTATTGATGTTTATTCTCAAAATTGTGATACTGTAGAAAACATATTACAAGGCTTTGTTTACTCTATATCAAGTGAACCCACAATAGATGATAACATAGTAAATTTAGACGGTACTTCAATTAGCGAAGTTATAACAGGATTAGAACCAAATACTACTTATTATGTTAGAGTATTTTTAGTAAGACCTTTAATTGGTATATTTTACGGAAATGAAGTTTCTTTTGTAACTGAAGAGAGTATAGATGATTGTGATGTGGTATACTTAGATAACAATGGAGTGACTATTAAAGCCTATCCGTGCGCTAATATTGGAGATGTAGGAACAGTTAATGGAGTTGAGTATACTGTTGTTGATAGAGATATGCTTGATGAAATGTTATCTAATGACGAAGATTTAACAAAGGCTTGTATTACAAGAATTACTGATATGAATTATATGTTTGTTTGCTATGAAGGTTTTAATCAGCCGATAGGTAATTGGGATGTAAGTAATGTTACAAATATGGGAGGTATGTTTAATTCAGAGTGCAGTGCTTCTTTATTTAATCAAGATATAAGTCTTTGGGATGTTAGTGGTGTAACTAATATGTCTAGTATGTTTGGTGGAAATGCTGGTAACTCTAGTGATAGAGCTTTTAATCAAGATATTAGTCAATGGGATGTGAGTAGTGTGACTAATATGGGTAGAATGTTTTATGGCGCTGCAGCATTCAATCAGCCTATAGGTAATTGGGATGTGAGTAGTGTTACTGATATGAGTTCTATGTTTTCTATTAACTCAGTATTTAACCAAGATATTGGGAATTGGAATACAAGCAGTGTGACTAGTATGTCGTATATGTTTAATTACAACTCAGCCTTTAACCAGGATATAGGTAATTGGGAAGTGGATAATGTTACACAATGTTCATTCTTCAGCGATAACACCCCCCAATGGACACTACCTCAACCTAACTTCACAAACTGTAATCCGTAGTTAAAGACTAACCACTCTACTAATAGGTAATGGCAAGTCTGTAGCTTCTACTTTATAGTTTCCATTGTCTGTTTTTAATGTGTATTTAAGCGGTTCTATTCGTTTTATACTGATAATGGTTTTAACGCTATTTTCGGTTAATCTAAAGGCAATATATCTACATTGAATGTTGTCTATTTTTTTTTGCTATATTTGAAGTATAAGCTAATTTAATTTTAATTCAGGCAAAATGATATTAAACATAGATTTTAATGAGTTTACTGATTGTGTAACGGCTCAATATGATAAAGAGCAATTTTTTGGAGCAAAATCTAAATGGTTTATGGAGTACCGAATTGACAAAAATATATTATTTAAAAAAAATAAAATTGAAGTTTCTATAACTCAGATTGGTCATAGCCATATGATTCTTTCCTCTGTATACGTTTTTGAAAAAGAACCCTTTAAGGGAAGCGTTTCTGTTGTTTTTAAACAAAACCCACTAACAAGAAAAGGTAATCTTGTGTTTGTATTAATGGGACTCTTTTGTGGGTTTGTTACGCAAGAACCCCTGTTTAGTCTTTTAGTTATGTCGTGTACTTGGTTAGCTTACTGTAGTTTATATTTCTTTCAGAGATATGTGCTTTGTAGAAGAGTAATGAACTCTATTAAAAACCCAAAAATTAGTAATAATGAGGATAAAGTTTTTGACTACCTTAATGTGATTAAGGACGAGAAAAGCTATGGAAAAACAACAATTGTTGATGAAAAAGGAAGAATTGCACAAATAGAAGAACCTTAACAAGAACAGCAAAAGTTTCAAATAGAGGTTACAGATAATTTCAGTAAAAACTAAATGTTGTAAATTGGTGGTATGAAAAAATATGCTTTAAAAAATATTTCTCAAATCAAGTTTATTGATAGCAATGTGGAAATTAAATATGCTGATGGAACTATATTTAAATTGAAAGAAAATTGTGTTTTTGATGCTAACTATAAAAACACTAAAAACCACCCCGAAGTTGACCATTGTATTTAAAACTAAACCATAGGCATATCTACTTCCTTCAATTCAGCTATTTCTAAGCCTCTTAAATAGGTTAAACTAACATTTATTATATTTGAGTAAACTAACTAAATGAAAAATGAAAAAATTCTTTATTAATAATGGTAATTTTCTAACAGGAACTTTAACACTTATTTTTCTTGTTATGACTGGTTCAGAAACTGTGGATTACTTGCCTAAATTTTCAAATACACTTCTCACAACTATAACATATTTTATAATAGTTTTAATTCCTGTTTCTTTAAGCATTTATTACAAAAACAAAAAATGAAAAAAGCACCAAAATGGAAGAAATTTCTAATAATAGCATCAGCTTTGATTGCTGCATTTGCAATGGTTTACGAGGCTTATATTAGAATGGTTAACGCTTAGTAGCTTCTACTAAATAGCTTCCATTGTCTGTTTTAAACGTGTATTTGAACGGTTCTGTTTGGTCTATTAGTAGAGTTGAGAAGTATTAGAAAAATCTAACTCTGATATAATTAGTTCTGCTAATTTTCAAATCAAAGTATAATCCGTAGTAATTTAATAAGTTAACTATATGAATTGCTCTTTTCATTTA
>Ga0206130_10002158_pt1 | contig 27685 bp, 20 predicted proteins | sample Helgoland_Spring_9_FD_148637 | JGI IMG/M metagenome (GOLD analysis project Ga0206130, IMG submission 148637) | Pelagic subsurface seawater microbial communities from Kabeltonne, Helgoland, North Sea - Helgoland_Spring_Bloom_20160512_1 | ecosystem: Environmental > Aquatic > Marine > Epipelagic ...
AAATAATTAAAAGTAATGCACGGGAAGCTTGGCTTCCCGGGATAGGGTTTGTATATTCACGTGTTGTTAATAATTAGCAACAATTAATTAATTTAAAAATAAAGGTATGTTAAATTACGAAAGTCAAGAGTTTAAGAGTTTAGAAGAGTTAAGAGAAATCGCTCCAAGTATTTTTACCCAAGTTGGTTCAGAAAGTACGAGTGATAAGTACACCCACATTCCAACTGATCAAGTGATCAAAGATATGGAATTACTAGGATGGGGTGTTGTAGATGCTAAAGAAGTTAAAGCTAGAAAAGAAACAACAGTTGGTTTCCAAAAGCATTTAGTTGTTTTTAGAAATAATGATGTTGTTATTAATGGTGAAGATGGGGATACAGTTTTCCCACAAGTATTGCTTACCAATTCTCATGATGGTAAAAATTCATTCCAATTTACAGCTGGATTATTTCGTATGATTTGTGAGAATGGTTTAGTTATAGCTACAGATACATTTGAAGATGTAAAGATCCGTCATATGGGTTATGATTTTTCAACTTTACAAGATACTATTAAAGAGATGGTTGAAAGATTACCTTTAACTGTTGAAGCAATGAATAAGATGAAAGAAGTTGAATTGCAAGAAGAGCAAATGTTTGATCTTGCTAAATCGTTTCTAGATATTAGAGTAGAAGGTACGGAAAATACCTTTGATGATCAAGCAATTGATGAAGTTTTAAATGTTCAACGTAAAAATGATGAAGGTAATATGCTTTGGGAAGTATTTAATCGTGTCCAGGAGAATATTATTGAAGGTAATTTCGAATATATTACAAAAACAGGAAAAAAACGTCAAGCTCGAGTTATTAAGAATTTCAAACAAGATCAAGACGTAAATAAAAAAATGTTTAGTAAAGCATTAGAATTTGTAGCATAATGAAAAGGATAACAGATAAAGTAGCGAAGGGGTATATTCCCCTTCGTGAAAATTACGGAAATACTGGTATTGAAAACGCAGCTTTTTTTACCATCACCCCAAGTGAACGAGGAGAGGGATGGGAAGACGTAACGTATTATACCGAAAAAAAGTATGGGCTTTATGCCGATCAAGGTGAAGGAGATCAATGGGTATATGTATTATCAAACCCATCATTGCCTAAGGAATACCTAAAAATTGGGTATACTAAATTAAAACCTGAGGAAAGAGCAATTCAAATATCATCTGCTACTGGTGTTCCTACACCTTATAAAGTAGAATGGGCTTATAAGTGTTTTAATGGTGAAATGGTAGAAAGAATGACTCATGAGAAATTAAAAGCATTTAGAGTCAACAATAGAAAAGAATTTTTTCATATTAGTTTGGAAGAAGCAAAGGATAATATTATATTAATAGGTAATAAATTTAAATAAAAAATGAATATAACACAAGAACAAATGGACCAAGATAACACAAAATCAGAATTAATTAATGATTTGGTAGCAACTTCAACAGTAATGGATGAAATGTGGAGATACCACCCAGATAACCCAAATAAAAAGGATATTGTTAAAGAATATAAAATTTTAAAACAAATCCAGGCTGATATTGAGCGGGAGTTAAATGAAGTAGATAAGATAGAAAATTAACATATATTTATAATTAAATAATATTAATGATAGATAAAAATAAAATATTCAAATTGTTTGTAGATGGGAAAGAAATCAATGGTGATAAAACCAATGAAGAAATCCAAGAATTTATGAATGGGCCGTATGCTAAAATAGGAATGTTTGTTAAACTTATCCAAAATCATGAAGTATTCCATAAAAAATTAGAAAAATTTCTTAAACAAGAACAACCTGATTATAATGTGGAATCTACTAAAGAAGCATCTGAATATACTGTATATTATAGGGCTTGGTATTATATTAAAGGTATTGATGTCGATAAAAATGAAGATGTTGATGCTATTATTAATTTTAATCCCTTAACACTTAATAAAACTTTAGATGGCGCTCTTAGTTTTTTTGAAAACTATGAAGAATATGAAAAATGCGCACATATATATAAAATAAAAGAAATATTAAAAGAATATTCAGAATAACTAGGTTACCCAAAAATCCATTCGTACATTTGAAATACAGGTTTTGGGAAAAATAGGGGATGGAAATAAAGGTTTAAAAGAGGGGGATAAAATTTACCCTTTATAAAATTACACATATGAGAAATAGAGAAGTAATCAACAGAAAATTAGAAACGTTAGATCATGTTCTAATCAACCTTCAAAGAATTATAAACACCAATGAACCGGTTCAAACTTATAAAAAAGGTATTGAAAAGGGTCAAGATATTATTGAAGAAATTAGATCTATGATTGAAAGAGAACCAAGAGTTAATGAGTAGGTCTAACCAATTAATATTAAAATAAAAGTTATGAAATTATCCGCAGAAAAAATCCAAGCTAATTGGATCGAGTTTAACACTAACATTGAAACATACATTACTGGAGATCGTAAACAACGTTTACTTGACTTCTATCAAAAGTATGAAGACCGTATTATTCTAATGCCCGCGGCACATAAGAAAGAATACCATTCAGCATTTCCAGGTGGGTATGTAGATCACGTTAATAGAGTAGTAAAAGCAGCTTTATCCATGTCCGCTGTATGGGAAGGGTTTGGTTGTGATATGACGACATTTACCCAGGAAGAATTGGTATTTTCAGCGATTAACCATGATTTAGGTAAAATGGGATCTGATACTGAAGAAGCATATGTGCCTCAGACAGATAATTGGAGACGTGATAAGTTAGGTGAAGATTATATGTTTAATAAATCATTACCCTTCGCAGCCGTCCCAGATCGTGGATTATTTCTACTCCAACAACATGATATCAAATATACATTCAATGAAATGTTAGCTATTCAGACCCATGATGGTTTATATGATTCAGCAAATGAAAAATATTTAAAAGCATTCATGCCTGAACAGAAACCTCGCACATCTCTTCCATTTATTTTACATCAAGCTGACATGATGGCGGCGCGTATTGAATTTGAAATTGAGTGGTTACCAAAATTCTCTAAGAATAGCGTGGCTACACCAAAGAAGAATTATACATTGAAGGCCAATATAAAATCATCTAAGACAAAAGCATTAAATAGTATGTCAAGTCCTGGATTAAAGAATATGTTAGATAGTTTATGATGTTAATTTTATCCATTGTTTTAGGTATTTTGGTCGTTATCTTAGGATATACGACCTTTAACCTTTTACGGAAAAATGAAAAAGCAGAAGATATAATTATATCCCAGAAAACTTTTATTGATAAAATAGATGAACATATTTCATTCTCTAGTGATCGTCTAAATCAAATTGACCAAAAGGGTTCTTTTAAAAGTGATGATGAAATAGGATGGTTTTTTAATGAAATTAAAATAATCCAAAATGATTTATCACAATTTAAAAAAGACAATACCTAATGGCTGAAGTTAGAAAAAGAAGAAAAAAAAGTAAAAATTATTTTACCCAAGATACAGAAGATGCTATAGTATTATACAACAATACAGAATGTTCTGAAACTAGATCTAAAATATATGAGCGTGAAATACATTTCGCGTTTTTTAAACTTACACAAAACATCATCCATACTTTTAAATTTTATCATACGGATGTTGAAAATCTAGAACATTTACAGCATGAAATAATTACATTTTTACTATCTAAGATACATTTATTTGATCCTAGTAGAGGGGCCAAAGCATACTCGTATTTTGGAACCATCGTAAAACGTTGGTTAATATTATATAATACCAAAAATTATAATAAAAAAGTAAAAAAAGTTGATGTAGATGTTCTTACAGGAGAAAACTCAACACATACTTACTCCCAAGGTGATGAAAAAATAAAAAGTGATTTAGATAAATATGTTGATATATTTGTAACCCATGTATCAGAAAATATTTATGAATTATTTCCAAAGAAAAATGATGCCCAAATAGCAGATGCCATTTTAGAATTATTTCGTAAAAGAGAAACTTTAGAGGTATTTAACAAAAAGGCACTTTACATTTATATTCGTGAAATGGTAGATGTAAAAACTCCTAAAATTACTAAAATAGCTGATAAGCTTTATGATATATTTAAACAACAATATATCTTTTTCTTAGAAAATGGGTACGCCCGATTTTAAATCCTATTTATATTCATATTTATAACAAAATTATATTATGGGATCATTAGACAGTGTTGTATTCGGGAAGAAAAAATTCTCTAATATCTTAGAAGAAATATACAACAATCAAAAAAAGAAAGAAAAACAAATATCGGGTTTAATATCCGAACTTAAACCATTAATTAATGATATTGGTGATGCAACTTTAATTGTACCACTTATTAAAGAATATATGGATATTGGTGTTCGTAACGATGAACAATTAATTAAAATGGCTACTATAGTACAGCGTGCGCTTAATAATAGTTCTAGCGAGGATGCATTGGGTATTACAGATGAGGAAAAACAACAATTAATGGAAGAGTTAGATAAGCTTAATACAAATTTCGAAGAAAAAAAAGATGGCAAATAAATACGGTTTTTCCAGTATAAATCAACAATTAAATATTAGTAGCACTCCTGATTCTGTTTTAAAGAATCAAGTTGACATACTCTCCCAGAATATAATATCTGCTAGAGTAACTGATATTATTCTTGATAGTACCTATCCTAATTTTTTTGAATTAGGTGGGTGGAATGCTGTAGGGACTATATTTTTTGAATCTGTAGGTGGAGCAGATTTAGATTCTAATTATAATAATACTGCTTTACCTTTATTACCCTATTTAAAAAATTACCCATTAGTAAATGAATTAGTATTGCTTTTTCAACTTCCTGATACTAATATAGGATCTAATAGTGATACTAAAAAATATTACTATTTAAACCCTATTGCCCTTTGGAATAACCAACACATGAATGGTTATCCAAATTTATTAAAAAAATCCACAACTCAGTCTACCCAAAACAAATCATACCAAGAAATGTCTGAGGGTCAAACTTCAAAATCTACAGATGAAGAAGTTGATTACCAATTTAACTCCCCAAAAGTTGGTGGTACCTTTGCTGAAAGAAGTAATATACACCCTCTCTTATCTTACGCAGGAGATATAATTATGGAAGGTAGATGGGGTAATTCTATTAGATTTGGTAGTACAGTAAAAGTAGATAGTAATAATTGGTCGGGAAATGGTGAAAATGGTGAACCTATTACTATACTTAGAAATGGTCAATCACCTGAATCAAATGATGAAGGATGGGTTCCTGTAGTTGAAGATATAAATAAAGATTTAAGTTCAATATATTTAACTTCTAACCAAACAATACCTTTAAAAACAGATATAACCTCAAACCCAACATTATCTAATCCACCCGAAGCTATTACAGCATATAGTGGTAGTCAGGTAATGCTTAATTCTGACAGGTTAGTATTTAATTCTAAGGCGGATAGTATTATATTTAATTCACAAAAAACTATATCTCTTACATCCATTCAATCATTAGGTTTATACTCCCAAGATGGAGATATAATTTTACAATCAGGTAGGGCAAATATAAGGTTAGGAGATGCTAATGCTAATCAATCTATTATATTAGGTGATAATTTTATAGAAGACTTTCAAGATCTTCTAAAAAAATTAAGAAACTTATGCCAATTACTTACAGGAGAACCTAAATTATACATAAGTGGGGGAGCAGCAGGTTCGGTTAAAACTACTATAAATTTAATGTTAGATAATCTTGATAGTTATACTTCTAAAATTGTAAAATCTATCTAAAATGACAGAAAAAGCACTACTTGCCTTAGCCGCAAAAGAACTATTATCAGATAAGGGTAAAAAATTATTAGGGGATAAAATCAATATTAAGGAAATAACAAATAGAATATCTTCTTTATCTAGTAAATTTAATATAGATTTAACCACTCTAGCAACTGCAGCAGCAGCATCAGCTGTTACTGTGGCTGTAAGTGAATCTAATAAAGTAGATAAAACTAAAACTGCTAAAGAAAGAATAAATGATAAAAAAGAGTCTGTTAAAAATACTAAAAAGAGTTTAATTGATAAGGCTAAAAAAGAAATAATTCGTTTAAAAGCTAAATTAAAAAGCGAAATACCTGTTATAGAAGAATTTGAAATTACGGGTAGAATATTTGATAAAATAACGGGTAAGGTATTACAGGGAGTTAAAGTAGAACTTGGAATTAGTATGGGTGGAGTTGAAGTTAGTACCCCTGAAAGCATAGAATTAGAAAATCCCACCAATGTACCAATAGAATTAGTTACTCCAATCCCCAACTTTGATTTTAATGCTGAAGTTTATACCCCTATCCCAGATCAAAAAACTATAACTGATAAGCAAGGTAGTTTTTCAATTAAAGTCAAACTTCCTATAATTCCTAAAAACCAAAAAACCCCACTTAAATTAGGATTATTATATACTAAATCAGGATTTGTACCTTCTAGTGCCCCTATAATTAATGGTGATCAAACTATTAAATCTAATCTTCAAGCTTCAAGTTTAATTAATCTTGATAAAGCAGCCAAAAATATATCTAAAGAATATAATGACACCGTTGATGAAGCTCAAAAATTAGTAAAAGCAATAGCCATGAACCCTGAATTACTAGTTATTTCAGCTTCAAAACTTGCAATCGACGTATTAGTAGGTATTATTAAAACTAAAACCATCCCTATGGCTGTAGGAATATTAATAGCCTTCGGTATATCAAAATTAACTCAGTCAAATAGAAAAACATGCCCTACTCCTGAGGAATTAGAAGAACTTATTAGAAAAAGAAATAGATTAGTAAGACAACTTAATCAAATATTTTCTAAAATAGTAGCAAGTACAGCATTAGCTATTGCCTTTAAAACATTATCTGCAACATTAAAAGGTGTTAGTATATCTTTAGACGCAATTCCCTTACCTCAAGCTATAGGTACACCACCAGCTAAAGATTTTGGTGGTTTAATATTTGCACAAACTTATTCTACTACAGCTAAATTAAGAACCCTTACTTTACAAATAAAAGAATTAGAAAAAAGTTCTGATGAATTAAGTAAGGCAACCTTAGTGGCATTAGTATTTCTAATAGCAGCTGCAGCCACTGTAATAATTTTACTAAATGGTTTAGATAAATTAATGCAAGAATGTGCTGAAGAAAATGGGGTTACACAAGTAGAATTAACTGCTATTAACCAAGAATTATTAGATTTAACTGAAGAACAAGAAGAAGATGGAAATCCCATTATAAAAAATATTAATGGTTTTACTATGGCTGTAGTAACAGATGATAAAAACCCTGTAGGTAGTCTAAAAAGAAGATATGCTGTCGCTAAAAACAATCAAGGAGTTGTTCAATTAAAAGGTGAACCTTCATTTAGTGCAAGTGACCAAATACTAATCGATGAACTTATATTCTATATACAACAAAACGATTTAAAAGCATTCTAGTTTAATATTTATAATAAATCAATACAACATGAAATTAAGTCAATTAAAAACTATTGTAAAAGAGGCCGTAAAAGAGGCTATACAAGAAGAAATGAAAGATATTCTTATGGAGGCTGTACGTTCACCTAAACAAACAGTTTATGAACATAACGTAGGTACTCCTACAACAGATGTAGCAGCTCCAACTCCGATGTCAACTGATAGCAGAATAGCTATGAGAGAAAATATACAAAATGTTTTAGGGGGTATGATGCCTGGAGTAAATGGTACTTTATCCGCTACATCAGCAGATATACCTTTACAAGTAGGAAGTGGAGATACAACATCTCCAAATGGTAGTTTACCAAATGGAAATGTAAGCATGGATCAAATAATGGGTTTAATGAGTAGTAAAGGATAATTATGGCATTTGGAGCAAGACAAATATACCCTAATGATTTACGACCTAGTGTCGGAATTGGTGTTAATCTACCATTTAGTGGTCCTACTGCTTTTACTCCAAACTATCAAACAAAGGATTCTATAAAAAATAATTTAATTAATTATTTATTAACAAATCCTGGGGAAAGAATAGAAAATCCTTCATTTGGTGCTGGTTTAAGAATTTATATTTTTTCCCAAATATCAAGTGGTAATCTTGAGTTTATTCAAGAAGATTTACAAGAAAAAATAAAAAGTAATTTTCCTGATATTTCTCTTAAATCTGTAGAGGTTTTGCAAAGTATAAACTCAAATACTATACAAGTAAATATAAATTATAGTATACCTAATACAGGGATAAATGATACTCTAGAATTAAATTTTAACTAATGGCAGTACAAAATAAAGACATAACTTATATTAATAAGGACTTTAATGATATTAGAGCCCAACTTATTAATTTCTCTCAAACATATTTTCCTAACACATATACTGATTTTAGCCCTGCTTCACCTGGTATGATGTTTATAGAACAGGCATCTTATGTTTCAGATGTACTATCTTTTTACTTAGATAATCAAATTCAAGAAACTTATTTACAGTATGCTAGACAATTTGATAATCTATATGATCTTGCTTACATGTTTAGTTATAAACCTAAAGTAACTGGTTTAGCCGTTGTAGATGTAGATGTATATCAACAGGTACCTTCTAAAGTTGTAGGTTCCCAAACAGTACCTGATTTTGATTATGCTTTAGAAATCCCAGAAAATACATCGGTTTCTTCAAGAAGTGGTACAAGATTTAATATACAAGAACCAATTGATTTCTCAGTTTCTTCTTCAATAGACCCTACAGTAACTACAATTTCTCAAATATCTTTAGGAGAACCAACTTATTATTTATTAAAAAAGACTAGAAAAGCAGTTTCAGGTACTATAACTTCTACTAATTTTACTTTAGGTAATTATACTGCCTACCCAACTGTAGAACTTAATGTATCAAATATTTCTAATATAATAGATATATTAGATTCTGATGGTAATAGATATTATGAAGTAGATTATTTAGCACAAGATTTAGTATATGATAGTATTAAAAATACAAACACTAATGATCCTAATAATTATCAAGATGGGGATGCACCTTATATTCTAAAAACAAAATCAGTAAACAGAAGATTTACAACTAGGTTTATAAATGAAAGTACATTACAAATACAATTTGGATCAGGAAAACCCCTTCAAACTGATGAAGAAGTTACTCCAAACCCAAATAATGTAGGTCTAGGTTTACCATTTGAACAAAATAAACTAACAACAGCTTATTCGCCTACTAACTTTATATTTACAAATACTTATGGTGTTGCTCCTTCAAATACTACTTTAACTGTAAGGTATTTAGCAGGTGGTGGTGTTGTTTCTAATATAGATGCAAATACCCTAAATACTATAGATTCATCAACAGTTAAATTCTTAAACCCAGGATTAAACAATAATATTACAGCAGATTTTGTATTTAATTCATTAGCAGTTAATAATCCCATAGCAGCTAGTGGAGGAGGTGGAGGAGATACTATAGAAGAAATTAGACAAAATTCATTATCTAATTTTAACACTCAACAAAGAAATGTTACAGCAGATGATTATTTAATTAGAGCTTTAAGTATGCCTTCTAAATATGGGATAGTATCTAAGGCATTTGCAGCTAAGGCATCAACTAAAGACCCAGATGTTATTTTAGATTTATATATTCTAACTCAAGATTCTAATGGTAATTTAACCAAATCTTCAGATGCTATAAAAAATAATTTAAAAACCTATATAAATCAATATAGGATGATAGGGGATTCAGTAAATATCAAGGATGCATTTATAGTTAATATAGGATGTGAATTTGATATAATAACTCTTCCTAATTATAATAATAGTGAAGTATTAACCAAATGTATATCATCAGTAAAAAATTATTTTGAATTACGTAGATGGCAAATTAATCAACCTATTATATTAAGAGAAATTACTTTATTATTGGATGGAATCCCTGGGGTTCAAACAGTAGCTAGTATAGATATAATAAACAAAGCAGGAACAACTAGTGGCTACTCAGAATATGCTTATAGTATCTCGGGAGCAACACAAGGAGGTGTTATTTACCCTTCATTAGATCCTAGTATATTTGAAATTAAATTTCCTAATGATGATATAAAAGGAAGAATAGTATCTTTAGGTACATCTACTTTTAGTTATGGAGGATATTAAAAAATAAAACATGGCAGTATATAAATTATTTCCCTTACAAGACGCATCATTATATGCATTTTATCCCTTTATGAATACAGGGATAGATTCTATAATCGAAGTAGGTAACTTAAATGTTAATATAAATCCTGTACCACAGGTTTTTAGATATTTAATAGAATTTGATCAAGATCAAATTAATGATGTTATACAAAATACAGTTGGTAGCGATATTTCATTTTCAAGTACTTTAAAAGCCTATATAGCTAATGCTCAAGGTGTTATATTTGATACTGAAATGGAAATATATCCTGTATCTGGTTCTTGGAATAATGGTAGTGGTACATATTTAGATTCACCTTTTACTACAAATGGTGTTAGTTGGAAAGCCCAAAACTTCTCAGGATCCTCTACTTCAGGAGCAAAATATTGGAATACAGATATCCCATCCCTTTCGACTTATGTAACAGCTTCTTGGCAAACAGGTACTGCTGGAGGTGGAACTTGGTTTACAGGTTCAACAGATACAAATAATCCTAATATTGAGGTTACTCAATCCTTCAAATTAAGATCCGAAAAAGATTTAAACGCTGATGTATCAGATATAGTAAATGTATGGTATTCAAGCTCTAATAATATTGGTGGGTTTACTGATATACAAAATAATGGTTTTATAGTAAAATGGGAAGATGCTATTGAATTTAGTATTGCGGATGCTATCCAACCTATAATGCAATTTTACTCAGTAGATACTAATACTATATACCCCCCAGTATTAGAAATAAAATGGGATGATTCTAGTTTTGAAACTGGATCTTTACCTGCATTATCAACTTCTGATATATTTGTTGCCTTAGATAACAACCCGGGAGTATTTTATAGTGAAAGTATTAATAGATTTAGATTAAATTGTAGACCTGATTACCCAGTAAGGGTATTCCAAACCCAATCTATAGATACTATAAATCATTATTTACCAAAAGATTCGTTATGGGCTATCAAAGATTTAGATACTAATGAATTTATAGTTCAATTTGATAGTGATTATACTAAAATAAGTTGTGATCCAGTAGGTAATTATTTTGATGTTTATATGACAGGATTACAACCAGAAAGATATTATAAAATATTAATTCAAACTACCATTAGTGGTAGTACAATTGTTAAAGATGATAACTACTATTTTAAAATAGTTAATGGATAATGGCAGAAGAAAGATTAGATCTTAGGAAAGAAATATTTAATAAGGCCCAATATATTAAAACTATAAATACTAGTTTTGATGAATTGGGTAATACTACTATTACTGAAGATTTAATTGTTCAACCAACTGTTGAAGAATTCTTTGGATTATACAATACTCTTTTTTATGATATACAAGCCCTGGGTGAAACTAATTCACATCAGTATTTAGCTAAAACTAGTGGTGAATATATTAATTTTGATGATGTAAGTGCTGAAGTACAAGCATTACAAGCAGAAATAGCGCAACTAAGAGAAAATTTACTTAAAGCCCAAATGGATTTAATATCAGCTGAAGTTGCACAATCAGGAAATGAAGAAAGTAATGTTATAATGGCAAAAGCAACAAAAGAAGTACAAGAAGCAAATGCTCAATTAGTAAATACAAGTACAGCATTATCACAAAATACGCAAACATCAACTGGAGGAGTTAGTAGTGGAACATCAAGTAACTATTAAGTGTTTAGAAAAAAATAAGAGTAAAGATCTATGAAACTAGAAACAACAATAACCCCAATTTCCCCTGATACTTTTGAGTATCAAACTTATTCTAACTCGGATGAAAATTTAATTATTCAATCTGAATTAGATACTGTATTTTCTTCTTCCATTGACTATATTGAATATTATATATACGATCAAAATAAAGATTTAATATATCCAAATGAAACATTACCTTTACTTGATTATGATGTAAGAGAAGGTGATGTGTTGTTAAATCCTAGTTCTAATTTAGAATCTTTAGGTTTTGATATAGGAGTGTATAATATATCTTATTCTTTTTATAGAAAAAGAGCAGCCTCCTCAATCAGTCAAAAATACTTTATATCCAGTATATCATCAGATAGAACTGAAATTAGACTAGATAGTAATATTATTGAAAATAGTGATATAATTTCATCTGTAAATGATTTTATTCAATATAGAGAATCATCAACTTATTTTGTTGATTTTTATCTTAATTTTGGAAATAATAAAGTAACAATTGCTAATAATATAAAATTAGAAACTGAAGAAGGAGTAGATCCAACAGTACTAATTAAATTATATGAACCTCTACCTTTAGAATTTAGTAATAAATCTGAATTATGGATAGTTGAATTACTTTCTTCTCCACAAGCTTATAAAGTAGATTTTCCATTTGAACCTACTATAGAAGAGGATTTTACTTATATTGCTGGACCTAACTATAATTTAAATATTATAGGAGAAACAGCATCCCCAGGAGAACAATTTTCATACAACACATTAATTAACTCAGACTTAACAAGTTCGATTAATCAAATTCAAAGTTTATTAAACGAAAAAGAAATTAACATAAATATTAATTATGAAAATTTTGGTAACTTTGTAAACTTTAGCTCTGCTAAAACACGTTTAGAAAATTTTTATTATAAAGTAGATTTAATACAATCTTCTAGTGAACAATTAACAAACTTTTTAGACCAAGTAGCAACAGATACTACTTTAACAAATGCTTATAGTTCAAGTGTAGCTTCATTAACAGGTGCTATAGATAAAATAATTAAGAATTTTGATGGGTATGAATATTTCCTATATTTTAATAGTGGTTCATCAACTTCTTATCCTAAATCTAATACAGAACCACCTTTTATTTTATATCCAACTTCAAACCCTGAAGTACAAACGTGGATAACATCATCACTAGCCACAGCTGCTAATTATGATGAAAATAATAGAGATTGGTTATATAACTCTATACCAGAATATTTAAGAGATGACCCAGCAAACAGAAATTATGAACTATTTGTTGATATGGTTGGTCAGTATTATGACAATGTTTGGACTTATACTAAAGATATTACAAATAAATTTGACGCAGATAACCGTTTAGATTATGGTATTTCAAAAGATCTAGTTTCAGATGCTATTAAAGATTTTGCAATTAAATTATATTCAAACAATTTTAATACAGATGATTTATTTACAGCTTTTCTAGGACTTACCCCTTCGGGTAGTGCATTTCCTTTCCCTAATATAACGGGTTCGGTTGTAGATGGTGGTGGAAATTTAGACATACCTACTGGGTATGAGTACGTAGATACTAAAATATCTGCTTCAAATGATATAGTCCCATTAGACGATGTTAATAAGAGCATATATAAACGAATATACCATAATATTCCGTATTTACTCAAAACTAAGGGTACAATAGCTGGTTTAAGAGCACTAATTACTTCTTATGGGATACCAGATACTATTTTAAGAATAAGTGAATTTGGGGGTAAAGATAGAAATGAATCACAGGATTATGACTTAAAACAAGATGTGTTTAATTATTCATTTGATACAGGAGAAGATTCTGATAATTTTGTATCATCTTCCATGGTACCAAATACTTTATTTCCAAATCAGGATTCGGGTAACGACCAAGTGGGTACAGTTCAATTTAGATTTAAATCCCATGGTATTCCATCTGCTGAAAATAATATTGCTAGTAGTGATATTAGATACTCACAATCTTTATGGTTAACAGACCGTACCCCATTAGAACCAACTTGGAATGATAACGCATTAGGAGCAGCTGTAGTTTTAGAATATACAGGATCAGGATTTGTATCTGGATCTTACTCAGGTTCAATAGCAAGTCCATATGATACTTGGGGTACATTAAAATTTTACCCAGATATAGTTTATAGCCCTGATGTAAGTTGTAGTATATATGCCCCTTTCTTTAATGAAGATTGGTGGTCAGTTCAATTAACATATAACGGAGGTGGTCAAGCTGGAGCTTCAACTGTTACAGCATCATTATTTGCAGCCAATGAGATTGATGGTAAAATAGGATTTAGTGGGTCTGATGAGAAATTAAATTTAGATGGTAGATCCTGGAATAGAAGTGAACATTTTAAAATAAATGATAATGCTAATCATGTCATAAATAATACTACATATACACCTTTTTCTGGTTCATTCCAAGAATATAGAATGTATACCCCTATGATCAGTGAAAGCAATTTCTTTGATTATACTGTTAATCCTTATTCTAATGAAGGAAATGGTATTAATTCCACCCCAGACCAACAATTTTTTAGAGCAGCTTTAGGTAGTCAATTAGATACAGGTAGTAGAACATCAATCCATCCTAGAGTAACAGGATCAGATGTACAAATTACACAATCATTTTCAAATGGTAATAGCTCATTTTATATAGAAACAACTTTTGACCCTTGGGTTACAAATGTAGAAGATATATTCCAAGATCAAGCACCTGTAGGTATTAAAAATAGAATTACAGATAAAATTCAAACAGAAAAAACAATATTATCTGAAGCCCCATATGGCTTTCCAAACCCAACAGCTTCAGTACCTGAAATTTCAAGTTTGAATAATGATACTCAAACACTTTCCCCAATGGAATCTATGCAGGAGTTATCATTTATTAGTCAAAGTTATACTCCTAATGTTGATTATTTAGAGGTAGCATTTTCTCCATCAAATCAAATTAATGACGATATTAATGCTCAATTAGGGTACTTTAACTTAGGTGAGTTCATTGGAGATCCAAGATTTGTTTCTTCATCCTTATACACTTACCCTGATCTAGACAGATTAAGAAATGCATATTTTGAAAAATATATGGATAGCTACGATGTAGTTGATTTTGTTAGGTTAATTAAATTCTTTGATAATTCATTATTTAAAATGATTAAAGACTTTACTCCGGCTAGAACTAGTTTATCTTCTGGTGTGGTAGTAAAACAACATATCTTAGAAAGAAATAGACAAAGACCGGCACAAGTAACATCATCATTACATGATTATGAAGGTTTAGTAGTAAATGCACCTAAAGACTATTCATCAGGTTCATCAGATTTTCCACAATATTCAACCCAAGGTTCTTCTATATATAAATTTAGTGGTGGAACGGGTGGTTCATTTGAAAGGTTTAATGGTGAACAAACATATGGAATACCATTATATGGTCAAATGTTAGGTAGAGATGGAGGAATCCCATTTACTGGTACAGAATTAGAAGGCAATATTATAAGTAATAGCGTTTTGCAACCTATGAATAATGGTACTTTTAATGGAATTATAAATGGGGTTATTAAAAGTTCTGGATTCTACCCTGTAAATAAACCAAATTCTTATATTTTGGGTACTATTAATTTAGAAATTAAAATTAATGGTGGTGTATTTACGGATATTTCAGTGTTTTCTACAACCTCTAATAATATGCTTCTTAGCCCAGGGAATACTATTACAATACCTGGTACCTCTTTTGGTCAACCTCAAGGAGAAATTGTTATTGAACTAACACCTTCAGTAATAACCCCATCTCCTTTTTGGAATGCAACATTACCTTATAATAGATTTGGTGTAACACAAAGCTGGCAAGATGGAAATGAAGGATCAATATTAAATACAACTAACTTTAATCAAAGTAGTTCACAATATATTAGTGGATCATATTTAGGCCCTAGAAAATTCACAAAAGATAACCAATCAGAATTTTATGATGGTATCTTTAGTGGCTCTATGATAATAGTAACAACACAGTCCTTAAATCCCGATTGTGATCCATATTTAAATGCTAATGATACACCTGTAGTATATAAACCTATATTTTTTGGATTACCAACACCAAATAACGCAGGACAAGAGGCAGTAGTAACCCAAGAGAGTTTTAATAATCAATTAAATTCCCCACCTTCAGGATATGCGTGGATTGCATCTCAAGTAACTAATGTTGGAGGGGGAGGAATCCAACAAGTACAAACTATTAAATTAAGTCAAAATGATATTACAGGAACAGAAGTAATTAATTATTTAGATGATTTTGACAATTTAAGAATTATATTTGGTGACGCTACAATACCTTATAATGAAACTGCAACCGAATATATTATAACTGGTAGAACACTTTTTGCAGATCATATTATATTACAAGTATCCCAAACAGAAGGAAATAATTATTTCCAAACTATTAGTGATTCTATATCTCCAATAGATTATTACCCAATTACAAGTTCAGTTAGTGGAGGTTCAATGCAATGGAGTTTAACCCAAGCTACAGATTATCATACCCCTTTAGTAAATTCTGGAAGTAATGATAACAACCAACAAGGTGTATTTTTAAATACTCAAGAAAATACACAAGAACAAAATTTCTTTTATTATAATAACAATACACCTTTAGCTAAAGATGCATTAGGTTTCTTTAATCCGGGCACACAGGGAACAACTACTAGTAAAATATTTGGGTTAGGTTTTTATAAAAACGGTGCTTATACTATACCATATACACCAAATATTCCTTGGTATATAGAGGCTACAATTAAATATAGTGCATCTTTTAACGCTGATGCTGAAGGTGAAATAACTGATGGAGGAATTTACCATAAAGGAACCAGCTACATCGAAAACTCTACTTTAACAAATCAAAACTTTTTATTAGAAAATAATAGTACATATGGATTTTATGTTAGTACTCAGGATTTTGATTCAGCAGTTTTAGCAACAGCAGCATCAGATCTTACCACTTCAGATAACCAAATATTTTATTCAGGAAATAATCCATTTTATCCTTTATCCAATATAATTAGTAACCCAGCACTTTATTCAGATTCTAGTTTATCAACCCCTATAACTCTTATCTCGGGTAAATATTATAAAGTCTCTAATTTATTTGAAACAAATGGTACAGATCAAGATTATTTTGTTATAAAAATTGCAAATGTAAATGGTACACTAAAAGGACTTTTACAAACTGGTAATAGACGACCAGCTATCGGTAAAGCAGCAACTAAATCCTTAATTGTATTAGGTGAAACTAAAGAATATTTTAGACCTGCTCCTAGAAGTGTATCTGGACTAGGTCAAGTATTATTTAATGGTAATAATTACAGAGCTAACATCCCAGGTAATTCAGGTTCCGGAGTTCCTGTAACAACATATGGTGGTCACCCCAAATTTAAGGTAGGAACTACAAATTCTATGGACTGGTCCTTCCCAAAATTAAAAATAAAAGGAACAGACCCAGGATTAAGTGGGGGAGGAACAGCAGGTTTAATCCCATTTTCCGGTAGTTTGGCTTTATTTAATAATTCTGATTTTGATGTTAATTTTTCAGCTTTTGGGGGTGGTAGTACTAATTATACAGATTTTTTAGAGGTTACTCAAAACCTCTCAATTAATCGAAAAGGAACAGGATATCAGTATGATGGGTCTATTTATGTAAAATGGAATGGAACTAATGGTTTAGCAACTGATATATACGAAGGTGCTTCACCCCCAGGTGGACAACAAGGTTTTGATAGATACAGTGGTAATACTAGTGTAGAAGTATACGCTACAATTGATGCAAATAATACATTTGCTGATTTTAAAGTAGAACTTATTGAGCAAATATGGAATGGATCTACCACCTCCCCTATTTTTGGACTTGAAAATGTATTAATGACCCGAACTTCTACTAATGGTGTAGTGGAATTTAATGGAGATCTTGCAGATTTATTTAATACCCTAAATGGTTTAGTACGAGTAACAGGTTCACCAACCTACTCCAGATTTCTTTGGAGAGTACAAAATAATGACAATAATTCTCAAGACTATGAATTTCAATTAGATGAATTTAATTGCCAAGTTAAATACTTCCAAACTGCACAATCAACTACCGAAGTAAGCTACCCATATAATGGTGGTTTTGGTGAGATGTGGAGAGGAGCTTATAACACCCCCAATTTAAGAGGTTTTCAAAGTGGAGATCAAAACCAATTTCTTGCTGGAGGTTCAACCGGAAATTATTATTCTGAATGTGTAGTTAATGTTTATTTAAAAAGAACAGGATCAGATGTTAACGGAGATTATGATTATATTATAACATCATCTGTTTATGACCCCGCAACAGGAGAGGGTGGGTACTCAGGTTCAATACACTCAGGATCAACAATAAATTTTCAAGATGATTTCCCAGTAACTGTTTTTAATGATAATCCTCCTTCTGCTACTACAATGTCTACATATACCAACCCAGGAGATATGTATTATGTAGAATATGAATTTATGGATTACAAACCTGGGGTACTTGGTGGGATACCACAATTAGGACAGTTTGTAGGATTTCAGACTTCAAATGTTTCCCCTCAAGAAACACAAATAGATATTACCTCAACAGGACCTGGTGGGGCAAGTGGTAATTTTGATCTTACACCAAGTGTTCTTTTAAGAACTTCAAGTCTTTTTCCATCCCCTGTAGATACAGGTACGGAAGTTTTTAGACAGTCTTGGGTTGTACCAAGTCAAGCCTCTGTATCAACAGCAACAGTTTCAGGAATTTATAATGGTAATTTTAGTGCTAATGACATTCATAGATTTTCTATAGAAGTAGCTAAAGGAAATAATTTAGGTTCTGGGTTAGTAATACAAGAATTTACAGCAAGTATATTTCCTGCAAATTCAATGTGGGCACCTATTCCTGATCCTTCATCATATGGTAATTTTAGAGCACCAATTAATACTGAATTTATAGTTCCAACTTATTATGCTGGTGCCTTACCATTTAACTTAGCGTTAGATTGTCAACCTTTATTAAATAACTACATCTTACAAAGACCAAGTGAATATATAATGGATGTAGATTATACAAATGAATCAGGACCTATTATACCAGTAAATCAGGAACAAATATTAGAAAATAAAGCAGTTAAAGCCGCAGTACCAGATTCTAACTATACTTCACTACGTTCTATAAACCCAAGATATGATGGTGTAAAATCAACAAGTAAAAAATTAAATGTTTGGAGTGTAGGAGATACAGGTACATATGGTAAAAACCCAACAATAGAATTAAGAGATGCATTTTTCGGGTATTTTAATGATATATCAGATCCATATCCAAATATTAATGCTTTAACTCAAGTTAATGTAAACTATTTAATTGATGAACAAGGTAATGCTTTACCACCTTCATTAAATGATCAACTTAGTATTGATACTTTTGATGCTGTTTTTCCAAATACAACAGTAGGTAAATTAGCAATTAAGGATGGAAAAAATAGATATACTTCTTTTTCAGCTCCTGCACCTATTAGTCGTACAATGGAATATGTAACACCTATATGTTATTCACAAAATTCCGGAAACAATTATAGTACTTCAATTCCATTATCTGGATCTGGATATATTTCAAGATATGATAATAATGATGAAAATTCAGTAAAATTTGGTCAATTCTCAGCTGCTGGTACAAGTTCAATTTCGAATGGTAACCCTATTGATCAGCAATCAGTAAGTTATAGAATTAACCCTACTGAAGCTATTACCACACCTGCACCAGAGGTTGTAGATGTTTATAATATAGCAGGACATGAGGGTACAGCTTGGTACAACCCTGATGGTACTCTTGGATGGAATCAAGGCGTAGGACAAGAATTAACCAACCAACAAATTGTATCAATCCAACATTCTGTTGTAACCACTTTTGTAAGTGAAACAAATGGAGTAAGAGATGAATTAGATTTAACATTTAAAATGTTTACGGGTTCAAATGCTGATACACAAATACCATTTAACCTTGAAGGTATTGATTGTAAGGTATATACAGAAACAGGTCAGGTTTATTTACTCCAAGATGTAGATACTTATGGTTGGTTTACTTATGAAAATTTACCTACTTCACAAATATTAAAAGATAGAATAGGTTCTCTCCTGGGTATTAATAGATGGAGATGGTCAAGAGTACCTATCCCAGGAGGAGGAATTGTATGTAAAGTTGATTGGGAAATGTTTGAAACTTTATTTGACTTAGGTTTAATGAGAGAAAGATCACCTAAAAATGGATCAGGGGTTCAAGCCTTAGAATGGATATTTAAAGCTAATTCCGGAAATTATAACATAAAATCAGGTGATGAAATTAGATGGGAATTTTCAGGTTCATTTAAAGATGCTAGAGGTGGTTACCGTCAAGGTTATTTCTTCCCTAATTCATATGAAGGAGCTTATACACCTGCTATGATAAAAGGTATGGGTGCTAATGATTACTTATTAGATGAAGCTAATAAAGCAGCAGCACCTTATTGGGTATTTTCCGGATCAAATGATTATTCATTTATAGAAATGCAATCTCCAAACTTTAATGAAGCATATGGTACTGGATTTTACCAAGGTGATTTACCTTACGAACCAGGATTTTCAGAATATTTTCCTGGGAACGTAGAGCCAAAAACAACTTCTTTTGATAAAATTGAAAACCCTATAGAATTTAAAGAAGGTGATGAAATAAGATTTGGTAATAATGAATCTTTTGCATATACTGTTTTAGAAGTATTTGCACCTTCTGAAAATGTTAATAGTAGTGGGGCAGCTAGAGTTAAACTTAGACTAAATAGACCAGTAGACACTTCAATTAATAAAGATTTCTTTTTAGTTAGAAGAAAAGTTCCATCTCCTCAGTCTCTTTATTTGGAAACCCCATTTCCTTATGGTATATTATCAAGTGGAAGTGTTAGTAAAACAATTTTATCTACAGGTTCAGTTGATTTTGCTTTAACATCTTCGGGTGCTGCACAAACAGGATCATTCCCTCTTATTGATGGGGATGGTTTATATACAGGTTCAATAAGTGAAGTAGAAGCATTATCAACACCAGGTATTTTATACCCAGATTTCCCAACGGAATATCTAATACAAAGTGCATCTATAATAGTAAATGATTTAATTTCTAAAGGAATAATAGAATCTTAAAAAGAATACATATTTATAACATATAACAATATTTATATAAAAACACAACATGGGATATTTAAATAACGCAGTAATAACAGTTGATGCTATCTTAACAACCAAAGGTAGAGAATTGTTAGCTAGAAATGATTCTTCATTTCAAATTACACAATTTGCATTAGGAGATGATGAAATTGATTATACATTATACAATCCAAATCACCCTTCGGGTTCAGCTTATTATGGAGAGGCAATTGATAACATGCCTCTGCTAGAAGCATTTCCAAGTGAATTACAAATAATGAAATATAAGTTAACTACCTTACCTAGAGGTACAGCAAAACTACCAGTATTAGATTTAGGTTTTGCCGCTATTACTCTAAAACAAGGTGCTCAATTAGCTGTAACACCTCAAACTCTAAATTATTTAGGTAATGAACAGGTATTTGAAACATCAGGATATAGTGCAACAATTGGAGATGTAAGATTAATGAATACATTTACAGGACAAGGTATCCAAACAGAAGCAGCAACATCAGCAAATGCAACTGCAACACAAACACTTGGTACTAATGTAACAAAAACAATTATAGGTACTCAATTTAATTTAACTTCAACAACAGTTAATACATTATTTGGGTCAAATACTCAACTAAGAACAACATTAACAGTAACAGGGTTAGATAGTGGTGCACGTATAACAATTCCAGTAACAATAACTCAACAAGCATTAAAATAATAAAATATGGCATTTAAAAGATTAGATCCTGAAGATTTTATAGTAAGTTCCGATTCGGTAACTTCAACAGTATGGAGTAATAATTCCCCATCACTTAATACCTATTTTTCATCTTCAACACAAAAAGAAGGAACATCAGGTCCTTATTATTTAAATGTGTACCAAGCAGATTCCACAACAGATGAAGCTGCAGTACAATTTCAAATAGCATATGCTAATAAAAATGGTGGGGGTGGTGTAAATTTTGACTCCTCAGTACCCGGAAAATCTCCAACAACAACTATTTATGGGCAATACAGAACATTAGTATTAGAAGATGAAAATTCTAGTTTTGTTTGGGGAGACTCATATACAGGTAGTGCAGATAATGATTTTTATGTTATTAGTATTGAAAGAGCAAGATATAAACAATCTTTATTACCTGGTTCTTTAAATTTAGTATTATCAAGTTCAAATAATAACGCAGCAAATACTACTGTTGAATTAACAGATGATTCAAATATGGTAACTCTACCAACTTATTATGGTACACAAAGAGCTTACCAATTAATCTCAGGATCAAATGGTAAATCATACCAAGCAATTGCTGGAGGAACAGGAACAGGGTATACATCTGATAATGGTTCTTATGGTTTAGTACTACCAGATATTTCTACTATACTATTAAACGCTGCAGCCTTAAATAATAATACAGGAACAGGTGGTGGTATAAACATTCAAACAGATTCTGATGTTGATAACTTTGGAGATAATCCAACTAGGTTATATGATGCCATAAGTGGTTCATTTGCATTTGAATCCACCATACCTAATATATTTGAATTAAATTCTCAAGAAACACTAACATCAGATTATGTTTTCATTAGAGCAAGAAATTCAGAATATAACTACACAGAAAATCCATCATTTATATCAGGGTCAACTGGTGAAGTAATTTATCCTTACTTTATAAATAATCCTCAAACCTTCCCAACAACTGTAGGTTTATATAATGATTCAAATGATTTATTAGCTGTAGCTAAATTATCAAGACCAATACAAAAAGATTTTACAAAAGAAGCTCTAGTACGAGTGAAATTAGATTTCTAAAATGAATGAGCGCTTACAAACAATTCAATTCACAGGACTTAATAATATCTCCATTTGAGGTAAATAAATCTTTCTATTATGAAGGAAATGCTGCCCTAATTCAACCTGATGTTGAGATAGATAGATTTTTGGGTCGAAATGGTGATTATCTATTATCTGGTAGTATAATGACGGGTCAAATACCCGCGTATAAAAAACCACAGGTATTAGTATATGATTCAATTCAACAACTATACTATCAAAATTATATATCAAGTAGTGGTGGATTTACTCAAGATGCAATTACTTCTAGTATTGTTATAGGAGCAACTCCTGAAGGAAATAGAAGAGTAGGTGCAGTACAAAATACTAATTACTACGATTACCCTCAAACTAGTTTATGGCCTAGTAGAAATTTCCCAACACCATCTCCTCTTACATCTTCGGTTCCCATCGGTGTAATTTCTATTCCATCAAAATTATGGGGTGATTATGTCCAACCACATTCTTTCTATTTAGAAGGAATTTCTGGTTCTATTAAAGATGATGGAGAAGGTAGATTATTATATAAATCAACAAATGAGAATTCCGTATATAATTACATGTCAGGTAATATAATATATGAACATGGTGTAGTAACAATTTTTGATTCACATTTACCTGGAGCAATAAGTTCTGGTGGTGGTGATCAAACTGATTTTTATGGTACTGCCATTTATGGAACTAGTTTATATGGTGGTAATTCTTCACCTTGGGGTGATACTTTAGAATTTATAGAATCTTGGGTATTAGAAGAGGTTACTATGTCTTTCTCTAGTTCTTATACTTTATATGAAACCCAATATAAAGCAACAATCTCAGAAAACGAATTTAATTATACACAAAATCCCAGTTCTATTACAGGCAGTCAAATTCCTACAGTATTTTCAAGTAATAGTGATAGTACAAATTGGGAAAATACAGCATCTTCAGGTGTCCGTTTAGATACTATTACAGGATCATATTTTTCTCCTTACATAACAACTATAGGTTTATATGATGGTAATTCCCAGTTATTAGCAATAGGTAAATTAGCAAAACCCCTTCAATCTTCACAAACAACAGATACAACTATTTTGGTGAATATTGATAGGTAAGTTATATTTATAATAAACCCATTTATTCATGGCTCAAGAATTTAAATATCAATCTGAAATACAGCAAGGTCAGATAATACAATCATGGCATGTTTCTCAGTCTGTTGAAGCTTTTACAGGAGAAGAAGCTTATGATATAACTATATCAGGTTCTTCAACTTTAACGGGTTCAATGTATGTTGATCCTAGTAAGTTATTGGCAACCCCACAAACACATTATTTATCATATAATAACACAACAGGTCAAGTTTTTAAATCAGAATTAGGACCAGAAAGTACTTCAGGTACAAGTGGTACTAGTGGTACTTCAGGTACAAACGGTACATCAGGTACAAACGGTACTTCAGGTACAAGTGGTACATCAGGTACAAGTGGTATTTCGGATAGATATGCAACAACTTCAACAACTACCTATACTTTAGGAGCATCAACTCCCTGTTTAACCGTTGAAACAGGATTAGCTTATACAACAGCACAATCAATTATTATAGTACATGACATTAACAACTTCCAAGAATGTGAAGTTGACACTTATAATCCTGCTACAGGAGTACTATGTTTTACAAATATAACAAGAGTAGAAGGTTCAGGAACTTATTCCGATTGGGAAATAAACTTAGATGGAGCTTCAGGAGGTGATGGAACGTCGGGTACTTCTGGAACTAGTGGCACAAGTGGCACATCAGGTACTTCGGGTACTTCTGGAACTAGTGGTACGACAGGTACATCAGGTACTTCAGGTTCAAGTGGCACAAGTGGTACTTCAGGAATAAATGGTCCAACTGGAACAGGTGGTACAAGTGGTACCTCAGGCACTTCAGGCACTTCAGGAACAAGTGGAACAGACGGAACTTCAGGAACTTCAGGAACAGATGGCACATCAGGTACTTCAGGTACAAACGGTACATCTGGAACTTCAGGTACTTCGGGTACAGATGGTACAAGTGGTACAAGTGGTACCAGTGGTACAAGTGGTACAAGTGGTATTTCGGATAGATACTCAACAACCTCTACAACTACCTATACTTTAGGAGCATCAACTCCCTGTTTAACCGTTGAAACAGGATTAGCTTATACAACAGCCCAATCTATTATTATTGTTTATGATATAGATAATTTCCAAGAATGTGAAGTTGACACTTATAATCCTGCTACAGGAGTATTATGTTTTACAAATATAACAAGAATAGTGGGCTCAGGAACTTATTCATCTTGGGAAGTTAATTTAGATGGAGCTTCAGGAGGTGATGGAACATCGGGTACTTCTGGAACTAGTGGTACGACAGGTACATCAGGTACTTCGGGGATAAATGGTACAGATGGAACTAATGGAACTAGTGGCACATCAGGTACTTCAGGTACAAGCGGTACAGACGGAACTTCAGGTACCTCAGGAACAGATGGCACATCAGGTACTTCAGGGATAAATGGTTTAAGAGGAGCTAATGGAGCTATTACTTTTGAATATGAATATAACAACACCCCTATTACACCGGGTACTGATGGTGATGGTAGTTTAAGATTTAATAGTATAAACTTAGATCAAGCTACAGCAGCATACATAGATGAAAATGATATCAATGGTAATGATATATCTGAATTTTATGATTCATTATCTAATGCAGACGATGCACGTGTCCAAGTTGCCAAAACCTCAGACGCAGCGTCATTTGCTTTATATAAAATTACGGCTATAACCGATAATACAACATATTATACTCTTACTATATCAGAAGAGGCATCCTCAGATACACAACCATTTAATGCTACCGATAATGTATTTTTAAGTTTTGGAGTCTCAGGAGCTGCAGGCACATCAGGTACTTCAGGTACAAGCGGTACAGACGGAACTTCAGGTACCTCAGGAACAGATGGTACCTCAGGAACTTCAGGAACAAACGGAACTAGTGGAACTTCTGGAACAGATGGAACTAGTGGTACGTCAGGTACTTCAGGAACAGATGGTACTTCAGGAACAAGTGGTACCGATGGTACTTCAGGTACTTCAGGAACAAGTGGTACATCAGGTATAGACGGAACAAGTGGAACTTCAGGAACCGATGGTACAAGCGGTACTTCAGGTACGAATGGAACTTCAGGAACAAGTGGTACTTCAGGTACTTCAGGTATTGGAACATCAGGAACATCAGGAACATCGGGTACAAGTGGGTTTGTAGAAGGAGCTACAGCATATGGTGAAATATTTGAAGTTGGTGGATCAGCAATATCTATTGGTACTTCATATCAAGGATGGAATACAGGAACTCAAGGAAGATCTTTATCTTTAACTTTTACTGCTGGAACATTCTTAACAGCAGACACATATACAATTCCACAATCAGAATTAGCTGGAGATTATTTAATAAATGCTTCATATACTTTCTTTGCTGGTGGTTCTGATACTTTAATTGCAGCAATATTTGTAAATGGTATAGAACAAATCCCTACAACAACTAAAAGATCATTTCAAAATAATGCTAGAGGTTCATTTTCTATTACAGATATATTAGAATTAGCAAATGGTGATGTTGTAGGAATTAGATTTAAAACTGCAAATGGACCCACAAACTTTACACCTATTAATATCTCATTTAATATGAGTAAATTAGTAGGGTATGGAGATCAAGGACCAGCAGGTACATCAGGAACTTCGGGTAGAGACGGAACATCAGGTACTTCAGGAATAAAAGGAACATCAGGTACTTCAGGTACAAACGGTACATCAGGTACTTCAGGTACTTCAGGTACTTCAGGTACAAGTGGTACATCAGGTATAGATGGAACAAGTGGAACTTCAGGTATAGACGGAACAAGCGGAACTTCTGGAATTGATGGCACAAGTGGTACTTCAGGTATAGATGGAACTTCAGGTACTTCAGGTACTTCAGGTACTTCAGGTATAGATGGAACTTCAGGTACTTCAGGTACTTCAGGTACTTCAGGTATAGATGGAACTTCAGGTACTTCAGGTACTTCAGGAACAGATGGTACAAGTGGAACTTCTGGTATAAATGGAACAAGTGGTACCTCGGGAACAGACGGAACTTCTGGAACAAGCGGAACTTCTGGAACAAGCGGAACAGACGGTACAAGTGGCACTTCAGGCACTTCAGGTACGGATGGAACTTCAGGAACAAGTGGAACAGACGGAACTTCAGGTACTTCAGGAACAAGTGGTACATCAGGTATAGACGGAACAAGTGGAACTTCAGGAATAAATGGAACTTCAGGTACTTCAGGAATTGATGGTACTTCAGGTACTTCAGGTATAGACGGAACATCAGGTACTTCAGGTATAGACGGAACATCAGGAACTTCAGGAACAAGTGGAACAGATGGAACATCAGGTACTTCAGGAATAAATGGAACTTCAGGAACCTCAGGAATAAATGGAACTTCAGGAACCAGTGGTTCATCAGGAACAAGTGGAACCTCAGGAATAAACGGAACTTCAGGAACCTCAGGAATAAATGGAACTTCAGGAACAAGTGGAACAGATGGAACATCAGGTACTTCAGGAATAAATGGAACTTCAGGTACTTCAGGAATAAATGGAACTTCAGGAACCAGTGGTTCATCAGGAACCAGTGGAACTTCAGGAACCTCAGGAATAAACGGAACTTCAGGAACTTCAGGAATAAATGGAACTTCAGGAACCAGTGGTTCATCAGGAACCAGTGGAAC
>Ga0206130_10002162_pt1 | contig 27678 bp, 22 predicted proteins | sample Helgoland_Spring_9_FD_148637 | JGI IMG/M metagenome (GOLD analysis project Ga0206130, IMG submission 148637) | Pelagic subsurface seawater microbial communities from Kabeltonne, Helgoland, North Sea - Helgoland_Spring_Bloom_20160512_1 | ecosystem: Environmental > Aquatic > Marine > Epipelagic ...
CAAGCCCCAAAGAAGCGTGGTCTTATCACCAGAAAAATTCTTACGAGTGTAGAGTTCGTCGGAATTGATTGTGAACGAATTCGGCGAAGTTGGCGCATAGCTTTCCTGCACATTTTTATAGAAGCCGAGGACATTTGTTGTCTCTGGAGTCATTTGTGCTTTACCACCATCACAGCCAGTAAATACGAGTGCCGCAGCGACAAGAGAAAGAAGGGTAAGGGATTTACAACGCATGTTTGTTTTAGGGTTCATTGTTTAAAAATTTAAACTGCAAAGCCCTGAGGGACTTGGCAAGAGGTTTTTCACGAAGGCGCTAAGGATTGTTATTCCTCGTCATCGAGCACCCCATCGGCGAGATCGAGATTCGAGTGGACGGCTTTAACATCCTCTAGAGCATCCAAAATCTCAATCAAATGCAGCACTTTACGTGCAGTCTCCTTGTCACTGATCGGCACCGTAATATTGGGCAAATAAACCAAATCCGACTGTTCTGATTCGATCCCCTTGGTACTCAAGGCTTGTGAAACTGTGTCATACGCAGACATTGGGCAAATCACCTCGAAGTGATCACCTTCGTTTTTAATATCCTCAGCGCCCGCTTCGAGCGCTACATCCATCAGTGTTTCTTCATCGGTCTGCTTCGCATCGATAATGAACTGACCGACGTGATCAAACTGAAACGAGACCGCACCGACGCCGGCTAGATTACCGCCGTTCTTGCCCATCGTGCTACGCACTTCAGAGGCAGATCGATTCTTATTATCCGTGGTAATCTCGACAATCAGTCCCACACCACTCGGCGCATATCCCTCATAGACGATTTCTTCGTAGACGACGCCTGGCAATTCACCGGTGCCTTTTTTGATCGCACGCTCGACATTATCATTAGGCATATTCGCCTCTTTCGCCTTCGCCACCACGGTGCGCAAGCGCGGATTCATCGAAGGATCACCGCCTCCAGCGCGAGCCGCGAGCGTGATATCCTTACTGATCACACTGAAAATCTTACCGCGCTTGGCGTCTGTAGCACCCTTTGCACGTTTGATGGTAGCCCATTTGCTGTGTCCTGACATATCTAAAAAAAGCTGAATGATGAAACGCTGAAATACTGAAATACTGAAAATCGCGCAGCGCGCATCACGAAATTCAAAGGGGTGGGGTTATTTATTTTTCTTACGTGGCTTCGTGCTTGGAGAACCACCTTTGCCAGTTGATGTCGCAACTTTGGCAGCAACGACGGGCTTCAGTACTTCATCCGGACTATTATTAATGATCTTCTGTTGAAGAATGGTCAAAAGATTTTGTACGGTCCAGTAGAGAACTAAACCAGATGAAAAATTGTAAAGGAAGACCAGAAAGATGAAAGGCAAGAACTTGAATATCTTTTGCTGCGCGGGGTCCGCAGTCGGCGAAACAGGCATCATGCGCATTTGAAAGAACATTGTCAGGCCCATGATCAATGGAAGAATGTTTATCGGAAAGCCGGCAATATACATCAAGGTATCCGGCATCGACAAATCACTCACCCACAGGAACGACTCGTGGCGCAGCTCTGAGGCAGAGCGGAGCATATAGAACAGGCCGAGGAAGATCGGCATCTGGACAAGCATCGGTAAGCAACCCGCGACCGGATTAACCTGATGCTCCTTAAAGACCTTGAGGGTCTCCTGCTGTAATTTCTGAGGGTTATCCTTATATTTTTCTTTAAGCTCAGCCATCGGCCCTTGGATCTTTGCCATGCGCTTCTGCGAGCGACTCGCTTTAGCTGAAAGGGGCCAGAACAGTGTCTTAATGCAAATCGTCATAATCACGATCGACCAACCCCAACTAGGAACGACCGAATGAATCGCATACATAAAGGAAAGCAGTAACTTACTGATAAAGCTGAGGAAACCGAACTGCATGACTTCGTCCTGCTGATTACCCAGCGCTTGCAGGCGCTTAAATTCTTTCGGCCCGACGTAGAAATCAAAATCTAGGGTTTTGGCACTGCCTGCAGGGACGGTGCCAACTTCATAACCAACACTGCCGGAAATACCCGGGCGACCACGTGTGCCATCCTCAGCCTCAGGCGACTCGACTGGATAAATAAACAAATCTCGACCCATCGTTTCCGAACTCAGCACTGCAGCGAAAAACTGATTCTTGACCGACGCCCACTCACAGCGAACAGATTGCTCTAGCTGTTCGACCGGAGCACTGGCACCGATACCTAAAAATCCCTTGCCGCCAGTGAGTTTGTTAATCGCGATGAACTCCGCATCTTCGCCGTCAAAATACCCAACATTCAAGAACGCAGGCAATTGCTTTTCTGTAATTGGACGCGAAGTACCTAGATTCAAATAAATCGTCGACAGTACCTGCGGTGTGGCGGCTTGATTATTAAAAGTCGTGCTGTGGCGGATAATGTAAGGGTCTTGCTTAGAATCATCTTGCGCGAGCGAATAGGTGCGGCGCAGCGCCAGCCCATCACCTGAGTTAAAGACGAACGTGATCGAATCGGCGGACTGTTGCTCGATCGTATAAGGCAGTGCAAATTCCTGCATGCCCCCATCACGGCCAGCGAGGCTAAGGCTCAGTGCAGGCAGACGACCATCTATATTGAAGACATAATCGTCGCGCTTGCCTGTCTTCGTTTGTAAAAACTCGACTGTGCGAATCGCACCGCCAAGGGTCGTAAACTCAACCTCGATAAAGTCATTTGAGAGCGTAACGACTTGTTCGGCAGCGACCATCGTGGGCTGCGCAACGACCACTGCGGCGACCTCTTGGGGTTGTGTCAGCAGATCCAAGATGTCGTCACCCGCCACGCCTGCAGGGTCGGTGACGAGCGCATCCCCCACAGGGGCTTCGACCCTCGCTTGCTCAAGTGCCGCAGCCTCTTGCTGCTGTTGCTGAAGCTGCTGATTCTTTAAATCGTTCGTCTGCTTATACATGAAACCGATACCGGCCGCGATGCAGATGATTCCTAAAATTGTATTTTTCTTATCCATCTAAAAGTGAGTTGTGGTGTGCTGAAATGCCTTCTTTCGGCTGCTTGTTCAAGCACGGAAGCGGGTCATACCCGCCGGGGTGCCAAGGGTGGCAACGTAAAATACGTCGAAATGCATACCACCACCCGCGCCAAAACCCATATTGCAAGAACGCGGAACGCGCATAACAAGAGCAGGTCGGCTGGAAGCGGCAGCTACAGTTGGAGCCAAAGAAGATCTGCTTCATCGGCGAGAGTGTTAATTGATAAATGCGTACCAGCAACGCTGCCAACTGCGCAAGCAGCGACGGCTTGCGCCCCGTCCGATGTGGTGCCGATTGGGCCTGTTTCAGTTCGTCGTTCATCCTATTTTTCAGCTGCTTGATCAACCGCTGCCTCTGTTAAGATTGTAGCGCAGGCGCGTAAGTAGCGAGACTCTAAGTCACTGAAGCTGTGCCGATCAAAGCTGGCCCGCAGCACGATCACGATATCGCTACCTAGCGGCAACGCCGATTCATGCTGGCGAAAAAGCTCACGAAACGTCCGCTTGCCGAGGTTACGCTTCACCGCATTCCCGACACGTCGAGATGCAATCACGCCGAAGCGGCGAGCTGCGCCCTCATCGGGAGCGAGCCGACGGCACTGAAAAATAAAAGGTCCGCACAGGATACGTTTACCCTGATTGCGGACCTCTTGAAATTCGCGCGGTTTGCGCAGACGCTTAGAAGTCGGGATGCCCATGGCTCCGAGACCTCATTACGCTCCGTCTTAGACGGAAGCAGAGAGGCTGTGACGGCCCTTCGCTCGGCGTGCCGCGAGAATCTTGCGGCCACCGCGGGTTGCATTACGTGCGCGAAACCCGAATTTACGAGCGCGGCGAAGTTTTGAAGGTCTGTATGTTGGTCCCATGATGTTGTGCTGTGAAAATTGGAGAAAAGCGGAGGAGAAAAACCTCAGATCTCGTCGCTGTCAAGGCATGATCTAGTAGATTTCTGCACTAAAATTCGTCCGACGGCTTAGGTAGATATACAAGAACCCGTCAAAAATATCAAAAAAAGCCACATTCGTACTGCGAATACTTGCAAGTTAGATCAAGACATAGAAAGATCCGGTAATTAATAATCCGAGAGATAAACACTATGGCTACACTGACTCCCGCATCGCTCAACGCTTCAAAGAAAAAGAAAATCAGTTTCGCCGAGGGGCAAAGACTCGCCAAGCGGAAGTCCTACGAGAAGCAAGCCCCGCGCAAGAAAATCAAACTGCAGGAGCTTACCGTCTTCACTCAGCAGCTGGCTGCCATGCTCGAAGCCGGCCTGCCTTTGGTCACCTCACTCGAAGCGCTCGAGGATCAGACTGAAAACCCAGTTTTCCAAGTCATCATCCATAATGTTCGCACCGACGTGTCGGCGGGCAAATCCTTCTCCGAATCTTGTGCCGTCTATCCGCGCGCCTTTCCAAATCTTTTCATCTCTATGGTCGAAGCCGGTGAAGCCAGTGGCGGCCTCGCCGAAATTCTAGATAAAACCTCGGTCTACTTTGAAGAGACCGTCAAGTTGATCAAACAGATCAAAGGTGCCATGACCTACCCGGTCGCCGTCATCGGCCTCTCGGTCGGCCTCGTCAATATCCTGCTGATCTTCGTCATTCCCGTGTTTGCCGAGATGTTTGCAGACTTCGGCGCGGAGTTGCCAAAACCAACGCAGATTCTGATCGACCTCAGCGAATTCCTGAAGTCTTACATCGTCTTCCTAATCATTGGCTTTGCCGCCTTTATTTGGGCCTTCAAGCGCGTCGTCTCGACGCCGAAAGGACGCAGGATCAAAGACCAGACCATGCTCAAGCTACCGGTTATTGGCGAACTCACACGTAAAGTCAGCCTGTCACGTTTTTGCCGCACCTACGCGATCTTGATGCGAGCCGGAGTTCCCATCCTGCGCACTCTCGAAATCGTCCGCAAGGCATCCGACAACACCTATATCGAAGCCGCCTGCAAAGAGGTTTCCAAGCACATCAGCCAAGGCGGGCAGGTCTCTGAAGTGCTCGCAATTGACCCGTACTTTCCGCCGATGGTCAAACACATGACCCGTGCGGGGGAACAAACTGGCAACGTCGATGGTATGATGGTCAAAGTAGCTGACTTTTACGACAGCGAAGTCGACACCCTCGTCGCCGCACTGACCTCCCTGATGGAACCACTGTTGATATGCTTTCTCGGTATTGTCGTCGGCGGCATCGTCATGGCTATGTTCCTACCGATCTTCCAGCTCTCCAGCGTCGTCGGGTAATCCGCCATAATCGCAGTTCAGACTTAGCCGGCACTAAACTCCGCCCGTTCGACCTCACCGCAGGCTGCATCTGTGCGGCGACAACTGGGCTGGAGAGTTCGGCGGCAGTGAGCAGTGGCAGTTGCACCCGCATTTCCCCACCGCTGCTTCGCTCGGCCACAGTTAAGAAATTCATAGTCTGCCAAGAAAGACTCGCCAATGCACAACGCATTTGACCTCAGAGCAAGCAGCGTCACGGTTGGCAGCACTCATAGAGATTTATTACACCAATAAACAAAACACATCATATGAAAGTATTTGTAACAGGAGGTGCTGGTTATATCGGCAGTGTCGCAGTCGAACAACTCGTCCTAGCAGGCCACGACGTAATGGTCTTTGACAACCTATCGCTCGGCCACCGTGCCGCAGTGCATCCGGATGCAGAACTGGTTGTAGGTGACCTCGCCAACATCAACTCGATCCGCGAGGCGATGGGTCGCTTCAAGCCCGAAGCGATCATGCACTTTGCCGCCAAATCGCTGGTCGGCGAATCGATGGAAGATCCATTCATCTACCTCGGTGACAATGTCTCAAATGCGCTCAACCTATTGAAGTGTGTGGTCGAATTTGAAGTGCCTCGTTTCATCCTCTCTTCCACAGCCAACTTGTTTGATGATCCAGAGCGTATGCCCATCGCCGAAGATGAGCGCATCATTCCTGGCAGCCCTTACGGCGAGTCAAAATATATCATCGAGCGCTACCTACACTGGATGTCTCGCATATATCCGTTCTTTAACTACGCCGCACTGCGCTACTTCAATGCCGCTGGCGCAAGCTCCGAGCGCGGCGAAGATCACACTCCAGAGCTACACCTAATCCCTCTTGTGCTACAAGTCGCACTGGGGCAGCGTGAGCAGATCTACATGTTCGGCGACGACTACAACACACCAGACGGCACTTGCGTGCGCGACTACATTCACGTGATCGATCTGGCCCAGGCACACATCCTTGCGCTCGGTGCGATCGAGAATCAAGATAAGATTTACAACCTCGGCAACGGCCAAGGTTACTCAGTCAAGCAAGTCATCGAGACCGCACGCGAAGTGACAGGTCACGCGATCCCTGCCGAGTTGAAGCCACGCCGTGCCGGCGATCCAGCTACATTGATTGCTGCCAGCGGCAAGATCACCAGTGAACTCAAATGGGACCCCAAGTTCCCTGATTTGAAATCCATCATCACCAGTGCATGGGCATGGCATCAAGCCAACCCAAACGGCTACCAAGACTAATCACGATTAAATCTAGAAAGAACTGATATGGAACAAGACATTCATAGCAAACTCTCGGCAGCTGCAGACAAATGCGGCCTCGATATTGCTGGCGGCCAAGTGCGCCGCAGTTCATCTCGCTTCTGCTTCGGCGTCGAACATGGCGATTACAACGGCATGGAACTCTTCGGTGTTGGCACCGATCGCTTCATCTGGCTGGCGTTCAAGCCAAACACTTCGGGACGTGTGCGTATTTTTAGCGAGAACTTCCCTGAAGACGGCATTGTCGACTTCGCACTGGGTGCAGCCGCAGAGCCAGAGGAGTTGAAGGATAGCTGGGCACGTTTCCCGCATGGAGTGGAATTGATACTGCGGCGCGAGGGCTACGAGTTGGGCACAGGCTTCGATGCAGTACTCTATGGCAACATACCTGGCGGTGGCATGTCGCGCTCCGCGTCGCTAGCGCTGAACCTGATTCTGACCTTCTTTGAAGTGAACGAAACAGTCGTCGAAGACGGCATGCGCATCGTAGACCTCGCCCAAATGGTGGAGACTGATTACATCGGATCGCCTTGCGGCAAGTTAGATCAGATTATGATTTATTTTGCAAAAGCAGGCATGGGCACCTACTTTAACCCAAGCAAAGGAACGATCGACCACATTCCATTTGGCGGCAATCCTGATGACTTTCGTATCGTAAGTTTGGATACAGGAACAAAGCGTCCAGGTCTCGAAAAATCGACCTATAAGATTCGTCGCGATGAATGCGATCAGATGCAGGTATTGCTGAATGAAAAATTCGGTTATGCGTCACTGGCTGAGGTCTCGACATCTGAAAAATTTGCTGCAGCTGCGGCCTATATTCAGGAAGTCGCGCCCGCGAGTGTGGGACGCTTAAAATACTTGTATGAAGCACAGACCCGATTTGCCGATACGCTAGAGGCGTGGCGTAGTGGCGACATCGCAAAGGTGGGCAAGAATTTCCGCGCAGATGGCATTGGGCTACGGGATGATTATGTGATCAGCGGCCCTGAGCTGGAGACGATGTGCGACATCGCACGCAGCGTACCAGGCGTGTTGGGCGAGCGCATGCTCGGCGGCGGCGACAAGGGCGCTAGTGGGGCCTTAATTCGGGCCGATGCCTTCGACGATTTAAAATCGAGCGTCGAGTCGACCTATCCGTTGTGCCATCCTGCATTTTCGAATGCGTTCGCGATTCATTCTTGCCGCACAGTGGATGGCATTACATCGGCGCCATTATTGGTTCAGCCTAGCAAACAATAAGCTGTATCAATCAGTACCAGACAACCTAAGTACGAAAAAGCCGGAAGGCCTTAAACAAGCGGCTTCCGCTGCCTAAAAAGAGTACTGGACATACGTCAATTTATTGTTAATTTGTTTTTTCCAGTGACGTGTATTATACATGTAAATTGGAAATTGGCGAGACAGTGTTGTCTCAGCCTAGTGAGTCTTTCCCTATTTTGGCGCATCAATGCGCCGCTTTGCTTTTCTGGTAGTGCTGATGGTTCATGTGAATCACCGCTAACGACTACTGGTTCACCCCAACAAAGGAGATAAATGGAAAAAGTAACCTCACAGCTAACTAGTATAATCAAAAGTATATCCGAACTCGGAATAGGGCTTATTGCTCTCGGTATTATTGCTGAGATCGTCTTCGGCCAAGGCGCCATTTTCGGCGCCAGTGTGGTCGGAAACCTATCTGGAATTGTTACCGCTATTGGCGGAGAAAACGGTTTCGTTGGCTTAGTTGCCATCATTCTAATCTTCGGCCTGCTGCGCAATCGCGCATAACAGAATCCCGAACAAACAAAAAAACCCAACATAAAAAATACTATGGAAAATACAATTAATCAAATCAAGTCAGCTATCGGAGGAATCTCTGGTGTACTCGTTGCAGCTATCGGCCTTCTTATCGTTGCCTCTGTTGTTTTCGGCCAAGGCGCAAGTATGAATGTGATCGGCAATATCAAAGGTCTTGTTGATAGTTTCATTGGCAGTGGTGCAAGCCTCTCGAGCATTGTAACACTCATCATTGTTTTGAGTGTGCTCAATAAGTAACATCTGCTTCTAAATTAATCCAAGGGGCCTCATTACTGAGGCCCTTTTTTTGTGCTCAGAATTATAGAATTAATTGTCTGCTTTTCTGTAGATCAAATATCATATCCAGCACAAAGCTCAGATGAATAATATCAGCTGCACATTTATTGCATTTTACCGGCTCGGTTAACCAAATTGAGTTCAACATGCAAACACCTTAGACTCTGAGTGACTTTCACGCCTAAAAAGAGTGGTGGAGCATAGGAGAGTCGAACTCCTGACCTCTTGCATGCCATGCAAGCGCTCTACCAACTGAGCTAATGCCCCCTAAAGGAAAGTTGGAAAAATGGATATACCTCGGTGTCCGTCAATAGAAAATAGTCATTCGGCGAAAAACACCGAATGGATCAAGCAATTTAAGGAGGCATGGCTTCAGGTTTGCGCTGTGGATGGCTTCGCGTCCATGGTCGGAGCATGCTACACATTCGACTCTGGCAATGGCCAAACCTCCTCGCAGTGGATGCGGCGCTGATTGCGCTGGTCTGGCAGGCGGCCTTTGCTGCCGCACTCGGGCATGAAGTCAGCGCGGCGGTCCAAATCGTACTGGGCCTATCCGTCTGGTTGACCTACATCGCGGATCGTCTGTTCGATGTCGCAAAGCGCCCACTCCAAAAACTGCACTCGGCTCGACACCGCTTTGTGAAGCAATACCGCAACACACTCTGGCGCTGCTGGTGGTGCGTTTTATTGAGTAATATCGGGATCGCGTTCGCAGGGCTAACAAGCACTCAGCTAAAAAACGGCGCAGCACTGCTGGCGCTCTGCTTAGTCTATACCGCCTTAAATCAAACGCTCTCCCGGCGCTTTTTCCCGAAAGAACTCTGCGTCGCATTGATCTTTGCTGGAGGCGTAATCGTATTCCTACTGCCCAGCGCTAGCCTCTGGCCGCCGGCGCGTGCGCTAGCGCTGCTGTGCTTGATCAATTGCTTAATGATCGGAGCGAAAGAGCAGTGCATCGACACCGCTCTACAGGTGCGTTCACTCTCTCGATTGCCCACTCTATTTATCACCGCCCTGAAGATTACCTGCGCCCTCTCACTGTGCTTTTTAGATCACGCATGGGCCCTCCAAATAGGCCTATCGCTAGGAGCACTGCTGATCATACACGCCTACCAGAAGCGACTTTGCATAGAGACATTTCGCGTGCTAACGGACAGCGCCTTACTCATCGGCCCAAGCGTTGCTTTCTGCCTGCAGCTCTAACTAGACGACTAGCCTAGTCGGTCTCGATCCACGCAATTAATCTGGATTAAAAACGGTCCAGCGAAGGTCGCGCAGAGGCGTTAGCCATAAGCGCACGCCGCCGAGATGGCCGAAAGTCGCGGCACTAGAAAGCGGGTGCCAACGCTACTCGAAATCCGATCGCATTACTCTTTGTATCACCGCGAATTTCATCGCGCGCGGCGCTACGCACTCGAACTGCAAAATCCTCCCAACTGCCTCCGCGAACGACTACACGGCGCCCATCCTCTCGCGGACGTGGATCGACTAGCGAACCACCATAAAGACGACCATTATATCGATCCAAAGTCCATTCGGCGAGATTGCCGTGCGTATCGTGTAGCCCAAAATCATTTGGTGGATATGAACCCACCGGCAAGGTGCCGTAATGATCCAGATTACTTACTTGATGCTCGACATCGACTGGATAGACTCCACTAAAATTACCATTCGAAACATCAGCTTGATTACCAAAGGCAAACGGCAATACCGAGCCAGAGCGAGCCGCATACTCCCACTCCGCTTCTGTCGGCAATCGATACACATAGCCATCTGGTAAGCGTCCGGCGGCTCTTTCGATATTCGTCAAGACTTGGCAATATAGCCTGACGTCTTCCCATGAAACGTTGTCTATCGGCAAGCTATCACTAGTCACCGACGAAGGATTTTGATCCATCACCTTCGAATACTGCGCCTGAGTCACCTCATATTTTCCAATCCAGAACCCCTGATTAAAACGAACCGCCGTCTGCGGCCCCTCATTCGGCAAGCGCCCCACTTCCTCAATCGGACTACCCATTAAGAATTGCCCCGCCTCAACCCAACAGAGCTTCAAAGCTAAATAAGGCATCGTCCACTCCGCCCCAGGCTCTGGCCCCGGAATTTGAACTGGTTCAACTTCCCATGTAATACGCTCATCGGGCTTCAACTTAAAGCGTCGCACCATCGTAAGATAATCTTTAATTCGCAGTTCAAGCTCAACACGTTGATTGGCAGCCAAAGAAACAACACCATCCAAATCATCGACATCCACGCCTGCCACCCGCACTTCAACTTCCAGCTCAGGCGGCATCAGCAACTCGACCTGACCAGGTAATGGCTGCATTAAATAAGTCAGCTTCTGATTCAATCGATCCTCGACCTTCACAGTTTGCAATGCTGACACATATAGCGGATGCAGTAAGCGCACTGTATGAGTACCCTCAAGTACCGCCTTCAGCACCTCTGAATCATATGCGAGTCGCTGCCCATCTAGCTCCACTACCAGGTCATCCATTAATCGGGATACCTCACTACTAGGGGCACCTACAAAAGTAACCGCAAAACCAAGCTCTGCCGATCGTACAACCAATGCGCCAAAATCAACCACTTCATGCTCGCCGGATTCTACATTAACACGGCGACTAACGGAGCGATAACCTTGAGATTGCACGGCCACAATGTAGTTTCCATTGCCCTCGGATGCATCGATTGTTACAGGTGAAGGTCCCACATAGATACTATTTACCAAGACTCGAGCTCCCAAAGGTTGAGTCCGCACAGTCACACTAGACGGTAACTCCGCCAATACGACCTGCAGCAGCTCACCATTCAGGTCTTCTAGAACCGTGGGCAAGTATCCCATCTTACGGATAACAATACGATCAAACTCGTCAAATTCTCCCCGCTTTAAATTAAACTGTCCATCCGCATCCGTGGTGCCGAGTTCGACTTCTAGATTGTCTTCATTCAGCAGGGCAATTACCGCTCCGGGTTCAGTCTGAATTTGCAAACTTTCCAACGCTGACTGCAACTCAACATTAATTCTAGGCAAGGCAACATTCCTAATAGACACCGGCAACTGCTGCTCTAAATACTGCGGAGCAGTAATACGCACATCATAATCTCCAGGCTGCACAACCAAATCTAGCCCACCCACTCTGGCGTTAAAGACAGCATCGATACCAACAAACCGGACCTGCGCCCCGAGGGGCGTCACATTAAGTCGTAAATTTGGCGATTCACCTTCCGCCGCCATCGACACCACTTGCGCATTTTCTAAGCGCTCGCCAAATATTGAATGCAAGAAAGATGCGACCAAGCCCGTCAAACTCAGACCAACCAAACCAATCACCGCCAGGCGATAGATTCGAGTCGCCAGCTCGCCACGCGCCTCAATTCCCTTCGGCACTGGAATTCGATCAATCTGCCGCTGAATCAAGCCGCCACGTTCAGGCTCCAGTTCGTCCGCCGTTCCCTTCAAAGCCAGTAGCATACTCCTGCAAGATTGATACCGCTCATCACGGCTTCGCTTAAGCGTCGTCTCAACTAGCGCATCCCAAACTTTAGGGAGATTATCCACCATGGTTGACGGAGCCTTATACTTAGACAGGTCCGCTTTCTGGCCTGTCAAAAGCCAATACGCAATATAACCCGAAGCAAAAATATCCACTCGCGCATCTTCAGCGATCCCGTGGCGATACTCAGGACTCATCACATCAAACGAGTTGAGTCGCTCGGGAGTCACATTCGCACCCAGCGGACAGACCGATGCCGAAACGACCGACTCAAACAACTCGATGCCCAAAGTCGCTTTCACACCCAATCCGAGCACCTGAATCGAGCCATCGCTCTGTATGAAAATGAGGTCCGTATCCAGATCACGATGGTCCACACCTTGCGCATGCGCATACCCCAAAATCCCCAACAGCAAAGCCAAAATACGCCCCGCGTCCTCAGCACCGACCCCCGCCTCTCCCGGCTTGGCATGCTCAACGAAATATTGGCTCAAGCTTTGCCCCTTGACTGCATCCATAAAGATGCAGTGCCGCTGATTCATCAACGCACAGTCCTGAATCTGTGGAATACCCTCATGATTAATCGTCTTAAGTGCCGCCTGCAAACCCTCTAGACGCTTCAAGCATTTCGCATCCTCAATAGTTCGGGGGTGAAACACGCAGAGCGTCACATCACGCAAATCACGCACATGCTGCATGTGGTAGTAATTCGCCAACAAGCTCGAACTAATACACTTAACAACACGAAAATTCCCAAAGCTTTCTCCTGGCTTAAGTAGACGATTATTCAAGCGCTCTTTACTTGAATCAGGGGAAGCCGATTCGGACTGCGTATTCCTTTTATCCATTCCGTGTAATCAAGCGTTTGTAAAAAAATCTTGGACCGATTGTACGATCGTCTCAACGGCAGCCAACTTGCCTTCCCCCTCATAACCACAAGCGAGCATACCACTCTGCGGTTTAATAAAATGATAGCCGCGCGAACGGAGCGTCTTAATATTTTCTTGAGTCGCCGTATGTGCCAACATCTTGCCATTCATCGCAGGCGCCAACATAACTGGTGCAGGCGTCGCCAAATGAACCGACGAGAGAAGGTCTGGCGCAAGTCCCTGCGCGAACAATGCGAGGCAATGTGCCGTCGCTGGAGCTACGAGCAAGAGGTCTGCCCGATCCGCCAACTCAATGTGTCCGGGTTGCCAGCCCTCCCCCTCCTTCCACAGGTCCGATACCACCGGATTACGTGAAAGCACTTGCAAAGTAAGCGGCTGTATAAATCGACAGGCCTCTGCGGTCATCACTGGATACACCTGCGCGCCCGCTTCGGTCAAGCGACTAGTGATATCGGCAGCCTTGTAGGCTGCAATCGATCCCGTAATGCCCAAAATAATAGTGCGCCCTTTTAAGTCTAAATTAATCTCTGCCACAGTTATTAAATCTGAGAGGAATACAGACCACAAACAAGACTTAAGTAATATACGCTCGTCCTTGCTTGATTCAAGCACGCGCTTGACAGTCGCTAAATCGGATGAATGCTAAATCGATGCACGTATTATTCGTAAAGGCGATACGCCTAACAGGAGCACTACAACTTCTCCCCCTTGGGGACATAAAGTAATACGTCTGAGGGCTCACTGCCCGCGCATAATAATCAAGCGAGCCAATGCTCCCACCGCGACACAGAGACGCGCCGCACCAGACCGCGCCTCGAAACCCGAAATAAACACTTCAGTAGCGAACCCATTTTTAGCATGCAAAAAGGCACCATCACCAAGTACCGGCCCTTTCAGCAGATTAATTTGCCCGACCGCACATGGCCGGACAAGACGATCACCACCGCCCCGATTTGGGCAAGTGTCGATCTTCGCGACGGCAATCAAGCCCTTGCGATACCAATGAACGTAGACGAGAAGGTCGAGTTCTTCGAATTACTGGTCGCCACCGGATTCAAAGAAATTGAGGTCGGCTTTCCCTCCGCCAGCGATACAGAGTTCAACTTTATCCGCCGCCTAGTCAAAGAAGACCGCATCCCAGCAGACGTAACCTTGCAGGTGCTGGTGCAAGCGCGTGAACATTTGATCCGCCGCACCTTCGAAAGTTTGGAGGGCGTGCCCAAAGCTATCGTACATTTATATAACTCGACCTCGCCGTTACAGCGCCGCGTTACTTTCAATATGAGCAAAGAAGAGATCAAACAGATCGCTACCGAAGGCGCTCAATTGATCAAAAGTCTCGTTTCCACCCTACCAGGCACCAAAGTTCGCCTAGAGTATTCTCCTGAGAGTTTCTCTGACACCGAAGTCGATTATGCCTTGGAAATTTGCGAAGCCGTGATCGACGTCTGGCAACCGACCACCGCGAACAAAATTATCCTGAATCTTCCCGCCACTGTTGAAATGGCAACGCCGAATGTACACGCCGACCAAATCGAATGGTTCTGCCGCAACTTGAGAGCGCGCAATACAGCGATTATTTCCTTACACACGCACAATGACCGCGGCACCGGGGTCGCGGCAACTGAACTTGGATTAATGGCTGGCGCGGATCGCGTCGAAGGCACGCTTTTCGGCAACGGCGAACGCACTGGAAATCTCGACATCGTAACCGTTGCGTTGAACCTCTACACACAAGGCATCGACCCCCAGCTCGACTTTAGCAATTTGGAGCATACGCGCGCAACGTATGAGCGTGTTACGCGTATGCATGTGCCCGACCGCCATCCTTATGCCGGTGACTTGGTCTTCACCGCATTTTCTGGCTCGCATCAGGATGCGATCAAGAAAGGCATGGATTTACGCCAAAAAGATGGCGAACCAGGCGCACACTGGCAGGTCCCCTACTTGTTAATTGACCCCGCCGATCTAGGTCGCGACTACGAGGCAATCATTCGCATTAACAGCCAAAGCGGTAAAGGCGGCGTCGCATATATTTTATCTCGTGAGTTCGGGCTCGATTTACCGAAGGTTATGCATCCCGAAGTCGGCCTCGTGATCAATGATGCCGCCGATCAAGACAACTGCGAATTAAAATCTGCCGAAGTACACGAAATTTTCCAACGCGAATACGTGAATTTAAGTAGTCCGCTTGAGTTGCTCTCGATTCAACGTAAAGACTTCTTCGAGACTGGCGAGGTCAGCATCGACGCTCAAATCAACTTCAACGGTGAGCTGCTTACGATCTCTGGTCGCGGCAACGGCCCGATCAGCGCCTTTGCCAAAGCACTTGATAGCCAGGGATGGAAGCACTTTACACTCCTTGACTATCGCCAGCACTCGATTGGCAGTGGCTCGGCAACAGATGCCGCAGCCTACATTCAAATCCAGCACGAAAGCGGCTCAATTTGCTACGGTTGCGGGATCAACGCAAATATCGAACTCGCGGGCTTGCACGCCCTAGTGAGCGCGTTTAATCGCGCTCATGCAGCACATCCAGAATCACATCTTGGATAGTCGCGGCGTCTAGGCTTCCTTCGATCAGGCGCTGTATTCCCACCAGCTTACAGCGCTCCTTCGAGACTGCTTGCCCGACTGGAACCACCCCCAGCAACACTTGCGAAGACTTTGATCCAGATACGGCACAAATCTGTCTGGCTAATTCAAGGCCAGCGGCCTCTTTTCCCATCCCGATAAAAACCACATTATAACGACGGCGCTGAAAGGCATCTGCACTTAAGTCATAACTCGGAGCGTGGTGCGGTGCGTAACCCAACTGGCGACAGGCAAGTAACAGCTGCTCCACCTCGTCACGATCTCCGACCACCAAAATATCGCAAGGGTACTGTTCGACGATACGCTCCACCACCTCAGCTAGACGAGCTGGCGGAGGGGATATTACAGGGACTTCCTCGATCAACTTAGTTCGTACCACAAAACCAAACACAGCCCCGTCGCCCTCGCGACTTTCCAGCCAAATCCGCCCTCCCATTGCATGCACCAAGCGCTTGCAGATCGCCAACCCGAGCCCAGTGCCACCATACTTACGAGTCGTCGATGCATCCACTTGGCTAAATGCCTCAAACAGTAAATGTTGCCGATCTTTTGGAATGCCAATTCCGCTATCACTGACTAATACCTCAAGATAGTCATGATCGAGTTGATCGAGATATCCGATCGGCTCCAAGGCATCGGGACGGCGCTCCACAGGCAATTCGCTTAACTTAACAGGACGCACGGTGATTCCTACTTCGCCCGCGTCCGTAAACTTCAGTGCGTTTGCCAACAAATTTTGCACGATCTGCCGCAATCGTTCCATGTCGCCGAGCGCAAACTCTGTAAGTGCCGGATCTAAAGTCAGCCGAAGCGTGACATTAAGTTCAGCAGCTCGAATCTTGAAGAGCTTTACACAATCCTCAAAGCACAGATGCAGCGGAAATTCCTGCATCTCCAAATCCAGACGTCCAGCCTCGATCTTCGAGAAATCTAAGATGTCATTCACCAGAAAGAGCAGACTCTTACCGCTCGAATAGATCGTCTGCGACAGATCCAGCTGCTCTTCATTCAGCTCACTCTCGTTCAAGAAACTCGACAACCCAATGATTGCGTTCAAAGGCGTGCGAATCTCATGAGAGATCGTCGCGATGAAATGCCCCTTTGCCCGATTACCCGCCTCTGCACGATCCTTTGCCTGCTTCAGATCGATCTCAATGCGCTTACGAGCAGAGATATCCTGCATCGTCCCCATGATTCGAGTCGCACGACCAAACGTATCACGGTCTTGCACCACGACTCGATCTTGCACCCAGATGGATTCAGAGGCGCCCTTAAAGATACGATAATCGATCTCCAGTGGCTTCGATCCATTATCAATAAACCTCACATACGCCGCCAACACTCGATCACGATCATCCGGATGAATCCGCCCCTGCCATTCCTTTTTATGATCCTGTACATCCACCGAGTCCAATTCCAGAATACGGGACCAATTTACATCACGAAAAATCTCACCACTGCCAAGGTCCTGCTCCCAAAAGCCCATCTCCACAGTATCTAACGCCATGCGCAATCGGTGCTCACTCAATCGAATCTGCTCCTCATAGAGGCGCAATGCGGTCTCATCAACCAGCAACGATAAGGTGCCCTCTCCTTCAGACTCATTAATGAAGACTTTTAAAGTTAACAAGGTCATCGAGCTCGACCGTCCAGTATTATCGATCAAATCAACATGCTGGCAACGTATCGCACCATCATCCGAGCTGAACAGGGCCTCTCGGTCTGCCTCCCACTGTTCGCCAAGATCAACTGGAGGAGCCTGAAATTCTGAACTCATAATCTCGGGCACGCTTCTCGGAGAGAAACTCGCCCAGCGTTCATTGATAAAGACAGTACGACCATCGCGCGATCGCACCCAAATACCGATCGGTAAGGCATCCAACACCCGATGGATTAAATGCTCACGCTCGTCCGCCAGGTCTACCGTGCGTAAATGATAGCCCACAACAATCGCACAGAAAAACGTAATCGAAATAAATAAAACCAGCATCCCGACCGCAAACAGCAGATGTTCACCGAAAGAACCCTGCGCAAAGACGCCGACCCCAGACAACCACGCATAAGCGACGATCAACACCAATAACCCTGCGATCCCTAGCGCGCCTGTCATTTGGAAGCGCAGTCCCACGCCAATCGCAAGCGCCATGACAAAGGGCAAAAATAGTGGCTCCAGCACTCCGCCACCACCACTCGAATGAAGCGTTAAGATTAGAAGTGCAGCAAACACAGCCAAGCTGATCGACAACTCGACATAATTCCAACAGCGAGTATTTATTGAACCGAAAGAAATCGATTCTGGCACCTTTATTCGCTTCATTCTATTCGCTGATCTTGACAAATTTATCCGAAAATAAAGCATTCAAGACAAGTGAAGATTCCGCAAGCCTTTAGCTACACGACGACTCTTTACACAATCCCACTTGCTCAGCCATTCGACTCAAGGGCCAGACTGAAACGTCCCCACTCCCGGCTAACTCTAATCTCTATGAAATTCTCTAAATACCACGCTCTCGGAAACGACTATCTTGTCCTCGACCCTAAAGACGCCAGCGAACTGCCTAACCAGCTAGACACCGTGCGCATTTGCCACCGCAACTTCGGCCTCGGCTCCGATGGTATCCTTTACGGGCCACTTGCTAGCGACACAGCCGACTTCGGCCTGCGGATCATGAATCCAGACGGTAGCGAAGCCGAAAAGAGCGGCAACGGACTGCGAATCTTCGCCCGCTACCTTTACGACATTGGCAAAGTCGGCAACGACGCCTTCACGGTTGATACACTTGGAGGTGTCGTCACCTGTAAAATCAGCGACGGTGCCACCTCAATTACGGTTGATATGGGCAAAGTACGCTTCGCGATGGACCACATACCCATCGATGGCCCTGAACAGGCTGATCACGACATCGGCCAGCAACTCAACATCAACGGCACCGATTACACCGTCTATCTGGCCGATATCGGCAATCCTCACTGCGTCGTGCCACTGGTCGAAATCTCCGAGAAACTCGCCTGCACAGACGGCGCGGCAATCGAAGTCGATCCGAGCTTCCCGAACCGCACCAACGTGCAGTTCCTCAAAATTCTCGACCGCAACAACATCCAGATCGAAATATGGGAACGCGGCGCAGGCTACACCCTCGCATCCGGCTCTAGCAGCAGTGCCTCCGCAGCGGTGGCTCACCGAATCGGCCTCTGCGATCGCGCCATCACCGTGCACATGCCCGGCGGCAAGATCGCGATTGAAATCGGCGACGACTACGCAGTGCGTATGACAGGCCCTGCCACCCGCGTGGCTGACATGGACTTCGACCTCGAAGCCCTCGACTTCAGCGTCAAAGACTAATTCCTCTCAGGTCTCAGCCCTGAAGTCTCAGCCCTCAGCTCTCAGCCCTCAGCTCTCAGCCCTCAGGTCTCAGCCCTGAAGTCTCAGCCCTCAGCTCTCAGCCCTCAGCTCTCAGCCCTCAGCTCTCAGCCCTCAGCTCTCAGCCCTCAGCTCTCAGCCCTCAGCTCTCAGCCCTCAAAGCCCACCCGCGCGGTGGGCTTTTTCGGTTACCGATCAATCTCACAGGAGGGCACTTGATTTTTGCAAAAATGCCATTAGCGTCCCGCCTTTCAATTTCAAACAAATCCAACACAAATTATGAGCACACACACACCCGAACGCCACGAATTCCAAGCGGAGGTCAAACAAGTCCTCGATATCGTGGTGCACTCTCTGTATACGGATAAGGAAATCTTCGTCCGTGAGCTAATCTCGAACGCCTCCGATGCCACTGAGAAGCTGCGTCACACGCAGCTCTCTGAGAAAGACATCTTCGATGCGGATCTGGATCTAGAGATCCAAGTCACCTCCGACGAAGAAGCTGGCACCATCACGATCCAAGACTTCGGTATCGGCATGACGCACGGCGAGCTAATTGAAAACCTCGGCACCATTGCTCACTCCGGCTCCAAAGCCTTCCTCAACGCTCTCAAAGCAGGCGGCGAGCGCAACGAAAACTTAATCGGCCAGTTCGGCGTGGGCTTCTACTCCGTCTTCATGGTCGCCGACTCCGTCAAGGTCTACACCCGCACCTGGCAACTCGAAGGCGACTGCCTCTGCTGGTCCAGCAACGGCGACGGCTCTTACGAAATCGAGCAAGTCGAAGGCGAGCGGCGCGGCACACGCATCGTATTCACCCTTAAGGATGAGTATAAGGAGTTTGCCCAGAAGGATAAACTCGAAGGCATCATCAAACGCTACTCCAGCTTCGTGCAGTTCCCGATCAAGGTCGATGGCGACGAATTTAAAACCGTGCAAGCGCTCTGGCTCAAAGGCAAAGGCGATATCACCGACGAGGAATACAACGCGTTCTACAAATTCCAGGCCAACGCCTTTGATGATCCACGCTTCTGGCTGCACTTCGCTGCCGACGCACCGATCTCGATCAATACCCTGCTCTTCGCTCCTACTGAAAACATGGAAGGCTTCGGCTTCGGTCGCATGGAGCCAGGCGTCGCGCTGTATTGCCGCAAGGTCCTGATTGACAGTGATCCTAAAGGTCTCCTCCCCGATTGGCTCCGCTTTCTACGTGGCGTCGTCGATAGCGCCGACCTACCGCTCAACATCTCCCGCGAGTCCATGCAAGACAGCGCGTTGATCCAGAAGCTCAACAAGGTCATCACTAAGCGCTTCCTCAAGACACTCGAGGAAAAGGCCAAGAAAGAGCCCGAAGTGTTCAACGATTTCTGGAAATCCTTCGGGGTCTTCCTCAAGGAAGGTGTGACCACCGACTTCACGCACCGCGATCAATTGCTCAAACTCCTTCGCTACGAGTCCTCCTATACCGAAGAAGGCAGCAACACCAGCTTGAGCGATTACCTCTCACGTGCGCCCGAAGGTCAGAAAGAGATTTATTACCTATCTGGCGCCAGCCGCAGCGCGATCGAGACAGGGCCTTACTTCGAAGCCTTCAAGGCGCGTAATGTCGAAGTGCTGTACCTCTACGAACCAATCGACGAATTTGTAATGAACCACGCCCGCGCCTTTGAAGAGAAGAGCTTCATCTCAGCCGACGCGGACGGTATCGACCTCGAAGCCATTGCGCCAGAGACAGAAACCGACAAGGAAGAAGCCTTGGCAACTGACGCGGTCGAAGGGCTTTGCGCATTCATCAAAGAAAAGCTCGGCAACGACGTCAGCGAAGTCGCAGCCAGCGACCGTCTCGTGGGTAGCCCCGCGATGATCGTCAACGGCGATAAGATGATGACGACCCAAATGCGCAAGATGATGAAGGCGATGCAACAACAGCAAGGCGACGATGCGAGCGCGATGGGTGCAGAGCCTCCCGTCAAACTGCAGATCAATCCGCGCCACGCATTGGTAAAAAACCTCGCCGAGCTACGCGGCTCCAACGAAGAACTCGCGGGCTTGATCAGTGAGCAACTCCTCGACAATGCACGCGTCGCAGCCGGACTCCTCGAAGATCCGTCTGCAATGATTCAGCGCAACTATAAGATTCTCGAGCAACTCAGCTCGAAATAAAATGCTTTGATACATGTGCTTAGCAATGGAGTGAGGGCGACCCGCCCTCGTTAATGGTTACAACAAAACGCCGCCTTTTAGCCTAAAGGCGGCGTTTTTGTAAAGACTAGACGAACTGTGAATTAATCGCGGTAGCCAGGGATTTCACCAGACTTGTATTGGTCCATTAACAAGCCTTCATTGTGGGGGTCATGAGACCCGGCCATATCCGATGCTGCGTTTGAGTGCTCAGAGCCTCCTCCGTCAGAGGTAGACGCCGCCTCATCAGTGGAAGCACAGGCAGTCAAAAAGAAAGTGATACCAAGAAGCGCTAGGAGTTTTATAAATTTCATAATTTGAATATTGGTTATAGGTTCAATAACCAGTTTATGATTTTGCATAAAAATGCAAACTTGATGAAGTAGTTTTATTTAAATTCGTTAAACCCTTAATTGAGTGCACGACAGGCGGCTTGCCTTAAGGGCCAAAGTAACCAATTTGACTAGGGAGCTAATTCACTCCAATCATGTCTGAAGAAATAAAAATAGCGCAGCTAGTATTCCCTCACTTTAATGGTGAGCTGAGCTGGCTGGCAGTTAAGCAACGGTTGCTTAACCTGGCGACACGCTGGGAGCGTCAACTCGTACGCGCCTTAGCAGAGAGCGGAATTCTATTTTGTGGATACGATGAACTGACTCGCAACGAGAAGCGCTGGCTGAGAGAATACTTCGATGAGCAAATCTTCCCAGTGCTGACAACACACGACCCCCGCTTGCGACCCAGCTACTCGAGGAATCGATCTCGCCGCCGCACTCAACCAAAAAATCCGACAGGCTGATATCCTAATCGTTCCTTACGCTCTGCGTACGACTCGCGCTAATTTCTAATTCTCCTCGCTGTGCCAAAAAAACCAACAACCAAGCGCGCCTCCAAATCCAGCAGGCGAAAGACACAACAACAGACACATTGGGCCAAGCATTGGCTGACGCGAATCATCGTGGTGTTCATCACTGCGGCGGCCGTCAGCCACTACTGGCCACAGCTACGTAGTCTCACCGACGTCAGCAACTACTCATCCGCACGCGCGATCAACGGCACCGCCGAACTACAGATCGCACTGGCACGTGCTGGATTCTCCCCCGGCTCCATCGATGGTGCCTCCGGTGCGCAGACCCAAGCCGCCCTACTCGCCTATCAAACCAGTCACGGCTTACCACGCTCCGGCGCATTCGATGCCGACACCGCGCAGCTCCTACAAATCCAAGAGCCAGTGTTCACCACGCGCCGACTCGGAACGGCGGATTTCGCCGCAGTCGGCCTTAAGCCACAAAGCTGGCGCGCCCGCGGTGAGCTCGACCGAATGCGCTACAATACCTTATTGGAAATGGTCGCCGAGCAAGCCCAATGCGACCCCGACTACATCGCCAGCCTCAACCCCGGCATCAACTGGCATCAACTCGACACAGGCAGCAAGGTGCGCATCCCCCACGTGCCGGCCTTCCGCGTCCAGCAAGCGGCGGCCTATATACAAATCACCCTCGCCAAGCGTACACTGCGCGTTTTCAGCGCCGACCATCGCCTGCTTTTTCACTGCCCCGTCAGCATCGCCCGCCGCGTTGACAAGCGCCCCAGCGGCGAACTCCGCGTCAAAGTCCGCGTCGATCAGCCCAACTATACCTTCAATCCCGCGATCCTCACCAGCACCGCACAGCGCGAAGGCATTACCCAAAAATTTATTATTCAGCCGGGCCCCAACAATCCAGTCGGCACCGTCTGGATCGGTCTAAATCTGCCCAGCTATGGCATCCACGGCACCCCCGAACCCGAGAAAGTCGGCCGCACCGAATCCAGCGGCTGCTTTCGCCTCGCCAACTGGAACGCCCAAACCCTACTCGACGCGGTGCACGTCAACATGCCGATCTACGTGGAGCCGTAGACTAACGCTCAAGAAAACTCTGATGCTCAGCCAGCTTCAATTCAGTTTTGTTGATCTTCAACTGAATCGCCCGCATGTCATTTTCTACAGTGCGTACCTGAGCGAGAGTCTCCGCCGCGGCATGTCGATAACCCAGCAATCTCAACTCTTCGCGAAGATCCACCAGTATTTCCTTCATGCCACTATTGTGGAGATCTTCGACTCTCACCTGGTAGCGAGCCGCAACCTCTGGCACCTTAAAATACCAATAGACTTTACACTTCGACCAGATGCTCAAGTCCCGAATGCCACAACTAAGGCGCAGGCCGTCCGACTGACGCTTGAAAGTCACCTGCGTCTGCTCTCGAGATAAGAGCACGACTTCCATCGAACGGCCATCCGTATGTGACAAGGTCGCGTGAACCGGCTGATTCTGGCCGTAATTTTTATAGCACCAAACACCGGACGCCAAAATAAGGATTAAAAACAAAAAACTTTTCATAATATATTATTGTCGATCGGCAATTTTGCTCTGCAACTCTACCCTCTCCGCCTGCAGTTTTTCCACCTCACGCCGAATTGTTCGTTTCTCAGTGTTCCCGTTACTACTGGCATATCCCCGCGAAAGATCCTCTACCTCTTTATCAATTTCCCGAATTCTCTTTTCCAGCTCCTGCACATACAAATCACCGAGCTTCAATGATCCTTGGTCCATATACGCGACAGCATTTTTAATCCCATCGTTCGGATACTTACTGATCAAGGTCTGCGCAGCCAAATCTAAGGAACTAATCGGATAGACAAACTCCTCGCTGTCCTGCCGTGCGAACTGAATGTGCATTTCACTTCTACCAAGCAGAGTCACCATCATCTCGCGACCCACGGCGTTCTTAATTTTCACAGCCGCAGGATAGCTATACACATGGCTGCCAGACACAGCTTCGATCTGCTCATCCTGATCTTTACTGAGAAATGCCTGATCATACAGCATCGTGGCCAAATACCCGACGATTCCCAAAAATATTATGCTTATTATTAAATTTCGCACGTATTCATCACTAATTTAAGCAACGAATAATTCAAAGCCAAAAATCGTTTTTATTTCAAAGCTAGCAAAAGTGACTAAACGATACAAAGACTTGAGGACCGATTGCCACTGACCCAAGCTCTCTCGTCCACTCCCGCATCGAAACACTTACAAACAACAGCACAGCTCGAAAAAAACCGAATTGCGTTCGATATCTCTAAGCAGATTTACTTAGTCGCTTCTAGTTAAGATAAACATACGCACACCAGTTAATGAATCCTCTGCTCAATATTGCTAGCCAGTCGTACGTAGGCCTGCAGCGATCGCATTGACGACTCGAAGGAGATTGTCGGTGGTCGCGGGGTCGAACTGGTCGCTGGATCGTGCCTGTTGCAACAGATCGATTTGCTTTTTATGCAAGGCGGCGAGTGGCACGTCGCGTTCAGTCAGGGTCTTGTAAAAGCGCGGGCGACGTTCTGGCAGCGATCGGGTGAACAACTTACCCAAATGTTGCACGGTCCGCGTACGCTCGTCGAGAATCTGGCCGAGAATGCGTTTACGCAGAGCCACGTCTGTTACCAAATCAGCATAGGTGCGCATCCATTTCTCATCGGAACTACTGATGCTACTTTCGATATTATAGAACACGTAGCGCAAAAACGGAGTGGCTTGTAGGTTGTCTTGCAGCGCTTTGTAAGCTTCGGGTGCTTCAGCTTCAAGCGCATCCAAAGCACTGCCGACGCCATACCAACCGGGGACGTAGAAGCGGGATTGATTCCAGCTAAAGACCCAGGGAATCGCGCGCAAGTCCTCGATGCTGGCCTTGCCAGTGCGGCGCGATGGGCGCGAGCCGATCCGACTTTGCTCAATAGCGTCGATCGGGGTGGCTTGTCGGTAAAAATCAATAAATCCAGGTGCTTCAAGTAAATCGCGGTAGGCACTCCTAGAGCGCTTTGCCAAAGTCTCCATCGCGTCATCAATCACTTTGTTAGTGGTCTGCTTGGCAGCGAGCAATTGCGCCCCGAGGCTACCAGCGAGCAACCATTCGAGGTTGGCAGTGGCTGTGGCTGGCGTGTTGTATTTCTGTGCGATTACTTCGCCTTGTTCAGTCACACGGATACCACCATCGAGAGAGCCCTCGGGCAACGCTTCAAGGAAACGGTGTGTTGGGCCAGCGCCGCGACCGACAGTGCCGCCGCGACCGTGGAAAAACGCGATTTTGACACCGTGATCTTCGCCGACGTCGAACAGCTTACTCTGAGCGCTTTTTAATATCCATTGGCTGGCGAGGATGCCAGTGTCCTTATTACTATCGCTATAGCCGAGCATAATGATGAAGCGAGGCTTCGTATCCGGTTCGCCAATACGTAGACTATGACGCGTGCAAGGGTGCGAGAGGAATGCATTTGAAATACCTGGTGCGCGTTCGAGGTCTTCGTACGTTTCGAAGAGTGGCACGACCGGCAGCATACAGCGGAGTTGACCATCCTCTTGGTAGGTAAGGCCGACTTCTTTCGCGAGTACGTAAACTGTCAAGAGGTCGACCAAGTTGCGCGTCATACTGACGATCAGTGCACCCACTCCAGCGGGACCATGTTGACGAATGTGCTGAGCTACCACTGCGAGGGTGTCACGTGCTTCAGTCGCTTCCTTCGGTAGCGACATCGAGGCGTGCGTCAATGGCCGTGGCGTCGAGAGCTCATGATTGAGGAAGGCGAGCCTGTCCGCTTCCGACCATGTGCTGAAATTCTTGGCGTCTTCGACTCCAGCCGCCGCCATCATTTGGCTGAGTGCCGTCTCATAGAAATCGCTATTCTGGCGAATGTCGATACGCGCGAGGTGCAAGCCGATACTGTCGAGCAAACGCAACAGCGGGCGCACACAGCTGTTTGCGCTACGTGTCGCGCTGGCTTCTTCCAACCAAGCGGAGAGTTGATTGAGATGATCGCGCAGCGCTTGTTCGGTCAGCGTGTCGATCTGTTCAGAGAGCAGCGTTACATAACTAAGCCACGGCTCTTGCGTGCGAGCGTCGCCGCCCCAGGCCTTGAGCTGTTTTAACAAGGGCTTTGGCACTTCGCTACGCACCTCAGAGAAGGTCAGTCTCTGCGCGAGCTCTTGCAGCCGAGTACGAATAATCTGCACTGCGGTGCTGCGCATCGTTTCGAATGTCTCGGCAGTCACTTCGGCAGTGACGAGCGGGTGGCCATCGCGATCCCCACCGACCCATGAGCCGAATTGCAGATGTGGCAGTTCTTCAAGCTGCAGTGGCGCTTCCTTAGGCCATGTCTCGCGCCAAGCGTATTCGAGATTTTCGTCGAGACGATTGAACACCGAAGGGAAGACTTCACGCAGATAGTAGAGCAGGTTCTCCAGCTCGTCTTTGACCTGCGGTTTGTGCATGTAGATCTCACCGGTCAACCAGAGGCGCTCGATAATAGCGCGCACTTCGTTGGCATTTTGTTCGGCTTCACGCGGCGTGCGTTCGCCTTCGCGATGGCGCAGTAGGCGCACGATTTCGCGGTGAATACCGAGTACCGACCAGCGCTTCGCTTCGGTCGGGTGCTTAGTAAAGACAGGCTCGACCCACAGTTTGCTGATTTGTTTGCGCACCGTTGCTGGTTTGATACGCGCCTCTTTGAGGCGACTCAAATAGTGCCCCCAATGCCCCGGCTCACAGGCCACGCCGAGCGTGGCTTCGCGCGTGCGGCGCATACTGTTGGCAACATGCTCTTCGGCCAGGTTGAGTAGCTGAAAATAAAAGGAAACCGCTTGCACACAGGCATCGTCTAAATGATCGGGAGAGACGCGTTTCAGCCGACCTTTGATTAGACCAGCAGCCTGCGCCTGCCCCATCGACTGCAGCACGTCAACGAACGCATCGACCAGAAAGGTGTGCTCTTCTTCGACCTGATTGAGGCCTTGTTCGACAAGTTTGAGGAATTTTTTGTTGGTCGTTGATTTCATTAATAAGTCTTAGCTGCTCATATTAAGCATCTTGATCGATCGTTGCGCGCTGGTATTAGGCATAAGCAAGAATTGATCCAGTCCGTCACCCGCATTAATTAATGCAATAGTGTGATATTGGAATCGATCGGAATGCCCAGAACCAAATTTAATTAGGCCGCGATTGCTAGGCTGGCGTGACATGCCATGCCAGATCCGCAGCCACTGATAGTCCGTAGCGCCTAAAAATGCTGACGCAACCTAGCCTGACTTCGCGAGTTCCTTCGACTTCTTTTTCAGCCCTTTAATTAGCTTCTTCACCTTCTTGCGTTGGTCCTCGCGTACAATGTAACCGACGCATTGGTCGGCACCACAGCCACAGGGGTGATCCAAAAAATGCTCCATGTCATAGCCGTAATCATACACAAGCTCTTCACCCTGCTTGATATCTTTACGTGCGACGACCCAGATCTCCCCTTCGCAGTTCAGCGCTTCGCAATTCCCATCACAGGAGTGGTTCATATAGCGCGCGGGGTTCTCGCCCAAGCGCCCATCGAGATCCCAATCATCATCGAGCTCGAAGATATACACCAAGCCCTCGCCAGTGGTGCGCGCTTGCTCCTCCCACTCTAGCGCACGGCGATTAGACTCTGCTTTGGAGATCTTCTCTCCGACGTATTGGAT
>Ga0206130_10002163_pt1 | contig 27677 bp, 13 predicted proteins | sample Helgoland_Spring_9_FD_148637 | JGI IMG/M metagenome (GOLD analysis project Ga0206130, IMG submission 148637) | Pelagic subsurface seawater microbial communities from Kabeltonne, Helgoland, North Sea - Helgoland_Spring_Bloom_20160512_1 | ecosystem: Environmental > Aquatic > Marine > Epipelagic ...
AAATGGATCTTTACATGGTTTAACTAAGTTTAGTATGGAGGATGTACCTCCAAATCATTTCTTTTTAGAATACATAGCTAGACCACAGACTGCTGAAATATTTTTTGAAGATGTATTAATGGCTTTGGTTTTTTACGGTATGCCAATACTAGCAGAGAATAACAAACCTAGATTATTGTACCATTTAAAAAGAAGAGGTTATAGAAAGTTCTCTATAAATAGACCAGATAAAAGCTACAACAAACTTTCGGTAACAGAAAGAGAGCTTGGTGGAATACCAAATTCAAGTGAAGATATAAAACAAGCGCACGCCGCTGCTATTGAAACTTATATAGAAGGCTTTGTAGGATTAAAAGAAACAGGTTATGGAGATATGTACTTTCAAAGAACATTGGAGGACTGGGCTAAATTTAATATAAACAATAGAACAAAGCATGATGCTTCTATTAGTTCTGGACTTGCTTTAATGGCTTGTAACAAACATAGATACACTCCATCAAGCCCAATAGAAAGAAAAGTTTACGACTTAGGGATAAAAAGATATGACAATAAGGGGTTAATATCTAAAATAATAAAATAAATGAAGATATACACAAATACCAATAGTGCTTTTCCTAGCCAAGTAGTTAGTGACGAAGAGAAAGCGAGCTGGGAATATGGCTTACAAGTTTCTCAGGCTATTGAAAACGAGTGGTTTGACCAGGGTAGAACTAGTGGTAATAGATATTTAAGTAATTCAAATAATTTTCACCAACTAAGACTCTACGCTAGAGGAGAGCAGTCTACTCAAAAGTATAAAGATGAATTGTCTATAAACGGTGATTTATCTTATCTTAATTTAGACTGGAAACCTGTGCCTGTTATATCTAAATTTGTAGATATAGTTGTAAATGGCATGTCTAATAAGACGTATGATATAAAAGCGTTTGCTCAAGACCCTGAGTCTATGAAAAAGCGAACTGGTTATGCTGAAGCTATACTTAGAGACATGTACTCTAAAGACTTAATTGCAAAAGCAAACGCAGTAACAGGGCAAAACTTTATGAATTCTGGCTTACCTCAAAGCGAGTTGCCAGAAACACAAGAGGAGCTAGATTTACACATGCAGTTATCTTACAAGCAGTCTATAGAAATAGCTGAAGAAGAAGCTATTTCAAACACGCTAGCCTTTAATAAATGGGATTTAACTAGAAGAAGATTGAATTATGACTTAACAGTTTTAGGTATAGCCGCTGTTAAAACTAATTTCAATACATCTAATGGTATAACCGTAGATTACGTTGATCCAGCTTACATGGTATACTCATATACAGAAGATCCTAACTTCGATGATGTTTACTATGTTGGCGAGGTTAAAGCTGTTACAATACCAGAACTAAAAAAACAATTTCCTCATATAACTGATGAGGAGTTATATAGAATACAAAGTATGCCTGGTAACCGCCAGTACATATCTGGCTGGGGTAATTATGATGAAAATACTGTGCAAGTTCTATACTTTGAGTATAAAACTTATATGGACCAAGTTTTTAAAATTAAAATTGGAAACAACGGTTTAGAAAAAGCTATTGAAAAAACAGACTCGTTTAACCCACCACCTAGCGACAATTTTGAAAGAGTATCTAGATCTATTGAGGTTTTATACACCGGTGCTAAAATAATTGGAACACAGGAAATGCTGCAGTGGGAGATGTCAGAAAATATGACAAGACCATTTGCAGACACTACTAAGGTTGAAATGAATTACGCTATAACAGCGCCTAGAATGTACAAAGGTCGTATAGATTCTATTGTAAGTAAGGTGACTGGGTTTGCTGATATGATTCAGTTAACTCATTTAAAATTACAGCAAGTTATGTCTAGAATAGTACCTGATGGTGTTTTCTTAGATATGGACGGTTTAGCTGAAGTAGATCTTGGTAATGGAACTAATTATAATCCTGCAGAGGCATTAAATATGTATTTCCAAACTGGTTCGATAGTTGGTAGATCACTAACGCAGGACGGTGAATTAAATAGAGGTAAAGTGCCAATACAGGAGTTAAACTCCTCAAGTGGGCAAGCTAAGATACAAAGTTTAATACAAACATATCAGTATTATCTACAAATGATACGTGATGTAACAGGTCTTAATGAAGCTAGGGACGGTTCTGCTATGGATAAAAATTCATTAGTAGGACTTCAAAAGATGGCTGCTAACGCGTCTAATGTAGCAACTAGACACATATTACAGTCTAGTCTGTATCTAACCCTTAAAACCTGCGAAAACATATCTCTTAGGCTTTCTGATGTTTTAAACAATCCGTTAACAGCTAACGCTCTTCAGCAGAGTATATCGTCGTTTAATGTAGGAACACTTAAAGAAGTTCAAAACTTAAACTTACACGATTTTGGTATATTTTTAGAATTAGAACCAGACGAAGAGGAAAAGCAATTGCTAGAGCAAAATATACAGATAGCTTTACAATCTGGTGGTATTGATCTTGATGATGCCATAGATATTAGACAAGTTAAAAACTTGAAGCTAGCTAATCAAATGCTTAAGCAAAAAAGAGCTACTAAAGCTAAAGAGGATCAAGCTAGGCAAATGGCTAACATTCAAGCACAAGCTCAGGCTAATGCTGAAAGCGCTGAAAAGGCAGCTTTATACGAAGTACAAAAGCAACAAGCTTTAACTCAGGAGAAAGTTAACATAGAGCAAGCGAAGTCTCAATTTGAAATACAAAGACTACAAACAGAGGCTAACATTAAAAAAGAATTAATGGCTGAAGAGTTTGGTTATCAAATGCAGCTAGCTCAAGCTACTATACAGAGAGATGCACAAAGAGAAAAGGAAATAGAAGATAGAAAAGACAATAGAACTAGAATACAGGCTACTCAACAGTCTGAATTGATAGATCAAAGAAAAAATGACTTATTGCCTAAAAACTTTGAGTCAACAAATGATAACTTAGGAGGTTTTGGCTTAGAGCAATTCGCTCCTAGATAAATAGTAAACACAATTATTTAATTATATTATATTATGTCAGAAGTAAAACAAGAAGAACCTGTTAAGCAGGAAGGTGAGTTTAAAATTAAAAAGAAAACTCCAAAAAAATTAACGCCACAAAGCAGTGAACCTGTAAAAGTTAATATTAAAGAACCTTTAATTGAAACTGAGCCAGAAGTTACTAAGGTTACAATACCTAGTGAAAAACCTGTTGAACAAGAAGTTAAAGAGGTTTCACAACCAGAACCTGTAGCTGTTGAAGATTTTCAGCAAATACAAGAGGTGACTGAAGAAGAAAAAAAAGAGGTTAAGCAGGTTACAGCCGATGTCAAAGAAGCGTTGAGAGACGAGAAAGTGCTAGGTAAACCTTTACCTGAAAATGTAGAGAAGTTGGTTTCCTTTATGGAAGACACGGGTGGAACAGTTGAAGATTACGTTAGATTAAATGCTGATTATTCAAATGTGTCTGATGAAGTACTGCTTAAAGAATATTATTTAAAAACAAAACCTTATTTAGAAAGTGATGACGTTAATCTTTTATTAGAAGATTATAGTTATGACGAAGATCTGGATGAGGATATAGATATACGCAAAAAGAAACTTGCGTTAAAAGAAGAGGTTGCTAAAGCCAGAAACTTTTTAGAGGAAACAAAGAGTAAATACTACGACGAGATCAAGTTGAGACCGAGCGTAACTCAAGACCAGCAAAAAGCTATGGATTTTTTCAACCGCTACAAAGAAGACCAAGATATAGCGCTACAAAAGCAAACTGATTTTAAGTCTAAAACTAAAGAGTTATTCAACGAAGATTTCAAAGGTTTTGATTTCGAGGTTGGAGAAAAAAAGTTTAGATACGGTTTGCAAAACAAAGAAGCTGTTGCTGAAAAACAATCTGATATTAACAATTTCATTGAGAAGTTCTTAGATGATAAAGGTAATATTATAGATCACAAAGGCTACCACAAAGCTCTATATTCTGCTATGAATAGTGACAAACTTGCAAATCATTTTTACGAACAAGGTAAAGCTGATGCCATTAGAGATGTTGTTAACAGCTCTAAAAATCCTAGTACAAGCCCAAGGCCTACTAGCGATGGTAATGTTTTTGTAAATGGTTTCAAGGTTAAAGCTATTAGTGGCTTGGATTCTTCAAAACTAAAAATTAAAACAAAAAAATTTAACTAAAAAAACTAAAAATTATGGCATTAAATAATGCATTTGGTAGTATAATCCCTTCTCAAACACAGCAGGTATTAAACACAAACTACCTAACGTTTAACGACGCCGCGGGAGGCGGAACTTTCGCACAACAGTATTTACCTGAAATTTATGAGCAAGAAGTAGAGCGTTACGGAAACCGTACGTTATCTGGATTCTTACGCATGGTAGGTGCTGAATTACCAATGACTTCAGATCAAGTAATTTGGTCAGAACAAAATAGATTACACATTGCATACAATAGCTGTACATTTGTAGACGCTGGAGCTAATGAAGCTTCAACAATTACTTTAGGTGGCGGAGCTACTGCTTTAAACGTTATTTCTGTAAATGATACAGTTGTTGTTTTAGATCCTGCTGGATTAGAATCAAAAGGTATTGTTACAGCTATTACTGGAACAGGCGCTGCAGCTGGAACTATTACAGTTCAACCTTTTGGAGCTACATCTCTTACAACTGATGGATTTGCAGCTACTGGATTAAAAGTATTTGTATACGGTTCTGCTTATAGTAAAGGAACTAGTATTGGCGCTGGTGGTGGAAATTCTGCTGACAGAGTTAGCGTAGAGCCTGTACTTACTCAGTATGCAAACTCTCCTATTATTATTAGAAGCCAATACACAGTAGCTGGTTCTGATATGGCACAAATTGGATGGGTAGAAGTTGCTACTGAAGATGGAACATCTGGATACTTATGGTACTTAAAAGCTGAATCTGAAACTCGTTTACGTTTTGAAGATTACTTAGAAATGTCTGTGGTAGAAGGTGAACTAAACACTAACGCTGCACCGGCTGCAAACTATGGAGCTGCTGCTTTACCTGGTACTCAAGGTTTATTTGCTGCTATCGAAGATCGTGGTAATATTGAAACAGGATTTACAGCTGCTAATGGTTTAGCTGAATTTGATGCTATTTTGAAAAACTTAGATACTCAAGGAGCTATTGAAGAGAACATGCTTTTCTTAAACCGCTCAACTGCTTTAGGTTTTGACGATATGCTAGCTGCATTAAACGGTGGAAACGCTGGGGCTGGATCTGCTTATGGTTTGTTTGAAAACTCAGAAGACATGGCACTTAACTTAGGTTTTTCTGGTTTCCGTAGAGGATCTTACGATTTCTACAAAACTGATTGGAAATACTTAAACGATGCTTCTACTCGTGGAGGTATTGATGGTGTTAGCTCTATCGAGGGAGTATTAATTCCTGCTGGAACTTCTACTGTTTACGATCAAGTTTTAGGAACTAACATTCGTCGACCATTCTTACACGTACGATACAGAGCTTCACAATCTGATGATCGTCGTATGAAGTCTTGGTTAACTGGTTCTGCTGGAGGAGCTTACACATCTACTTTAGATGCTATGGAAGTAAACTTCCTATCTGAAAGATGTTTAGTGACTCAAGCCGCTAACAACTTCGTTCTTTTCAAAGGAGCATAGTAATTTATCAATAATAATCCCTGCCTTCGGGCGGGGGTTTTTATATGACATTAGCCCCTTACTAGTTATATACTATGGCTATTGTCACAATTTTAAACTATTTAATTTTATTATATCATGGCTAAAAAAGCTACAAAAGCAGAAGAAACAATTGAGGTTGCACCTCAAGAGGTAGCAGTTAAAACTGCACCACAAAAACCCGCAAAACCAACGTGGGAAATTAAAGATAGAATATACTATCTTAAAAGCAGTAAAACACCTTTAACTCATACGATACCATGCAGGCATACTTATAAGCACGCTTTATTGTATTTTGATCCAGAAACTGGACAGCAAGAGGAATTAAGATATGCAACTAATCAAACGTCGCCTTTCGTAAGTAAACAAAAAGGGGAATGTACTCTAGGTCATATTAGATTTATGGATGGAAAATTAGTTGTTCCTAAAGAAAAACAAAACTTACAAAAACTATTGTCTTTATATCACCCACTAAAGGGTAGAATATATGAAGAGTTTAGTGCTGTTGCAAAAGCGGAAGATGAACTAGATGTTTTAGATCTTCAAATCGATGCTTTAAACGCAGCAAGATCAATGGATGTAGATCAAGCTGAGGCAATATTAAGAGTTGAGCTAGGCTCTAAAGTTAACTCAATGAGCTCTAAAGAACTTAGAAGAGATTTACTTTTATTTGCTAGACAAAACCCTGCATTGTTTATAAACTTAGCTAACGACGAAAATGTTATGTTAAGAAACTTTGCTATTAGAGCTTCTGAAGCAAACATAATTAAGTTATCTCAAGACCAAAGAGTCTTCACGTGGGGATCAAACGGTAGAAAGTTAATGAACGTACCATTTGATGAAAACCCTTATTCTGCATTTGCGGCTTTCTTAAAAACTGACGAAGGTGTAGAAATCTATAAATCTATAGATAAAAAACTATAAAAACAAGTAATACTATAGTAGCTGGGTCACTTTAAAAGTGGCCTAACTACTATAATTAATAAAAATATAAAATGGCCATAAACGTAAACACTGTGTATCAAACGGTTTTATCTATCCTCAACAAAGAACAAAGAGGGTATATAACTCCAGATGAGTTTAATAAACTAGCCACTCAGGTTCAATTAGAAATATTTGAAGGTTATTTTGACACTTTAAACCAACAGTTACGAATACCTCAAACAGACACTGAATACGCTGATAGGCAAAAAAACATAGATAATAGTTTAGCTATATTTAAGACGGTGGGTGCATGTACCTATGATGCAACTGGAAATTTTTTTTTACCACCAAGTAATCTACACACAATAGGCACTGTTATATACAAAGATGAAGTTGAAGTGGAAAGAACTCACCGAAACGAATTATTACTACAAAACTTATCTTCTTTAACAAAACCATCTACTAATTTCCCGGTTTATATATATGACCAGAACGAACAAGGAATTAACGGTCTTGAAGACGGTGAAACAAGAATACATGTTCATCCTAAGTCAATAACATCAGATGTATCTGTTTCTTACATTAAAAAACCAAGTAATGTAGTTTGGGGTTTTCAACAGTTAGGTGGTGGACCTTGGACTTCAGGTCCTTATATATACTTTGAAGATGACTCTGTTCAATTTGAAATACACGACAACGAGCAATCAAACGTTATTTTAAAAATACTGTCTTACTCAGGTGTGATAATTAGAGACCCACAGATAGTGCAAGCAGCTTCTCAAGAAGTTCAAAAAAACGAAATTAACGGAAAAAGTTAAAAATAAATGGCTATAACACCAAAAAATAATGGATTAATAACTGAGAACGCTAGGCAATACTACGAAGGTGCTCAAGAATTTAGAGGATACAACTATAGCGCTGCCGGTTTTACTACAGACTTCAATACTGATCTATACTTTGGAACTTGGGATGAGAATTTACCAGAATACACTCTTAATAACTTCAAGCTTTACACTAGCCCAACAGGTATTCCTGGTACTTACGAGGAGTATTTAACTGAGTTTTTTGTATCTAACAACACTATAACTTTTCCAGCTGGGTCAGAACCTGCTAGTAATTTATACATAGTTGTTCAGTTAAAAATATTAACAGGTGGTAAATATGGTAATGATGACACTGAAAAAGCATATGGCCAAGTAGTTGAGGATAACTATGGCGGTTATGCTTACACTACTTTAAACGATATTATAAATAATTTTTTAATAGCTTACGTTGGAGCTGGTAAACTTATACCTAGTGTTAAAAGAACTGATTTAATATTTCATGCAAAAAGAGGTTTACAAGAATTTAGCTTCGACACTTTAAAAAGCATTAAAACTTCAGAACTAACAATACCACCGAGCTTAACGCTTCCACTTCCTCAAGACTATGTTAACTACGTTAGAGCTTCTTGGGTAGACAGATTTGGTGTTAAACACATTATATATCCTACAAACAATTTAACAAACAGTCCTTACTACACTAATGTTCAAGACTCTACAGGTATACCAACTCAAGATAATTTTGGTAACAATGTAGAAGGAACTTCTATTATACAAGAAAGATGGCATAGCGCTGGAAACGAAGACTTAAACAATTACTTAAACTCTAGCCCAGACACGGACTCTAGCCCTAATTCTTACGGTGCTACTTTTCAAGAAGATGGTTCTTTAATACGTAGGGACTGGGGGCAAAAATACGGACTAGATCCACAGTATGCTCAAAGAAATGGTTATTTTAATCTAAATGAAAGAGAAGGTAAAATGTCTTTCTCAAGCGGTTTAGTTGATAGGTTAATACTTTTAGAATACGTATCAGATGGCTTAGCTTACGAAATGGACTCTAGAGTTCCTAAAATGGCAGAAGAAGCTTTGTATGCTTATATATTACATGCTGTCATATCTACTAGAATTAATCAACCTGAATATGTTGTTCAAAGACTTAAGAGAGAGAAATCTGCTAAACTTAGAAACGCTAAGATTCGCTTATCAAATATAAAGATTGACGAGATTACTCAAGTAATGAGAGGTAAATCTAAACAGATTAAACACTAGAATAAAATGCCAGAAATTCAAAACATTTTCATAAAATCCAAAATGAACCAAGACATCGATGACAGACTGGTTCCTAAAGGTGAATATAGAAAAGCGTTAAACGTGGCTATAAGTAGATCTGAAGGTTCTGATGTAGGTACTGTTCAAAACGTGCTAGGAAATAGTTTGATTTCTATAACCGAAATATCTGGTATACAAAACTTGGATATGATAGGTTATTTTATAGATCAATCGCAAAACGATATATACCTTTTCTTAACGGACTACGTTGACTCATCTAGTAGTGGTATTGCTAATTTCGCGCCATCAACAGCTAATTGTTTTATATACAAATACAATAGTATTTCTAATTTATATACAAAACTAGTTGAAGGTTATTATTTAAACTTTTCAAAAAATAGTCCAGTTCAAGGTGTTAATGTTTTAGAAGGTTTGCTGTTTTTTACTGATAATAGGAATCAGCCTAGAAAAATAAATGTATCTACGGCTTCTAATAATTCTACTTACTATAACACTGAAGATAAAATATCAGTAGCTAAATATTACCCATACACACCTATAAATTTAGTCAACTTAGCTGATGGCAACTTGGGTGAATCTACTATGACAAATCCATTTCAGCAGTATCTAGATATTGAAGAAGGAAGTGAAACTTATGAAAACCCTGATTATGATGAAAACTGGGCCGGTGACCCAGAGCTTTTATCAGACAAATTTGTTAGATTTAGCTATAGGTTTAAGTTTGATGATGGTGAATACTCTCTACAAGCACCTTGGACTCAAATATGCTTTATACCTAAACAACAGGGTTACTTTAACACCGAAGACGCTGAAGCTACTTATAGAAGTACTGTAGTTTCTTTTATGGAAAATAATGTTACTCAAATATTGTTGAATATAAAATTTCCTACAGAAAATCCAATAGAAGACTTAAATATATCTAGTCTAGATATACTTTATAAAGAATCTGATGGCTTAGCTACTAAAGTGGTTGAGACAATACCAGCAGCTACGGTGTATTCTCAAATGCAGGCTAACACAAATAATTTAGTTTATTCATACAAATACATATCAACAAAACCATATAAAACACTACCTTCAAGCGAAAGTACAAGAGTATACGATGTTGTGCCTATTAGAGCTTTAACTCAAGAGATTATAAGTAATAGAGTTGTTTATGGTAATTTTTTCAATAAACAAACTCCACCTGATTTTTTAAACTACGGTGTTGGTTATGGCGTTAAAGATAATGTGTTAACTCCAGTTGAAAGAGTTTATAGCCAAATAGAATACCCAAGCTCTAGTTTAAAACAAAATAGAAATTATCAAGCAGCTTTTATATTAGCTGATAGATTTGGTAGACAATCATCCGCTATACTTTCAGCAAAGGACTCTGGCACGACAAGTGGCAACTTGCTTTATGGAGGTTCTACGATATATGTCCCTTACGCAGACTCAAATGTAAACGCTTTAAATTTTCCTGGTTACGAACTAAAGATTTTAGTAGATATAATAGAAGGCGGAACAGCTGCTGTACCTGTGAGTCCAAACTTAAGCACTGGTTACCCCGGAATTTACAAAGATAACTTAAAAGGCGTCGATGCAGCCATAATAAACCAAGCTGGTACTGGGTATTCTGCCAATACAGATGTTAGCACAACTGGAGGATCTGGAACTGGATGCACTGTAGATATAATTACAAATGTTTCAGGTGAAATAACTTCAGTAACAATAAATAACCAAGGCACTGGCTATACTAACGGCGATGTTATAATACCTTCAGGTGTTGGGTCTAACGGTTCATTTACGGTGACTGTTTACGATCCAAACCCATTAGGTTGGTATAGCTACAAAGTAGTAGTTAAACAAACAGAGCAAGAGTATTACAATGTTTATTTACCTGGTATATTAAATGGCTATCCGTATGGATCCTCTTTAAATCCAAGCGGTACTTCAGAAGAAGCGGGTCAAACAGCTAATATAGTTTTATTTAGTGACAACATAAACAAAGTTCCAAAAGATTTGAGCGAAGTTGGTCCTGATCAAAGACAGTATAGAAGTAGTGTTAATTTATTCGGTAGAGTAGCACCTTACACGGGTGGTGGTCAAGATAGTACTTTTTCAACTCAATACTATCCAACAGCCTTGCCGGACTCAATACCTAATATAGCTACGCTTAGAGATACTAACTACGTTGCAATAAAAAACTCACCTGGTCAACTAGGTGATTTAGATTACGTAGAGTTTTATCAAAGCGACACAAATCCTTCTATAGCTAGAATATCAACAAACAGCAGTATAGGTAAACTTTCAACATTAGACCCAGATGATCCTGGAAGTGAATACGGAGACTCTCTTAGCATTTATGAAACAGAAGCTGTTACTTCTCTTTTAGATATATACTGGGAAACAAGTACAGTTGGTTTAATTTCTGAGTTAAATAAAATAGTTCAAGTTGATTTTGAAGGACCTGCGTCTATATTATTAAGCAACCCTTACGTACATTCAGAAGGTCAAGCACCTGGGCAACTATTAGTATCTGGAGAAGCTATTGATAGTGAAGGTAATTCTTTTGCTAGTGGTCAAATAATATACTCTTTATTTAGTGTTTTAGATGATGATGGCGCGGTTATAAGTCAGTTTAATGACTCAAACCAGTCTAGATCAGGTGTTAGCTGCTACGATTTTGTGTCAGGAAACGATGGTTTTACTTTATCAATAAGTAGTGATACTTATTTTTACTATAAATCAACTCCAGCAAAAAACAATTTTACTTTTACTGTAGAGTGTTACGATAGCGTGGCGGATACTAATACTTTTTTGGAGTTTACTGGAAGCTTATCTAATACAGTTCCAGAAATAACTAATCCTAGTAGTCCAAGTGCAATAACTTACATTAAGGGCAGCAACGACAATGTAGTTGCGATGGGAGGTGTAAACGGAGTTAACGTCGGGGCAGATGGAGCTACTAAAGAGCAAGAGCTTGCGTGGAGCATGGGAGATGTTATAAAATCTGGTACTCCTGGAACTAGTCCAACGAATTATGGTTTTAGTATAAACTCTACTAGTGGAATAGTTTCTGTTGTAGACTCCGGAGTTTTAGGAGGAGAATCTTACATTATACCTATAACTTTAACCGACTCTGGTGGAGATACAGATACTTTTGACTTACAAATAATTATAACATCAGATCAAGTTTTAGCTTTTAAAGCTTACGGGCGAAATAAATACAGTGGATCTACTCTAACTCCTTATCCTGAAATGAGAGAAGTAAAATTTACATGGGTGGATCCAAGTTCAGAGTTAACTAAACAATCGGTATTATTTTCAGGCCCACCATACACCGATGTTGTTTCAGCTGTACAAGCCAGTAATATAGCAACAGTTGGTCCGTTTCCAAACGATGAATTTAAAGCTGTTGTTGGTTTTTATAACAACAAAGAAGGCAGGACAGCTAGAATATATGTTTACAAAGGTAACCCTGGAGTTAATTATGACCCTACCACCGGTGGCACACCGCCAAATAACGCTGAGCTCGTAGGTGGTATAACAACCGCAATACCACATAGCGATGATCCATATTCAGTAGATATTGATATTGATACTGCTGACCAAATAGGCGCTACTTCTTTCAGTATATATGTAGTTTTTGAGTAATAATTTTAAATAAAAACAATGCCAGCAACATTAGATATATCATATTACAACACGTTCTTGTTAAAACAAGTTACAGAAGCTACCGGAGATCCTGTGACACAAACAAATGATCCTGTTTGGCCTAAAGGTTTTCCTTATAACGCGAATATAGAAATAAGCGAGGCTATAGGTCCTTTTCCAGGCACAGCTAGTAATACGGATGCTTATAATAGTTTTTACTTAGAAGAATCAAGAATTAGAGGTGGGTATAATAATACTAGTGTAGACTTTGGAGTTAAGGCGTATTTAGTTGATGAAAATCCACAGCAGCAACATAGACAGAATTCATTAATATGGTCTGGAATATTCAACTCTAGAACAGGTGTTAATAATTCTAATCAATTCTCCGTAGGAGACTCTATAACCAAGAGCGTTGATCCAGCTGAGGGCTCTATACAAAAACTACACGCTGAAGATACTAATTTGATTATTTTACAAGAAAACCAAGTTAACAGAGCTCCAATAAATAAAGATATAATATATAACGCTGAAGGAGGAGGTACTTTAACTGCTTCTAATGCTGTGATAGGAACTATATCAGCTTATTCTGGAGAATATGGTATAAGTAGAAACCCTGAAAGCTTTGCTGTTTATGGTTACCAAAAATACTTCACCGATAAAGATAGAAATGTGGTATTAAGGCTTTCTAAAGATGGTTTAACTGAAATATCTGCAGTTGGAATGGTTGATTATTTTAGAGATCAACTAAGTGGTCTTCCAGAATATTCTACGCTTCATACTCCAGCTACGGTTTTAAGTGGTGTAAGTAACGTCATAACCTTAACAAGCGTAGTAGAAAATATACAAAAAGGTATGTCATTTACTTTAAACGGAATAGCGCAGCCAAACAATATAGTTATAGACATAAATGGAAACGAAATAACTGTGGCTAAAAACATTGTTGTTTCAGCAGATGATGAACTTATTTTTTCAACACCACTTAAAGGTGTATTAATTGGTGGTTACGATATACATAACAAAAACTACGTTTTATCTATACAGCAGAAACCTACGTGGGCAGTTCCTTTGACAGAAGACGTTGGCACTGGTTCGTCTGCTAATTACAACACTTTAGCGTTTGACGAAAGAATAAATGGCTGGACTAGTTATTTTACATATAAACCTACTTTTATTTCTAGCTTAAAGAATGATTTTTATAGCTTTAAAGAAGGCAAGATATACAAACACTACTCAGAAGTAGATGGACTCAATAGAGGTAACTTCTACGGTATCTATAGTCCTTCTAAAATAACTTTTGTATTAAACGATCAACCAAGCTTATCTAAAAACTTTCAAACAGTAAACTATGAGGGTGATAATGGTTGGCAAGTTGATCTTTTTACTTCAGATAAACAAGGTCCTGACTACTCAAGTCCATGGGGTGATTGGGGTATGTCACAAGATATAACTAATGCTTCTGGAAGCATATCAGTTAAGAGCTATTTAGGCGGTGCTTATGACTCTGCTGGAAACACGTTTCCAACTACGCTTACGCCACCTATATATTACTATGGTTTTCAACGTAAAGAAAACAAATACTATGCAATTATATATAATAATAGCACGCCTACTTCTGGTGAGGTTATATATGGTCAACAAGTATCTGGTATAAAAGGTAGATTCGCAACTGTTACCATGTCTACAGATGATATAACTCAAGTTGGTGGCGCTAAAGAACTTTGGAGTGTAGGTAGTAAATACGTAGCTTCTTCTTAAATTTAATTAAATATATGAGTAAATTAAAATCAAGACTTTTAAAAGACAGTGACTGGGAAACCTTATGCCAATGGTGGGAATCATGGCCTAAATGGGTTAATCCTCCAAAGTCTTTTCTACCAGATAATGGTAAAGGAGGTCTTATGATAGAAAAAGAAGGCAAACCAATAGTCGCTGGCTTTTTGTATATAACTAATTCTGATGCGGTTTTGTTAGAGTGGATAGTTTCAGATCCAGAGTACAGAGATAAAGACCGTAAAGAAGCCTTAGAGCTTCTTATAGCAAGTGCTGAAGCAACATGTAAAGGACTTGGTAAAAAACACATGTTTACTATAGGTAGAAACAAGCATTTAATTGAAACACATAAAAAATTAGGGTGGACTGTTGATTCAGATCCTTCTCATGAAATAATAAAAAATATATAAATTATGGCAGTAGTAGCAGCAATAGCGGGTGCAGCAGTTATAGGTGGCGGTTTAATAGCTGGACATCAAGAAAAGCAAGCGGCAAAAGGATTTGCTAATGACGCAAAAGGTAGAGCAGCAGAAATAAAGCACATAGAAAAAAATAGGCAGGCTATACCAAATCCTTACGCTAATTTTGAAGACGTAAGCTCTATGGCTGAGGACTTGTCTGGGATGATGTCTAATCCTTATTTAAACTTAGGAGTTGCAACTCAAGCTGCAGAAATTGAAATAGAAGAGGCTGACATAGCTTTAGCTAATACTTTAGACACTATAAGAGCTACAGGTGGAGGTGCTGGTGGTGCAACTGCTTTAGCTCAAGCTGCTTTGCAGTCTAAAAAAGGCGTCGCTGCTAGTATTGAATCGCAAGAAGCTAATAATCAAAAATTAGCAGCTCAAGGTGAAGAAGCTTTGCAAGCTAAAAAAGTAGCTGAAGCTACTAGATTACAAGGTATTGAAATGTCAGAAGCACAAAGAATTCAAATGGCGGAAGCTGAAGGTGAGGCATACCAATTTGAACAACAAGAAGATAGAACAATGCAACAGTTAAACCGATTAGCCGGTCAACAAGCGCAGTCCGAGGCTAATAGAGCTCAAGCTAAATCGAACCAAAGCGCAGCTATTGGAGGTATAGCAAGCGGTATTGGTGGTATTGCTAAAGGTTTTTCAGACAGAAGATTAAAGAAAAACATAAAATCAATAGGTGTTTCTGATAATGGCTTGAAAATATACTCTTTTGAGTACATTGACAAAAATATAGGTGATGGTATATTCCAAGGTGTTATGTCTGATGAAATACCTAAAGAAGCTGTGATTCCGTTTGATGGCTATGACTTAGTAGATTACTCAATGATCGACGTTGAATTTAAAAAAATAGCTTAAAATGAGTAGAGAAAGTATATTAGCCCAACAGTTAAGAACCGCTAAAATGATAGAAAGTGGTTTGAGCGATATCGCTGGTGTTTTTGAGGAAAAAGCCAAAGAAAGATCGACCAAGACTGAGCTTATTAGAAAAACTATAAACGAAACAGAGGTTTATTGGAACGACAAAGTATCAGATCTTAAGTCTACAGTTAAAGACACTGGAACTGCTATCGATGATCAAATACATAAAGTTTTAAATACAAGTATTCAAAGCGCCGCAGACTCTCAGATAAGCTTAGTTAATGAAACAGATCCTAAAACTAGAAGAATACTACAAAACAGAGTTAGAAATGCTGAAAAAATAGTTAGTTTAATGGGTGATTTTACTGGGGCTTTATTAGATGAAACCAAGAAAATGAAAGAACAAGCGCCAAGCGTTTACGGTCAAGACGGTAGCTATATAGTTAACGGCAAAGACGAAGAAGAGTCTTTAGATTATCTTTCAGCTATAAACGTGTTAAACAAGCAAAACAAATATCCTAATTCTTCAAAGGTAGATTTGAGCTTTGATGAAAAAACAGAGCAATTAATACTTAATATATCTGGCAAAAGAGAAGATGGTAAAGAGTTTTCTGTAAAACTTAACGCAGAAGATTATATGCAAGCTGACGGTGTTGACGCTGGTCTTATATCTGAAGTTCCAAGCTTTTCAGAGCAAAACCAAAGAGCTAAAGATTATTCAATTGTAGGTGGTAAAGGAGCTGGCTCAAGCGGTATCAAGCCTGGGTTTTTAATAGAAGGAAGAGATACTGTTGAAATAAGAGGAGGAAAATATGAACTAATTGGGGCTAAAGAGGTTAATGTTAAGTCTTTAGCTAGCCAAGTAAAAAAAGAAGTTTTTACTGGAACTGCAGATGGTATTCTTGCTAGAAATAATAGAAACTACCTGAAAAATACCTACGAAGTAAATCTAGAAGGTTATACACCCGAGGGTATGTCCTGGAATCAGTTTAACAATATATCAGATCCTCTTGTTCAAAGAAATATACTAGCTGATGCTATGACTAAAAAGTTTATGTTTGACAAAGACACTGGACTTGTTTCTGCTTTTGAAACTTCAGGAGAAGGTGAGGATAAGAAATACTACAACCCTAGTGGTCAAATTAGAGAGATAGAAACACCACCGAAAGACAAAAAGCTAACAGAAGGTGAAAAGAAAAGACTTGCTGCAAATCAGAAAGTTGAGAAAAGAGCAGAAAGTTTAGTGAACGACGTTTTAAAAGCTAGTTCTAATGAAAACGAGAGTTACTTTAAAAACAAAGAAATAAACGGTAGGCCTATTGTAGATGTTAGTTTTAATGGTGGCGTTATAGAATTATACACATCATCTAAAACATCTGATGATCCAGAGAAAGAAACCTTTTTAACCTTTGACTTGAACAGACAAGAAGAGTTAGAAACTTTTATGGATAAGCTAGTTGTAGGTCAATATGGTGGTGATGAAAGCGCGGAAGATGTAAAAGACGCTATAAAAAGGCTGTTAGACGAAAAAAAGAGTGGTAGACCTATGAGTGCTAGAGACGATGCTGCTTGGATTAGAAAGTGGAAATTAGAAAACCCAGGAACTGACACAAAACCTGTCACAGACACAGAAGCTAAAGTAGCACTAGCGTTTTACAAAAAATCAAAAAAATAAAATTAAATGACTTTAGAGGAATATATTGATAGCTTAATAGCTCAAGGTTTAGATCAAGAAGAAGTTAATAGATTAGCAAAGGAGTTTAAACCTGGTGAGACTGAAGATTCAGTAAAGACAGAAGACGGTGTAGTGGGTGCAAGTGCTCCGTCAATGGGTCCAGTAGAAGCACCAGAGCCTACGGAATTAACATTGGAAGATACTTTTTCGGAATTACCAGAGGAAATTGAGGTCGATCCGCAGGTTAAAGTAGATGTAAAAAAACCTAAAAGGTATAACAGCTTCCAAGAACGCATGGATGCTGTTGGTTTAGCTGAAGCTAAAGAGTTTATGCCTAAAATATCAGAAGCACAGGCTAGTATAACTGAAGAGCAAATAACAGAAAAGCTAGCTAATGACTACTTTAACTTGTCAGCTAGACCTTATGAAACTGTTATAGACGCAGACGCTCCTATGAGCATAAGAGGTGGTGGGTTTGGTGGTGCTAGCGAAATGCCTAAAACTCGTAAAGAGTATCAATCTATAGAAGATTATTTAGGTCCTGATAAATATGAGCAGTACCAACAGTATCAAGAAACTGGTGAGTTAATAAGTGATGGTACTTCTGAAAACCAAGCTGTTCTTCAACAAGGTAGATCACAGGCTAGATATGAGTTATCTGAGCAAATAGCTCAGCTAGAGCTTAGAAACGTACCTGAAAACGTTCAAAGGTTTTTTGGAGACGTGCCTTTAAATACTGTAGATGAAGCTGAAGGTTATCTTGAGTTCCAAAAGAATAATATAGAGAGCATGGCTGCTCAAAACAAAGAGCAGTACGCTTCTTATCAAGCAGACGTTGAAAAGCTTCAGGTAAGGTTTGATGATGTTAAGTATAAAATCAATGAGATAGGAGAGGTTGACTCGGAAGAAAAAAGACTACTGTACAACGAACTAGTTACAGAAGGTAATGCTATAAACGCAGAGTACACAGATGCTAAGTTTGAAGAGAGGTATAATTCAATAGTAAAGCAGCAGCAGTTGGTTAACTCTGAGTTTGAAACTTTTAAGAAAAAAACAACTGAATTAAGTGATAGAAAAGTTCTTGAAAAAGCAGCTTCTTTAGATTACAGCTTTAGTGCTAAAGCCGGTATGGCTATGGAGGAGTTTTTTGTTAAAGAATTATACCACAACTTTGGAACTCTTCTAAAAGAGGTTGGAATGAGAGGCGTGGAGAAGTTGACTCAAAAGAAACCAGGGGAATATGAAGCACGTTTTGACGACGCTATTGATGTAATGCGACAGTCTAATCAAAACTATAACTTGAAAATAGCTAAAAAAAGAGAAGATAACATTCCAGAAAGTTTAAAGCTAGATGATATCGGAAACAATAACGTGGGCTTTTTTGATTGGTTCACAGAAGCTTTTGCCGACAACTCACCTTCTATAATTACAACATTTATACCTGGCGGCGCAGCGGTTAAAACCGGTATGGCGGTGAAGTCTGCGGCTAAACTTGGTACTTTTGCAGCAAGAAAAGCAGCTTTAGCCTCTCAAAGAGCTTGGGGTACGGCAGCTACGCGAACAGCACAAGGCGTGTTTTTTGGCGCAGGAACTGGTGGTAAATTTGGAGACATAGAACTTACAGAAGCTAACGCTAAACTACAATTAGTTAAGCTTAGATCTATGATGGAAGGCACTGAAGATCTCTCTAAAAAGAAAGAACTTCAAGATGAAATAGACGAGTTAGAAAGAGTTAGTAGCTTTAGTTTAACACAAAAAGCATTTACTTCATTTGGGTTTGGTACTACAGAGATGTTTGCTGAATCACTAAGTTCTTTAAAGTTAGTTACAGGCGCAAGCAGAGTAGCTAAAAGCATGGGTAAACAACAATTTAAAAAAGAGGTTTACGGAAGACCAATTAATTTTGCCAGCAATGTAACTAAAAAAGTAGTTTCTGGCTTAAGCCCGCTTGTAAAAGGAGGTACTACAGAGGTTTTAGAAGAAACCGTAACACAGTTAGCTCATAACGGTATTGATATAATAGTTTTAGGTGAAAACAAATCTCTTATAGAAGGAATAGACAAAGATTTTCTTGCAAACGTTCTTGTTACGTCAGGAGGTATAATGGCACCTAAAACATCTGGTAATGTTTTAAACATATTAAAAAACGAGTTTAGAATAAAAAGCGAGCTAAAAGCCAATCAAGAATTAGCCACAGAGTTGATAAATTTATCTGCAGCTACATCTAATATGTCTAAAGCTGAACAAGTGGCTGCTAGAAGTAGAAAATCAGAAATAATAGAAAAACTAGGTTTAAGTGATGCAATGTCTTTACATAAGTTAAGATACATGACTCCTAGTCAAATAGACAAGGCGGCAGATCTTAGTAGACAAGAAAGAGAATTAAAGAAAGAGCTATATAGGTTAGGCGCTTCAGGTGAAGGATCTATTACTCCAGAGGGCAGAAAAGCTAAAGATAGACTTACAGAACAATTAGAAAACATAATAGAACAAAAAGAATCTATTTTAAACGCTAAAGAGAGAGAAGTAAGAAAAAACATGTCTGAGTTTTTAGAATCACTCGATAGTCCTATACAAAACAAAAACGGAGAGATTGAATACTATGCAGGTTTATTTGATTTCTATCAAGACACAGCTATGTCTTTAATGCCTAAAAACGGTAAGTATATATCTATTGAAGATATTAGTAATATAGATTCTGATCTATCAGGTTTTAGCGAACAAGCTATAGCAGAGGTTAAGGCTGGATTTGAAGGTGGAGCTAGAGCTGCAATTATAGGTAATAGCATAGTTATCAATAACAAAGCTATAATGAATGGTATAGCTACTGCTAACAACTTTGTAGACGGTAAATACGCCGCTATAGCGCCACTAGAAGAACTTTTTCACCTTTACAACAAAGCAAATGGAGTAACTAAAGGCGGTGAGTTAGATAAAATGTCTATAGCCGCTGTCGACGAAGCTATTGAAGTTTTAAAAGACAAAAAAGAACTAGGTCAAATAAGCGACAAAGAATACAATAACTTAATAGCTAGGTTTGAATTATACAAAGAAGGTAGAGGAAAGGTTGTTTTAAAGTCTGGTAAAAGAGGTGGAGCTAAAGTTGATTCAGAAGAAGTACTAGCGCAAATAAACAACGCTATAGCTTTAGGTGTTTTTAATAGGGAAGATATTAGCAATATACCTTCTCTTAGAGGTTTTATAAACGGTATATCTAATAGTATATTTGGAGATTCTAGTTGGATGTTTAACTTAAAAACCGCTGAAGATGTATTTAAGTTTGCTGAAAACTTTCAAAAAAGCATACAAGATGGTGTAGCGGTAGATTCATCTAGCGAAGAAGAAGAAGTTATTAAAAACTCTATGTCTACAGCTCAGGACTTAAACTGGAAACAAACAGATGAAGCTTTAGTGGCTAATTTTAAAGTAGGTGATAGAAACTATAAAACTACTTTAGAGGAAACTGCTTTTATGGAATTTGACGAAGGTCAGACGTATCAGGATATAGAAGATATTGCTAGTGACTTAGGTATAGCTGAAGACGCGGAAGGAGATCCAATAGAAAGCTCTGAAAAGTTTTATCATTTAGAGTTTGGAGATACTGAACTTGGTAAAGGTATAACAGGTGAGGGCAATGCTTTTGAAGTGTTTAGTACTGCTATAAACGGTGTTTCTGATTATTTAAAAAATAATTCAGACGTAGAAGGCGTTGTATTTACCGCTAAAGAACCTAGTAGAATTAGACTATATAAAACACTAAGTAAAGTTTTAGCAGAAAAAATAGGTGGTAGTTTTGGGTTTAAAAATGATACATTTATTGTTTCAACTAAAAAACCTAAACAAGAATCACAGGTTAAGTTTTCTTTATCAGCTAGTGATTCAGCTAAAGTAAATGAGCTTTATGAAACTCAAGGTGATGCTGCTTTAATGGATGTTGTTGATTTAATGACTCCGACAGCTAAAGGCTTAACTGAGAACTTTAGGAATAGACCTAAATACTCTGAGTTTAAAGATCAACTAAAAGACGAAATACTTAATGGTAGAAGAGGTATAATGGAAGTCATTATGGGTTATCCAGCTTACGTTGAAAAACAAAAAGCTGAAGGAAAAGCTGTAGCGCCTTTATCTGGCTATTTAAACAACTCTTTCTCAACAAAAACTGGTTTTAAGAGATACATAGAAATAGCTGATAGAATATTAGGTAAAGACGAGCAAAGTCAGTTTACTCAAGAAATAAACAACGAGAGTTTAAACGTTGCAAATGATGAAGATATAGATATTTCTGATTTCTCTAGTGAAATAAGTCAATCTACAATAAACGCTCTTAAAGCCGCTGGCTTGTCAACTGTTGAGAGCGTGCTAGACCAAGATATAGCTAGTATCGTAAAACAAACTAAATTAGACACAAGAGTCATAGAAGATGCTGTTGATGTTTTTAGAGAAGAATTAGATGTTAGAAGCGGGAGCAAACAACTCGATGCAAAAGAAAGAGAAAGCTTAAGAAAAAAGATAGCGTTAACGCCTGAGGTAACTCAAAAAGTTAGAGACGCTGTTTCTAAGACGTTTGGGACCAAGCTGCCAGACATTGACTCACCTAAGTTTAAAACGGCTTTACAGAAAGCTTTTAGGACAGAGCTAAAAACTACTATGGCTAAAGATGTTATGGGTAGCAGAGCAGCTTTTGAGACTTTTTTAAGAGATAATTTTGAAACTATATTCGAAGTTATACCTCAAGGTGTAATGAACAAAAGGTTTAAAGCTTTTATAGAGCCTGTACTAGATGTTAATGGAAAACAAAAAAGAGAAAAGACACCTCAAGGGAATCCAGTGTTTAAGAAAAAGCCAATAGTAAAAGCAGAGTTTATAAAATACTTTTTAGGTCGTGAAGTAGGTGGATCGACTAAAGGTACTAGAAAAGATGCTTTAGCTGAAGCATTAGCTGAAGAGTTTGCTTTCGATGCAACTATGGAGACTATTCAAACTGAAGACGTTGCCACAAAAAGAGAGTTCTTAGATAAAGGACAGACTACAGAAAAAGTTTCTAAAAAAATAGGTAGACCTTCTACTATGAAGTTTAATAGAGCTGTAGCTGTTGAAAATCTTTTTCAAAAACTACCTTTCGAAAAAACAAAAGACGATTTTAATACTCTTAATGGTTTTAGATGGGGCTCTATTTTACAAGCTACATTAGCAGGTAGTGGAGTTTCAGCTATAAACATGAAAACTCAAGCTGGTAGACAAAGATTCAAAGATTACGCTGTATCAAGTGGTTTAATATCTCTTCTTCCTAAAGCATTTTGGAGATCTATGCAGGGAAGTACCGAAAACTTATTGAAAGACACAACAAAGAAATCCGGTGAAGATGTTAAAGAAACACGAGAGTTTATAAAATCTCTAAGAGAAGATCCTAGCGTAGTTACAGATAAAGAGTTTGACACACAGTTTAGAAATTATACTGGTAATCTACCTTTTAAAAGCGTGCAAGAAGTAAATGAGTGGATTGCCGAGACAGAAGCTAATGGCGGTGTTTTTGCTAAAGATTCAGAGTTATTTAATGACATGCTTAAAAAAGAAAATCCTAAGGCTAAAAACCTTCCGATGGAAAAAGCTTTAAATAATCCAGCGTTTGTTAAAAGGCAAGAAAATTCAATAAACGGATTAAAGAAAGTTTTTGAAATATTTCAAGACACAATGAAAGATCCAGAGGGTATTGCTTTTGTAGCTGCTTTAATGTCTTCTAGTGGAGCTAGTCAAAACCATTTTATAAGAAAATCAGCGCCTTGGAGGTTTTACCAAAAAAGTTATTTAGATGAAGCTATAAGAGAAGAACACACACTACCGGCTAGTTTAATAGGTAAATATCTTTTTATATCCGCTTTAAGTGGCACAGTGTCTTCTGATTTTGGTAATGTAAAGAAAAACTTTTTTCAAGGAGCTTTATCTAAAGTTAATGACGATAAATTAAAAGGTGAAAAACTTAATGGTAAAAAATTTGATTATGTAGAATCAACACCTGAAGGTTGGAAAATAACAGACAACATATGGGCTAGATACTTTAATATAAATGTAGGTTTAAATGCTGGTGGTATAAACCCTAGTGATTTAATACTAGCAAACAACAAATCTGTTTATGATATTCATAATGTAACATCTACAGGTGTTAAGGTTGACTCTAAAGCTAAATTCTCTAGATCTGTAGCTAATGATTTAGATAGTAGTTTAGTTCCTGGCTCTATAAAATACAATAAACCAGTAACTACGCAGACATTGATAAATGCTTTAGCTAAAACTGATAAGTCTTTAGAACTTGCTAGAAAACTAGATCAACCTGTTAAAAAAATTAGAGTATTTGATTTTGACGATACATTAGCTAGAACTAAAAGCAATGTACTATATACAATGCCTAATGTTGAAGGAGGTTTCAGCGAAGGTTCTACTAAATTAAAGGCTATATTTATGGTTGGTGGTCCTGGCGCTGGGAAAACAAACGTAGGTAAAGGACTACAACTTGGTAGAAGAGGTTATAAAGTAGTTAATCAAGACATAGCTCTTGAGGCTATGAAAGCAGAGTCTGGACTACCTGCTAAGGAGTCGGATTACACAGCAGAGCAAAGATCAACAAGATCTAAACTAGGTGCAGCAGCTAGAAAAGCAGCTGTAGCTAAGTTCGATAAGTATGCCACTAATGGAGATGGAATGGTGGTTGATGGTACTGGCGCTTCATATAATGCTACTACTAAAAAAATAAAAGCTTTAGAAGACGCAGGATTTGAGGTTCACATGGTAGTTGCTACAACACCACTTGAAACCGCTATAGAAAGAAACAAAGCTAGAGTTGAAAGATCATTACCTGATTTTGTAGTAGAAAAAACATATAATCAAGTTCAAGAAAGTTTAGTTAAATATAGAGAAGATTTTGGAGATCGTTTATATGAAATTAACACAGAGACTATAGAATACGGTAAACCATTGCCGAACGATTTCTTACAACAAGTCTACGCTGGTATAAATGCTAATAAAGTTGGTAAAATTGACGCTGCTACATTTGCTAAAGAAGCAAGTAACATGGAAGCTGAAGGAGCTCAGTGGAATTTCTCTGAGTTTAGTAAGGTAATGGAAGGAAGTAAAGGACCATTATTAGATGTAGCTAAAATTATAGCAGAAAAACGCGGAACTAAAGATGTATTTGTTTTAACGGCAAGACCTGCAGATGCAGCTGGACCAATTAAAGAATTCTTAGCTAGCATGGGATTAGATATTCCACTCGCTAATATTACCGGTCTAGGTGATGGCGCGCCAGAGGCTAAGGCTGGGTGGATTATGGGTAAAGCAGCTGAAGGTTATAACGACTTTTATTTTGCAGACGATCATACAGGGAACGTTAAAGCGGTTAAAGATGTACTTAGTCAAATTGATGTTAAGTCCAAGGTTCAGTTAGCTAAGTTTAGTAAAGCAGCTACTTTCAACACTATTATAAATGATATGATAGAGGATTCGTCTGGTATTGAAGCTTATAAAAAGTATTCTGCTGCAAAAGCCAAGACAGTTGGTGCTAGCAAAGGTAAATACGCTTTCCTTATTCCACCATCTGCTGAAGACTTTACAGGATTACTATATAAAATGATAGGTAAAGGTAAAAAAGGAGATGCTCAAATGGCTTTCTTAAAAGCTAACCTACTTGATCCTTATAATAGAGCTGAATTAGCAGTTACGCAAGCCAAGGTGTCTGCTGCAAATGACTTTATGGCTTTAAAAACACAGCTAAAAACACTACCTAAAACTTTAAGCAAACAAACTGGTATTGGTAAATTCACTTACTCTAATGCGGTACGTGTTGCTGCTTGGACTCGCCAAGGTATGGAAGTACCTGGTCTTTCTAAAAGAGATATAAAAGAACTAAATGACTTTGTAACAAACGACTCAAAGCTAAATGAGTTTGCTAATGAGCTTATAGTTATACAAAAAGGCAAACAATACCCAAAGCCTGATAAAGAATGGTTAGGTGGTAATATCACTACAGATATTATTGGTAATATAAACAAAGTTAATAGAGCTGAATATCAACAAGAGTTTAGAGATAATTTAGATATTATATTTTCTGAAGACAATATGAACAAAATGGAGGCTGCATATGGAACTAGATGGCGTGAAGCTATGGTAGATTCTATACGTAGAATGAAGTCTGGTAGTAATAGGCCAATCGGAGGCAATAGAGTTACAGAAGGCTTGTTAACTTGGTTAAATAATTCTGTTGGAGCTGTGATGTTTTTAAACACAAGATCTGCATTGCTACAAACTATATCTGCAGTAAACTTTATAAACTTAAGTGATAATAATATAGTGAAAGCTGGAGTAGCGTTTGCAAACCAACCTCAGTTTTGGAAAGACTTTATGACGCTTATGAATTCTGACTACTTAGTAGAACGTAGAAACGGTCTTAAAATTAACGTAAGTGAATCTGAAATTGCTGATGCTGTGAAAGAATCTAAAAACAAACCTAAAGCAGCTATTGCTTTCTTGCTTAGTAAAGGTTTTGTTATGACTAGATTCGCTGATAGCTTTGCTATTGCATCTGGTGGATCTACTTTCTATAGAAATAGATTAGAAGCTTTAAAGAAACAAGGTTTAAGCGATGCTGATGCTGAGACGCAAGCTTTTGAAGATTTTAAAGCTATAGCGGAAGAAAGCCAACAGTCTAGTTCACCTAGTAAAATTAGTCAACAACAGGCTTCTACTGCTGGTCGTGTAATACTTGCTTGGGCTAACACCCCAATGCAATATGCTCGTATACAAAAAAGAGCTGCTCAGGATCTTATAAATGGTCGTGGTGACTGGAAAACTAACATATCTAAAATAGTTTACTATGGTGCTGTTCAAAATTTAATTTTTAATACGCTTCAACAAGCTGTGTTTGCTTTAGGTTTTGGAGATGACGATGAAACTGACGAGAAAAAAGCTGAAAAGAAAAACAAAAAAGCTTTGAGTGTTGCTAACGGTATGATTGATTCACAGTTAAAAGGCCTAGGTATATTTGGAGCTGCCTCTGCTGCTATGAAAAATACTTTAATGACTCTTTATGAACAACATGGTAAGAAAAGTCCTAAGTATGACGAAGCAGTCGCTGACCTACTAAGCTTTTCACCGCCGCTTGGGTCTAAAATTAGTAAGGTAAGAGGTGGATTTAGAAGCTTTAGCTGGAATAGAAAAGAGATACAAAGTAAAGGTTACAGCTTGGATAATCCAGCTTATTTAGCGGGAGCACAAATTGTAACAGGCTTTACTAACGTTCCGTTTGACAGAGTTGCTAAAAAAATAAACAACATAAGAGGTATATATAGTGAGAAATCTGCTCTTTGGCAGAAAGTTGCTTTAGGTCTTGGTTGGTCAACTTGGGATGTAGATCTTGGTTATTACGGAGGTTTCGACGAAGAGGTTGAAAAGAAGAAAGTTTCTGAAATGACTAGAGAAGAAAAAATAGAGTATAAAAAGCAAAGAGAAGCTGAAAGAGCTAAAATTAGAAAACAAAGAGAGTTTGAACGAGAAAGAAGAAGAATTGAGAGAAATAAATAAAATTATAGTTCATTGTACGGCTACACCTGAGGGTAGACATACTACCGTAGAGGACGTTAGACGATGGCATTTAGATCGAGGTTGGTCTGATATCGGATATCATTTTTTAATCTATCTAGATGGCTCTCTGCACGCGGGAAGACCTGTTGAAAAGCAAGGAGCTCATTGCAAGGGTCATAATAAAGGATCTATTGGAATAGCTTACGTTGGTGGGATTGACAAGGTTAATTTTAAACCTAAAGATACTAGAACTGAAGAGCAGAAAGAAGCTTTAGTATATATACTAGAGTATTTGAAGATACAACATGCCCACGCTACGATACACGGTCATAATGATTTTGCTAATAAAGCTTGTCCTAGTTTTAACGCAACAGAAGAATACGATAATATAACTAACATGTGGAAATAATGAAAAAAGTAATAAAGTTTTTAAAGGGTGAATGGAACTCTTTAATGTATAAATTAATGTTTAAAAAAGAAAAAAAATGAGTTCACCATTTAAAATGAAGTGTTGGCCTGGGTACTCCGCCAACGGAAAAACTAAAAATTCACCTTCAGGCAAGAAGGACTCTAAAGGCAAGCCTAAAAGAGTAAATGATTGCAAAAAAATTAAATAAAAGGAACAAAATAAAATAGGCGTACCATACCTAAAAGTTCCTGTAACCAGAAAGGGCCCTCATTACGAGAGCCCTTTTTTGATTTACATACATACACTATGTATAGCATAATAGTGATTAACCATCACAAGCTAAACAATCTTCGTTCATCGCTTGCTGCGCTATGTCTCCTCGTAACACTGACTCTGTTCTTGTATAGTACAAAGTCTTAACTCCGTTTTTCCAAGCATCAAAGTGTACTTTGTTAAGCCACTTAGGTGTTGCTTCACTAGGAAAAGCTAAATTCAAACTAACTGATTGATCTATGTACTGTTGTCTAAGTCCAGCTTGATTAACTAACTCTAGTTGATTAATCTCTTTAAAAGTTTTAAAT
>Ga0206130_10002168_pt1 | contig 27598 bp, 22 predicted proteins | sample Helgoland_Spring_9_FD_148637 | JGI IMG/M metagenome (GOLD analysis project Ga0206130, IMG submission 148637) | Pelagic subsurface seawater microbial communities from Kabeltonne, Helgoland, North Sea - Helgoland_Spring_Bloom_20160512_1 | ecosystem: Environmental > Aquatic > Marine > Epipelagic ...
GCGACCTTCGCCTTAAAATCTGGGTGATGTTGCTTCCGCTTAGACATTCCTGATCTCCTTCTTGTTGAAGATCAGCAGACTACAAATCGTAGCTTACGTCAGTGTCCGAATTTCGGGGGGTAGCTCAATTCTATATACCGCCCTCAGCGCATAAACGCTCAACCTAGCTTTCAACAATATCAAACCCAAAAGTTGCAGAGTTCGCGCAAATTCAGAACTGCGCAATGCCATATCCCATGGCCCCAAAGCCGAAAACCGCAACTTTGTCAGAGTTTACCATGATCTGTCGTGACCTTGGATCAACCGTAATTATATCGGTAGCGCGCACTGACTAAAAAGTGAAGTCGTGGTTGAAGTTGGCTTACCCTGAGATGCAAAACCGCCAAAGCCTGCGATATCAACTCTCTTTGTCACGTCGCCAAGCCGTTAAGCCATTGCGCGTGCCCGCACCAATGATGCCATCAATCGGGCCAGTGTAATAACCCTCAATTTGCAAACGTCGCTGGAGCTCAAACCGCGTGGCAATATCTATATTGCTCCCACGTTCGGTAATTAATGTACGCTCTGCATTCGGATCCCGCGCGAGCCATAACCGAAGTATCTCCAAAGGCTCGTACGCATCGCGATCGAAATCTTCTGGTATCGCACGATTGAATAGCGATTGTGGCAATGCGACATCCGAGAAGAACCCAGGTCCGAATGGATTGAATCGTACAGTTGCTTCGAATTGCAAAGTCAAACTACCCGATTCACTTGAAAATCTGGTCTCGGCGACACCCAGGGATGGGTTCAAAGACGCGGTGCCATCTTCGGTCAAACGAAACCACGACCAAGGACCTTTATAGGTTTCATTTATTAAAGCGCGCGAGCGTTGGAAGATGCGCAGTGTCAAATCGCTGTCTTTTATACCTGCAACGGGCCACTTTTGTTTGGTCCAAAGAACTGGGCCATGGCTGAATTGCAAAAGCGTAATGCCAGACGTTAACGAAAGGTTGCTTAATTCTGATGCCATAAATCCAGCACGCAATTCAAAATCTAAATGCGGCTTGCCATCGACAAACATAACTTCAGAAATTTGATCAAACCGGTTGAACGCGGTTTTTGTCGAATCAGACACATCTGTGCGCCCAGTCAGCAAGAACGTATTGCGTGGCATGTAGACACCGCTTTGGGTCTTAAATCGGGAAAGATAAGTCGCTTCAAATGTATTTAACTTGCCCTCGGGAGCGAACAGATCAGCGAACTCGTCAAGCGGCATATCGCTGTCTGAGAACTGATCAAACGGGAAGGTTTGCGATAAGGTCGCACCATGAGGCTGTAAGATTTGTTCCTGCCACTGGCCGTCGATATAGTCAAAAATAAACTCCATCGCGCTATCATCAAGCGTGTTAGTAATACTGCGTCCAAAATCGCGAATGATGTCCAATTCGGAGCGGATCACCAAGGAATTGAGGATTGCCAGAGGATTGGTGCTTTCGGTGTCTTGAAATTGCTCAAACAGATAAGAGCCAGCGCCATTGGGTGCTTTTGCAGCTTCTTCCAACCAGCGGTTCACATCGCGGGCATAGGACAGAAACAAATCAAACTGGCTGAGCTGATCGCCTTCGGCGCGTAGTGCAACCAAATACGGTTGAAAAGCCGAACGAATGTTAAACGCAGCCGCAGCTTCCAAGCTTGAGGACGCAGGTGCCAAAAGTGGCGCGGTGGCCGCCGCTGCTGGCTTTGGTACTTCACCAACCTCTGCAGCAACAGGCATCTCAGGCACCGGCAAAAAGACCTTTATGTCGGTGTTCTGTGTCAGTGCCGACGTCAGTCTGTTCACAGGGTTTTCAGCCGGGTTGGTCAGCGCATTCATCAAAATCTGCGCATCGCTCCAATCTGCGGCTTCGCGTAATTTCAGCGATGATAGGAAGGCGCTCCAACTGGCGATATAATCGGCATTATATCTTTGACTGACACCACGTGTGATTGCATTTTCTTTGGCGCTATCAAGAGTGCCAATCACATCAGTAAAGTTGTTTATCATCGGTCCCAAATGCGCAATTTTGCCATCATCAAAGAACTGATCAAACCCAGCGCGCGTGTACGCACGCGGCACCAAATAGGACTGCGCATCATCAATTGGCACAAAGACTTCGAAGAAACGCGGCCCGATCACTTGCCGTAAGTCAACCCGCTCTGCATTCGTAGAACGGCGCATGAGCGAGCGATAGAGCAATTCATCTGAATCTAGTGCCGAAAGTGTTTTGTTGACGACTGTTCGAAGCGCTTTATTACGTGTTTCTGGTGGATCGTTCAGCTCGAATAAATCTTCAAGCGTTTTCTTCAATTGTGATTGAAAGATTCCGGACACTTCGCCCTCAGCACTTAATCCATCCGCAAAGTAGGCAATCAATTCTTCTTCATGCTCGCTTTGGTCAGAATACATCTGAGTTTCCACAGCCGCGAGCCTGATCAACTCGACACCATCTTGAAGACTGTTAAAAGCGAATGTTTCCTTTTCCAAGAAGCTAATTAGAGAGGCTTGCAAACCTTCGGTAAGCTCTTCTTTATAAAGTCCGGTATACATATCCTCCATCGACCAATTGGGAAGATAGGCCCGACGCGGAATTTCATTGAGCGCGTCGTAGTTTTCAAGTTCTTCACGTATCGGCTGCAGGCTCAGGACACGTTGCACCAAGAAATCTGAATCTGTCGTCAGCTTTGCGACCTCATCGAAATAACGCTCAAACGAAGTTTTTAGCCTTTCATTGATCGCCGTGTATGATCTGTAATTGTCCCAAACAAGGTAGACAAACAATGCCACAATCCCAAAGAGAACCAATGACCAAGCTGTCGCATTTATCGTTCTTTGTGCGCTTTGGCCTCTGTTGGGCTTAATCACAAAACCTTCGCGGTGATATGCCGACGCAAGCAGCCCTGCATTTTCTATTGTGACGCTGTCTGTTGCTTCATCAAGAAAGCTGGTTAGCGGGACAGAACTGAAAAAACGTGAGCCCGCCAATTGGCTAAGTGGGTCGACCGCCGTCATTTCGACGCGCCCCCCCACAAAAGCAATGCTGTGCAAGTTAAGCGGATTTTGACGCGGAGGCCTTGCTTGTACCAGCTTAGCCATGCGCGATTTAAGCTGTTCTTGAACAAGGGAAAGTTGGAATGGTGCATTTGACAAAGCCGCGCAAAATTCAGGTGCGATTTGCTTTTGTAGGGCAGTCAATTGATTGGCATTTAAAGCTTTGACCATGTCATCAAACAGATCATCAATACGGTCGGACAAATTGTATTTGTCCCGCACTAAGAAGCCACCAAATATAGTCTCCTCGCCCATTTGCCCAGTCAGCATAGCTGCACGCGCTAGGTCTGGCAAATGCTCTAGACCCGTCAGCGTGACATGCACAGGTACATCTATTCCAAATCGATCTGAAACAACATTCAGAATACGGTTCGTCGTTGTTATGTTGCCCACCTCAGTGGCCGCAGATTGCATGAGATCGGCGAGTTCATATTCGACGTAGCCCGCATTAATAGCCATGCTGGGTCGGCCCTTGAACAGGAGCTTCAAAATGATGTCTAGAAGATCAAAAGACAGCTCTTCGCCTGCATCTATCTCAACGCGGTATGCAACCGCAGTTGGCGAAGTCCATGTTGTAAACTCCAAGCCCTTATAGCTGACCGGATCGCCAAACGCGACATAGCCCAACTCAGCCATCAAGGTTGATCGGCTTTCCTTGCGCATCGCGAGAAAAAGGTTCCATGGCACACAGTCGTTTCGCTTATCGATTGCCCGCGCACGTGACGCAGCTTGACGAAACTGCTTTTTTGCTACCTGGCGCAGCTCGCGCATTTTGACCATGACAGGATCGAAGACCCAAATACTGGTCCGGAAAATCAAAGTGACAATCAAAACGATCAAAGACACTCCAATTAGAATACCAAGCCAGATGTAACGTCCTAGACCAAACGGAGTTCCAAGCAGCCATGTCACAATGATCCAGCCAAGCTGCACCACTGCAACAATCAGAAAGATCAACAAAGCGATCTTGATGGCTCTTGTTTTGGTCATTTGCGCGGCACAACTGCGACTTTGCCGGTTTCACTGGAAAATACGAAACTGTTCGTACTAGCCCCTTCAGCGATCTCGCGCTTTTCTAAAAAGTCTGCAAGTAGTAAATTCTGTGATTGACGGTGTAACCCTAAGAAAACCAGCGTAATCGCTGCAATAGCAAGCCCCGCGGCCATAAGTTTATAGCGCGTTGGAATTATGTGCGACGGTGGTGTGCTATCAGTTAGAGCACGACCAATCGGGTCTTTGGCTGTCTTTTGAACAAACAAGTTTAGCGCGGATTCCAACCTATCAATTAGGCGATCCCGTTCGTGTTCATTGCTACGACTGTATTTCCCTCGAAACCCAAGCTTGAGGAGAATGTAGATTATTTCAATGAATTCACGTAAGGCACGCGGTTGCATCAACGCGCGATCAGCAATGCTGTAAAAGCGATCACCACCGTCGCGAAAACCGAATAGATCCGCAACAAGCGTGCGGTTTTCCCAACCACTTTCAGGTCCCCAAGGGCTAACAAGAATAAGCTCATCCAGCGCGATTGCGAACAAAAGACATAAGTTTTCAGCAACTGATGGCGGGTAATCCATCCGTACAATTTTGTATTTTAGATCAATGATTGCGCGTGACATTTCCAGTCGAGTCGCGTTGAGTTGATCCCCCGCTTCCATCCTTGAAATCGTCCCACACACCGCCAGCAGTTCAGCAGATGCATTGATAAGCGTGTTTTTAGATCCGGAATAATGCGCAAGCGTGCGATCAAAAGTTTGTATATCACTCGCAGAAACAGGCGCTAAAGGCACGGCTTTAGTCTCAGCCACCCCTTCAGGTGTGATCGTAATTGTTGCTGTCTCTGGGGGATTTACGTCCATAGCTAGTCTAACATATATAAGATCGCATCCACTGTTCGGATCCGATCATCTACGTGCAAGGCGAGCGCCTCTCGTTTTTCTAAAAACCGTTGCCAGAATTCGCTGCTAGTGTTGACGGCAAAGAATGCGGCATCGGCACGGCTGCGCAGTTCTGGCGGCGCAACGCTTAACGCTTTAAGTTCAATGCCCGGAAGACCACGTGCGACCAATTCAGGCATTGCGGAAAGTCCCGCCAACTTGCATGCTAAAGGTCCCAATTCTGATAAAGCTTGCGCATTGTCGGGTCCGCTAAGTGCCAAGATCGGACGCCTTCCTTCGCTGAGCACGGAGCCTGGGATGATCAATCGAAGCACTCGTCGCGCTTCAAACAACTCGGTGTTCCAAGACAAAGCCATCACGCTCGCGGGTTTCACCAAAGTGAGTTTTTTACGCAGACTGGCAAAAATAGTCTCGAACGCTGCAGGCATTTTGTCAGGATTGTAAATCAGGTCTGGATCAGTCGCCTGCCCTAAAATCGCGTCAAGCTCAACCGACATACTGGCCAAGTCCAGAAACAACCGGCGCGGACCAATCGAGCCAGCAACGGCTTCGTTTTGCATTTTCAAAAGCCAACGATTTAGAGTCTGCAGTTCTTGCCGCTCTGTCATCAAGCTGGTCTCACTGCGCGTTCCTGTGTCGGCAGCGACGCGACCAGCTGCATTAGAAGCGCGTGCTCGAGCCAACGCAATCGTTTCTTCCAAACGCTCAGTCAGGACTTTCGAAGCTTTGACGCGTAAAACATGCGGCACGAAAGAGCGATCAAGTACAACGCTTCCTTCCGCAGTTTTTTCCAAAATGCGCGCAATTGGGAAAGACGCAAATCCTGAAAAATCTTCGCTACCCAAACGCAGACAAACCCCGGCATGCGCTAATTCAGTATCGATGGCCTCGTTTGAGGGATCGTTGAGATCGCGAAGTTCAGAGCGCGTTTTGATCATGCGCACTTTTTCGCCCTGCTCGCCAAATTGAACATTGCCAGTAATCGCGAGTGGTATCGCTAAATGGACGGTCTCTTCGACGACACCATCAGGAATATCCGCAACCAGTTCTTTTGAAAGGCGAAAGAACAAACGATCGGGAAAAACACCGGCCGCATCGCGAATTGCAATTTTGCCTATCTTGAGCATATCGAGATTGATATCTAATAGACTGGCACCATAGTCCCCATAACTCAGATCCAACTGCGCCACTTCATTGACGTAGCGTTGAACTGTCACATCCAGATGCTGGAAATGCTGAGGCGCAATAAACATGCCCTCGCTCCAAACGACCGATCCATTCGTCATTTGCCACCCCCTAGGAGACCCTTTAACAGCTTCGCAAGCAAACTAGGCTTCTTTTCCGAATCCTCTTTTTCATCTTCAGGCTTGCGGAACTGTATGGATACACCAGATGACGTCACTGAGATAGTGACACCGTTATCAAGTCGCTTATCGCTAATCGGAACAACAGCCTTGAAGTTCTGATTCTCATAATCGGAAAATTCCGCGAAGGCGGCGATATAGAATACGTCCGGTTGAAGATCGAAGGCCACCAAACGTTTCTCGCCCGGATAAAGCGGCGAAAGAGAGCGTTTGTCCAAAATTGTCCCCGCAAGATCAGGGGCGTCGTTGTTGAAAATGCCCCAGAACTCTGCCGCTTCGAATTCGGTGCGTGAACTGAGTTGATACAGGCGCAAGACAATCGGATTTGCAGAATCGTTATACTGATTTGAATTTGGGCCCGCTTCGATTCCAATCGTTTTATTGGTCGGAGCCTTTTTCCCTTGGTCGCCACAGGAAACTAACACAACAAGCGTGACGCACAAAAATACCAAAATCTGAGATAGGCGACGCGTCATAGTTTGCGCATCTCTTCAGCAAAGAGCGACATGAACGTGCGGCGGAATTCACCGTTGGCTCGTTTTTTAGCAAATTGGCGGTGATGAATTGTCCAGTAGCGCTTTTTACGGCTCGCAAGCATCGGGATATATTCGTCGTAATCTGCTTGCAGCTCGGCCGGATCAAGTTCGTTGAGAAATTTCTCCAGCGCCCGCTCCATAGCTTCGACAACATTTTCACGCCGCATGCCCGCGCGTGCATAAATATCTTGAAGACTATTCGCACCCATATGCTGCGGCATCTTGGAAACCTGTGGTGCTTCATCAAAATCAACGTCCATAACAGACGCGCCGCGCTTGGCGATTTCGCTTTCGGCGCTTTCAAGAATGGTCGGCCCGTCCGCAAATGGATCAAACAACAAATCAGAATCCATATCGACTTCAACCTGCGAAAACCCTTTATCAGGTTCGAGGGGCAGTTCTTCAATCTCTTGATCTGCCAAGATCGGTTCAGTGCTGGACACATCCGTTTGACGATCAAATGTGCGCTCAGAAATGAATTCGATTGAATCGTCTGCAACAACATTTTCAACGATCCCAAGCAAAAGCCGGTATCCCGCAAAACTTAAAACATCGCCATCATTCAGCGACTGCACTTCTTTGCTGGCAAGTGGTTCATTGTTGAGCTTGGCACCATTCGTACTTGTGTCTGTGACCGTGTAGCCACCGCTATCTAGGCGAAAAACCATCAAGTGGATCCGAGACATCTTTCCTGACATATCCGGCAAACAAATATCGGCCGCATAGTCCCGACCAATCTTGATTGTTGGATTATTAATGTAGAACTCACGTTTGGGCACAGTTTCGGCCGACGGAATCTGAATGAGTTGAACGCTCAGAGTCATTGAATAGATACCACGCATTGCGTCAAACGCGCGTTAAAACGGTTCAGGAACAATGGATTAGAATCAACAAATCGCTTTGCTAAATGCACCCCCATATTTTGGCGACGGAATGGAATTTTCTGAAATTGTTTCTCGTTCAAACTACGTTCCGCCATAAAGTGTGAAAAAATAAGCTCGTACTCTAAGGCCACATCAACATCGCCCACTAACAACATATTCAAAAGCGAATCTGCATCTCGCGGGCGCATCACAACATTATAGCCGTTTCGGTGCAGGTAACGCCATTTGGATGTAGCAAACTTTGCACTATATCTCGCCCGCAACTTATCTCTGGCATTGTTTGGATTAATTTCCGAATTAATTGGCAAGTACCATGCAAGGTTTTCCGAGACGACTGGCTCTGTCGGGACTGAATACCGCGCCCGAGAAGAATTAGACGAACCCACAAAAAACCCATCGAATTTGCCGGTTTCGGTTCCTAACTGCGCCTCTGACCATGAAGTCAAATGAAATTCATAAGGGATATTCATCCCATCAAGCACGCATTTGACACGATCAACAGCAATTCCAACCATCTTGTCGCCTTTGATCATTTGATAAGGAGGCAAGTCTTGCGTCGCGAGCCGCAATGGTTGCGCAACCTGCGCAGACAACGCATTTGGGGAAAACGAAGCAGTCGCCGCGAATATCGCGGCGACCAAGGTCGAACAAAATAGGTAAAAGTTCATGGCATTACTCCATAGTAAGCACGACTTCTTCTCCATCATGGGCAACAGTGATGGTTTCCAATTGTGTACCCTCAATGACCTTGCTGATACAATACTCAGCCAGTTTTGGCAGAAAGTTTTTGTTGATGATTGCTTCCAACGCACGTCCACCCGAAAGCGGGTCTGAATTGGAGTTCACGACGTAGTCCACAAAACTCTGTTCCCATGCAAAAGCAGCACCATATTGCGCGTGAATGCGCTTTTTGATGCGATTCAAGTGAATTTCTGTCAACATGCCACCCACTTCAGGTGTCAGCGGACGATATGCGATAAGCTCAGTTCGCCCGATAAATGCAGGGCTGAAGAAATCGAGCAGCAATGGTCGCAGATGCGCGTTCAATTCATCTGAATCCGGATCGTGATCAACACTATCAATATAGTCGCGAATCTCTTCGCCACCAGCATTCGACGTCATGATGATAATCGTATTGCGGAAATCGACTTCATTTCCTTCACTGTCACTGATGTGACCTTTGTCGAAAATCTGGAAGAAGATGTCGTGAATTTCACGGTGCGCCTTCTCCATTTCATCAAGCAAAAGTACACAGTATGGCCTACGTCTTACAGCTTCTGTTAAAACGCCGCCTTTGCCATAACCAACATATCCAGCAGCCGCACCAAGCAACATCGAGACTTTATGCGCTTCTTTGAACTCGGTCATGTTGATCGTCGTGACGGCATCTTCGCCGCCAAAGAACTGATCTGCAATCGCAAGCGCCGTTTCAGTTTTACCAACACCTGACGGGCCACACATCATAAACACACCGATAGGTTTGCGCGTATCTGTCAAGCCTGCGCGCGAAATTTTCAAAGACCGCGCGATAGCATTAATTGCTGCATCCTGGCCAATCACGCGCTCTTTGAGCGTATCTTCCAGCGCCAGCAAGCGTTCTGCTTCGCTCGCCCCTAAGTTGGACACAGGTACGCCAGTCCAGTCAGACACGATTTCTGCCACAGTCGCTTGTGTCACCCAAGGATGCACAATCACGTCCTCGTCGTCCTCGGATCCCTCAAACAATGGTGTTGTTGCCGTCTCATCATCCATGGACGCACGTGCCGCTTCCAAACGATGGGCCACTTTTTCCTTTTGATTCTCCCAAAGTGAAATGCGATCCGCCACAGTAGAGCGAAGATCCTCAATGCTTGAATTCAGCTCTGTCGGGTCGAACTCAGGCTCACCAAAGACCCGCGCGTCGGATATCGACTTTGCAAGTTCAGCTTCGATAAAGCGCAGTTCTTCTTCCAACCCTTCGATTTGTGCAGGCCGTGCGTGTTGTGACAATGCAACCCTTGCGCAGGCTGTATCCATGAGGCTGATCGCTTTGTCCGGCAAGCGACGCGCTGGCATGAAGCGCACTGACAAGTCAACCGCAGCTTTGATTGCTTCTTCACGCACAAATACGTCGTGATGTTTACTAAGGCCTTCGGCAACCGCTCGAAGGATGTTTATCGCAGCATCACGGCTGGGTTCTTCAATTGTGATAGGTTGAAAACGACGCGACAGGGCCGGATCTTTTTCAAAATACTTCTTATATTCAGCAAATGTTGTTGCACCAACGGTCCGAAATTCGCCACGCGCCAATGCTGGCTTAAGCAAGTTGGCAGCATCATTCTGGCCTTCTGTGCCGCCTGCCCCAATCATTGTATGCGCTTCGTCAATGAAGACAATGATTGGCGTTTCAGAGGCCTGAACTTCGTTGATCACGTTCTTCAGCCGCTCTTCAAATTCGCCCTTTACGCTTGCGCCCGCTTGCAACAATCCCATGTCTAAACTGACCAGATCGGCCCCTTGCAATTGCTCAGGCACCTCACCCGAGGCAATTTTCAGAGCAAGACCTTCGACAACGGCTGTTTTTCCGACGCCTGGTGCACCAAGCAAGATCGGGTTGTTTTGACGCTTGCGTAAAAGAACGTCGATCGCTTTAGCAACTTCGGAGGTGCGTCCTAAAACGGTATCCAATTCACCGTTACGAGCACGCTCTGTAAGATTTATTGTGTATTTCTCAAGCGCCGTCCCGTCACCGGTGACTCCCGTAGGTACGCCACCGCCGCCACCAGAAGACGCCGCCACAACTGCTTTGCCACGCTCAGCACAGAAAGCTTGCAAAGCATCTGTCGACATTGACTTCAACGCTTCAAGCGGCTCTGCGCGAACACCAAGAGAACTGGGGAGCTGTGTTGCGAGAAAGAAAACTTCCGGTGTTATCTGGCCCAAGTTCATCTCTACCGAGGCTTGAAGCCAGGCTTGTTCAATCAATTTTGTGACAGAGCCAGAGATCGTTGGTTGACGGCCACCATCACCAGACCCGATAGGCATTGCGCGTTCAAGCTCGGATTGAAGCGCGCTCATGTTGACGCCTTGTGCTTCGAGGAACGCCTGTAACTCGACGTCTTTGCCAAACAAGATATGATAAAGCCAATGCGCGGTATCAACAGCCGCAGCTTTGCGTTTGATGGCTTCGCCAACTCCGTTTTCTAAAGAGACTTTTAGCGACGGAGAAAGCCGTGCGACAAGTTTTGTTAAGCTAGCCATTGCGTGATCCTTAAATTGAAATTTCAGTAAGTTTTATTGTTGCGCGTTGGTTAGGTGCACGCTCTGGATTAAGAAGATTATAGGCTCCTAGCCTATCGCCGATCTGCTTTTTGGCAGATAATCGTGGTGCGTTTAAGATGTGTCGCATAACATCAGCGTAAATAGTAACAGGTACTGGATCGCGTAAGAAATACGTGATAACTTGCTTCAACTCGGTTAACCAATCCGAGCTAGATGCAAGCTTATCTAGGTCTTGTCTGTCGTAACAAGCGATGGAGATCGCGATCCGCCCCAATGGCGCACGTCCAAATCGCCCTAACAATGTGCCACGTCCCAAGCCCGCATTTGTGCTTGGTTTGGCTGACAAGGTTGTGCGGCTTGCGGCATCAATCGAATGAACTGTGTCAAAGTTAACAGAGACACTCACGTCCCTATCGGTCAACCAACTCACCATGTCGCGCAAACCATCCAAGCTGCGAACTTGAGAGAGCAAAGGGAACAGCAACTTCAAATACCGCTGATCATCTTTGGCTTTCGTAACCATGCGCAGCAATCGATCAATAATGTTTACGCTATCCTTGCCTTCAGCATCTTGCGTTGCAACCAAAACAGATGCCTTTCGCGCACGAACATCTATCTGCATCAAACGGCGATCGAATATGGCAAGAAAATCTTTCAGGCTCTCGTCGTCTTTATGCAGGCTGCGTTGAAGGGCTTCTTGAATGTGTTCGGGCAAAGCGCTGTCAAACCCCGAAAGTGCCCCGCCAGACAGTCCAAGTTCTGTGATGCCGCTATTTTTCGCCAATGCACCGCTGCTTTGATCCGCTCCAGTGGTGTGGGTTCCATCAGGAAATGGATCAAACGCAGCGCGCTCTATTGCAGATTTGAAGCTTCGGTCTTGCAACCTTTCCGCTTGGACGACTTGAAAATCAACCAAACGTCGTGAGGATCGATCCGTTAACCGCATAATTGGCCCCCATGCTGTTTGGGAAAAACCCTAAACGGCTTTTCAATCCCGCGTTCGCGCACTTGTAGCAAAAAGAAGCGGTCATAACTGATCATCGCAGCGAAGAAAAAATGCAGCGCTGTTGCAAAGACGTTCTTGGCGAAAGGCAAAGATTCTGCATCGAGAACAACCTCTATTTGGCTACCAGCCGACAAAAGCATCTTTTTTCCAACCCGAATCGGTGCGATGGACTGGCGTACTTTTACGTCCCAAATAGCGTTGGCAGCGTCCGCAAAACCGGAGGGCGATGAAAGATGCAACGCTTCCCTCAGTGCTTCACTTGGGTCTGACGAGTTGAAGACAGTCGAATAATTGCCGTTGATCATCGATAAAACATCCCAAAGCCGCTCGACTTTAACATCGGGTGGGATCGGCGCTGTTGGTTCATCGATAAGCTTAAAAGGACACTCTGCGAGCGCTTCATCCATAAACAAAACTTCCGTTCCCGGACGCGTTGCAAACGCAGCCCTTCCGTTCGAACACAGCATCTCGGCAACAAAATCCAAAGGCACCGGATCGCTCCCTTGATCTGCAATCGTGGAAAAACTAATCTCACGCCTTGCTGTGTCAAATTCGCCAGTTTGATAGCGCTCTTGCCAAATGGGTAGATCGCTTAGCGCACGCCTTTGCGACGAGGTGATGCAGGGCAAAATTTTCTCGCCACCTGGGGTCAGTTTGCGCACGTTGGTGATTTGCAAGCAATCGACCTCCATTGTGTCGCTGGTTTCAGGTTTGAGCGGCATTTGAAGCCGTGCGTAATCATATCGCGCGGGTCTTGAGTGGTCGGAATATATGTTAACGACAGGCACAACATTCGTCGAAAAATCCCCAGTCGAGACTTCACTAAGTTGCTTAGCCCCCTTATTAGACAAGAAAAACCGCAACTCCACGGCGCTGCATTCGTGGTATGCAAAGCTTTGGTCAGTATCAGACAACGTGAAAAAAGCCGCCTTATCGGGATAGGCCAGAAAATCACGCAATCTGGACAAGGCCGCCATCTGGGTCTTTTCGCGTGGCAAAAACGTCTTGGTTTCCGCGATCATACTCAGATCAAACTGCTCATGTTTCAGCGGATGAGTCTCTTTTCCTGATGTCGTGCCATCGCGCACGATCCCGTAACCGATTCCGACGATATCACCACTCAGAACATCAATGATGCGTTGTTTTCGAGCACCTTCAGCACTGACATAGAGCTCAAGCGCTTTTATCGCCAATTCTTCCAAGGTTTGACCTGGAACCATTGCTTGCAATGTCATGCAAATTGCAGCTTCGCACCCGCGAGAATCTGCTGGTGCATCAAAACGAAATGGCGCACGTTCGAAATGTGCGGATGTCACTTTGAGCGGAAGCAAGTCCACATTGCGCGCGACAGTAAAGCGACATTTTTCCAGACCGTCATCCAAAGCAACCGGCATCTCTGTACCTGCTGCAAGAAGGGCTTTCTCGGCCAAAGCATCTGTGCTTTCATCTAACTTGACCGCTGCATAACTCGGCGCGCCCAGCAAGAATGTAGGAGCCAGAACACGGATCAAATCAAGCGCGGTTTCTGGCAGCGTTTCATCCATCCGCTTCGTCAATCGCGCAGCATGTAACGCAAGTGAATCTGCCAAGCGCTGAACATCGGGGTCAGTGCTGCGCCCGGCAGAAATGCCCAATGATTTTGCCTTTTGTGGATGCTTCCTTTCAAATTCCTGAAAGGAGCGACGCATATAGTCCAATTCGGTTTCGTAATACTGGAGAATTTGCTCCATAATTTAAGACGCCTCCTGCGCATATTGATCCATACGCGAAAGCGTTGTTTCAATTTCCACAGCTTCCGTCACAGCCTTGTTCTTCATGCCACCTGCAATGAAAAACGTGACTGTGTTTAGATCAGTGTCTTCACGAAGTTCGATTTCAGAGAGGACAGACAAGCGAGGTTCAAAACGGTTCAACCGTTCACGCAACATACCTCGCATTTGCGCGCTGTTTTCTCCATCTCCAAGCGCCCAAGTCATAGGAACGCCGTAACAAAGGTTGGATGCTTGCACGTTTTGCAAAGCCCGATCCACCTCGAACTCTGGCGAAATAGACTGCAATAGCGTCTGCACATTCGTTGCAATTTTGGCTTCTGTATGCTCATCCGCGCGCGCGGCTAGAAATGCTGTTGCAAAGCTCATGTTATGCAGGCTCCGCTAGGTTGGTGGCCCCGAAATCGGTTTTCAGCACAATTTCTCCTAAGACATTGTCGATCTGGTATTGCGGACGAACAATCACTTCACACTGGAAACGTGCTGCATCTGAATTGGAATCCGATACTCTCACGCGCGCGCCCCTTAGAGGGAACTTGGCTTGCAATTCTGTCGACGAACTTGACGGTGAAATATAGGCGTCAAACCAGTTGTTCAAAGTCACTTCACATTCCGCTGCTGTCTTTACCTGACCAATCAAAGATCTGATTTTCACCTTAACATAGTGAACGATCCGGCAAGCAACCATAACCGACTGTAATTGCGTCACAACTTCGGTTTGGCTAGAGCCATTGCAATTTGTCACAGTCCGATTTCCGACAAAATATAACAGGTTGTTCTTGGTACTTTCCGCAATCGCAATCAATCCGTTTTCTGAATATGCATGCGCAAGATTGCGCGTCATACGAATGTTTGCGCGTTCATTTCGCTCGCAGCCAACGGGCAGTGGATGCAGGCTGGGACTAAGGACCGCCCCCATGCCAGCCTGATTGGTCACAAGTTTCAAAAAGCCAAACCATGCGCATCTGTTATATTCAGCGATGACAGTTCGCAAAAAATCGTAACATCCCGTGGCCCATAACCCATCACTTTGGCTTGGCCATTGATGAAACAAGAACCCCATTTCCCTGTCTTGGTAGCGTCCGCGTAATTGGGTTTTGGACAAAACTATCCCCAAAAAACGCGCGTTGGAAAGTTCACGTAGCGCTTGCCAATCCCGATAATCTTCGCCGTTCAGAACCTTGCTGACACGTTCAAGATCTGTAAACCAAGCCGCGTCAGTTTCACCGAAGAAATCGTCTGAAAAACTCATAATGACCGGGCACATGCAAGCTTCGCCCATGCTGCAAATCAATTGCGCCGTATAAAGGTCGTCGAACTCTGTGTCCAAACTCGTGGACAAACCATGATCAATCATAGCAATGCCAAAGGGCTCTCCACCCAAAGTATCAAGTTCGTTCTGACCCAAAAGCCGATACAAGATAGAACGGCGAATTTCGTTGTTGTAGTGTAAGTCTCTAGAAAGTTCATTCCAGTTTAGATCAAGCAATTTGATCTTTAACATAGGGGCCTTGTTGGCAGCCCACACAACGCTAGCCAAACCGCTCCAGCGGCTTTCGAGGTCTTGAAATGGGCGGGCTTCAATTATTTCGGTAAGTTGCGCATTCATAACAGCATCGATTTCCAAAACGGTTCTGCGCAGTAACGACGTTAGTTGGGAAATCATTTGGAAACGGTCCTTCAACCGCTCCAGATTGTCGTTTATATTAATCCCCTCCGCCACATGCGTAGCGAGGGGGACACCGTCTTGATATGAGGCGTCAATGATCAATGGATCGCCTTAGCCTGGGATCTTCGCAACCATGCGAACTGATGTTGACAGTTCTTCAAGCTGCAACCATGGGCGTAAATAGGCCACTGCTGAATAAGCACCTGGCTTACCCGGCTGCTCGATCACATCAATTGTGCTCTCTGCAAGTGGCGTCTTGGAACGCTCAGAGTTACCCATAGCACCAGCATTAGTGTACTGGTCAATCCATGACTGAAGATCCGCTTTAATATCTCCAGCTTCCAGGTTGGATCCAAGCATGTCACGACCCATTACCTTAAGATAATGTGCGATCCGGCTGGCAGCCATGATATATGGCAAACGAGCAGAAATCGCCGCGTTAGACGTCGCATCATTATCGACAAAGGTTTTCGGGCGCTGTGCAGTTTGGCTACCAATAAACACCGCATGAGCTGTGTTTTTGTAGTGAACCAAGGGCAGAAATCCAAGATCAGACAGTTCTTTTTCACGTTCGTCTGTCAAATTGACTTCTGTCGGACATGCCTGCTTCACATCGCCTGCATCGCTCTTGTAGGTCAGATTTGGAAGTTGATCGACTTTGCCGCCATTATCCAAACCACGAATAGCGGTACACCAACCAAATGCCGTGAAGGCTTGGTTCATTTTAAGCGCCATTTCGTAGCAGGCATTTGACCACACCAATTCGCTATTGTCTTGCGGGCGCTGATTGCCGTCCGCATCTGTCGCGAGTTCGTGAAAATCAAAGGTCTTCGCTTTTCCACCTGATGCGCCATATGGAAGACGCGCAAGTGTGGATGGCAATGTCAGCGTAACATAGCGGCTTTCGTCACTATCACGGAAGCCATTCCAAGCAGCATAAGATGGTGAATCAAAACCAGCGGCCACAGGGCGACCTTCTGCAAATGATTCAAAGCTCTTGTATTCAAACATGTCAGAGCCAGCTGCCGCTACGAACGGTGCGTGACAAGCAGCAGCCGTTTCAGCCATATACGTCAGCAATGCAACGTCTTCGTCGCCCGCACCAAAGTAGTAATCACCAATAAGCGCGCCATATGGCTCACCACCGGCTGTGCCGAACTCATCTTGATAAAGCGCTTCGAAAAGCGGGCTGCGATCTACTGCAGGCGCATCTTCGAACTGCTCAAGCAACTCTTCTTTGTTATAATCGACCAGTTTGATTTTCTGCGCCGTGCCGACTTCGGTCTCACGCACAACCTTCTGCACACCACGCCACGATCCTTCAAGCGTGCGGAACTTTTCATTCTGCATGATTTCTGACATCTGTTTTGACATCAGTTTGTCGATCTCAGCAACGGCCTTGCGGATTGTAACTCCAACATTTTGATCCCAAACCAAAGAGCCTTCCATCGCTTGCGATGTTAGAACTGATAAAAGCTCTTTCGTAGTATCTTCGGGAGTCTGAACCGTCGCTTGTAGCGCACGATCCAGCAAGCTTACTTCAACTTCTTCTGCGGCGGCAGCGCCGCCTCCAGCTGCTTCTTTTTCCGACATAGCCAGCGTCCCCTATTCTTCTTTACCGGTACCAAGCTCGTCGCCGAGTGCTTTGACCAAATCACCATCCTGCAGGATTTCCTTCAGAACTTTTTCCAAATCACGCGAACGATCAGCTTTAGCCACCAACGTCATAAGTTTTTCACGTGTTTCCGCCAACTTGCGCAATGGTTCAACCTTGTTCACAATCGCGTCAGGTTCGAAATCTTTCATCGATTTGAAATCGAGATCGACTTCAAATTCGGATCCATCGTTCTGAACTTTGTTCTCAACTGCAAACGTTAGCTGTGGGCCGACGCGTGTCATTACGTCGTTAAAGTTGTCTTTATCCACATTATAGAACGTGCGCTCTTCAAGCGGTTCTTTGTCGGTTCGATCACCAGAATAACCACCGATCATTCCTGTAACAAACGCCAGTTCTTTCTTTTGAACTGACCCACCGTCTTCAACATCGTAAGTGATGCTAACGCGGTTCTTACTGACGCGCTTGTGTTGTGCATTAAGTGCCATTTTTAATCCTCCAGAAAAGGGTTACTTCTTCGCGTCTTGGTTGCCAGAAACCAGCTTGCCAGTTTTCAGATCAAACTTCACGACATCGCCTTTTTCAACTTTACCAGCCGCATCTTGGAAATAATGTGTGATAGAGATTGTTGTATAAGCAAGCGACATCGAGCATGCACCGGCGTCAGTTGAGTAGCTAGAAAGACGCGCTTCCTCCAAAGACACTACGCGACGGGGCTGAATGCCATCACCACTTGTATTAGTGCGTGTCTCTACGATTTCTATTGTTTTGCCTTTTTCACCGGGTGCAAAGAAAAGCGTTTCCAAGATTGCGGAAGCCGCATCTGGTTCACGCGAAATCGTGACGTCACTTAGCGCAGGAATTCCGCTTTCTGCATCACCTGCAGCACCGACAGCAACATGGATCGAACGCGAGTAACCAACATTGAAGCTAGAAATCGGGAAAAAACCTTTCTTGCCAGCAATATCAGGTACGCTCGCCATACCTTTGAAGCTATCGATTCCGTCAATGCGCATATATAGACTAGACATTAGTAATCCTTTCAGTGGGGTTTATTTATCGTCTCTAACTACCATTCGAAGTCTTCGACCGGTAAATTCTCGGGTGGTGTATCGATCTGTTCTGAAGCGTCCGCAGATGCTACGGATTCTGACGATGGCACATTCGCTTGCACGTTAGCGACTTCTGGCTGAGTAATTACCGGTTGCTGTAACTGTTTATTGCTCGCTATCGGGGTTTCGGGTTTGGGTATTGCGGCTGCATAGTTATCAAGGACAGGGTGCTCGACCCCACCTGCAGCCCCTGCCCCTTTGCGCCCGAAGTTGTCTGCAAATCCTTGGCTTTCAAGGCCCGTCATCAATGCCATTTGGGACATGCCAACGCTGCCGTCGCTCAAGATTTCGCGGTAAAGTTCCGCGGCATTCAAATTGCCCCAACGCACGGCACGGTCCAACAGCAAACAGATCGGCGAATGGGGCTCGGATTTGCGAAAATACTTTGCAAGCTGCGCGATTGCGACAAGCGCGTCATGCCGGTTTGAGACAGTAGCATTCGGATTAAAGCCTGCTCCACCGCCTCCACCACCGCTTTGTACCGCTTGATCAACCACGGTTTCTCCATCACTTTCGGTTTGCTCTGCAGGCGCGTCTTCCTCGTTGGCACCTTCTCCAGGCCATGGAAAGCCCAAGCCCTCTACCAAGGTTAGAATGGCCGCGAGCACATCGTTCATAAGACGCGCGCCATAGCCGATTAGCGGTGGGACTTGCCCGTGACTTTGAGCATAAATTTTGATGTTGGTTTCTAGTGCAACAATAGACCGTGCCATTTGTTGAAGTGCTTCAATCTTAAGCGTCAACGCGTCTGATTCAGCAGAAATATGTGTGCCCACTTCTGCAGCTAATGCACTAACCGTGCCGTCTTTGTTAGCGAGGATATATTTACCGAATGTGACTTCACCAATAAGAGGTAGGTTGGTGATCGGCCCATTAAGCAATCCAGTGCCTTCAACTTCACCAAAAAGCTGCACGAATGGTCGCAGTTTAAGCTCTGCAATTTCACTTGCACGCGCTTCGTCCGTTTCACCTTTAAGCTTCTCAACAGGCGGGATTGGATGCAACGTATCAATACTTGAGGCAACAAGGCCTTCCATAAGTAGCAGTGCGTCACGGCATTTCTCTAATGGGTTAGCGACGTGGATTTGCGACGCAACATACCAAGACAAGACTTCCAAGTCCTTGGATGTATCGGTCAAACAAGCTTCGCATAGTTCAGCTAGCGCCGCCCATGCTGCGGTATTGCTAGCGCCTTTTTCGCGATCCTCTAAAGATTCAGGCGTTTCCGACCAACTTCGCCAACTGGCTTGGGCAGAATTGAACGACGTGCGCAAAGAACGGTAAGTGGTTTTTTCGCCTTTCAAAAAAACGCCAAACGGTGCTTCTTCTGAAATATTGTTCGCGAAGTTACTCATTCCACGCAATCCCAATTGGTTGACCATGTGTCATCGCACAATCTCTGCGACAGTTAACAAGGACAATGGCGGATAAAGTGACAATTCACGCGCCGTCTTCATGTTAAGAATGACTGAATAGCGGTTAAGCGATTTAATTCTCAGCTCACCAGGGATCGCACCATTCAAAACAACTTGTTCAGCTTGAACTGCGGCAAGACGACCAACGTTGGCGTAACTTGTTCCAATGGCCATCAGCGCGCCTGCATCTTTTACCATTTGCGTGTAAGCACTAAAGACTGGCAGACCAAGCGCGTTCGCAGCTTTTACAAATGCTTCGCGGTGTTCCAGATTGAACGAACTGGAGCCAACATAAATCGCGTCTGCCCCGCGTTGTTTCAAATGCGCCAAAGCAAGTGGGACCTGATCTAAAGATATCTCACCCGCGTCGTCGAGTTCGTAAACATGTTCCACCAATTCAAACGACAGTTCTTCAGATATCGCGCGCAAACTGTTGGTATTGAGTGTCGAATTCAACTCGCTTGGATCATTCACAACACCCATTTTTTCTGGGCGGAAATATTCAAACAACAATCGAAGTTGCACATCTTCGGGCACGCGATTGCGAACGCCTGAAATCAACGGACGCCCACTGGCGTTATAACTATCCACAAGTTTCGAGCCGACAGGATCGGCGACGATCATGAAAATCGCGGGAATATCACCTAGTGCAGAGGCTGTGCCATTGTTTTCTATCGTTCCTAAGATGGCGCGCGATACACTTGTACCCCACGTAACAACAAGATCAGGTCCTTCCGCAATCAATTGCTTTTGGATAATCGGCAACTTGCTTTTGTCACGATCAACATTCGTGACCGTTACATTTACTGGCAATTTGCGATCTTCAAAGTAGCGTATAAAACCGCGGCAAGCTTCTTCACACCCGCGCCATACGACCATGTGGATTTGCTGGACATGCTGTGATGTCTCACTCGCTTTTCCCTGTGCAATACTTTGCCCTGTCGCGGCAAACAGGCACAAAAGTACGCTGATCACGCAATCAATTGAAAACTTACGCATGTGCCTCAGGTCCTTTCTTGTTGAAAGACAAGATGGCCATGATGATCCCCAATATTGCCACCGTTATTCCCAATATTGCAGCGACCTCTCCGAAATCGAGAACCACTAGCAACGCGGCAACAACGACTGGTCCAATGACAGATCCAATCCGCTCGCTCGTGCGCAACAGACTAAGTGCGCCAGTGCGTGTGATGTCCGGGCTTTTCTCAGCAGCTTCCATCGCTGCAACTATAAGCGGTGCTTTCAAGAAAGAATGCACGATACCAAGGGCAACAACCACGCTTAGCACCATCGCAACGCTCGCACTCTGATACAGGCCAAGCAGAACAATTCCGGATGCAATAGTCGCACCGATTACCATCCATAAGTTCTTGTTAAGACGATCGGCAAAACCGGATGCAAGCGGGCTGATTGGAATGATGATCAGAGAATACAACATCATGACCCGCCCAATTTCAGACTGGGTCGCATCCAAGCTGGCCAAATAGATCGGAACAAACAGGTACAGAAACCCTGTCAAAATAACTTTCGCCGGAATAGCGCAAAACAAGACAATCAAAACAAACTGTGAATTGCGCAACAACGTCGCGATTGGGCTTCTGCTGACGCCGACAGGTTCCTTTTTCTTTTCTGGCGCGGGCAAATCTGTGCTGAGCATACTATACCCCAAGATACCCGCCATCACTGCAAATCCAGTCGCAACCAAGAAGACAGGCTTATAGCCAAGCCAATCAGCAAGAATTGCGCCAATCGCAGTACCGCACATGGTTGCTGTCATTAGGACACCAACAAACACTGCCATGCCCCGCGCGCGATTTTCAGCAACGACAACCGCCGCAATATAGCTTTGGCAACTGATCGTAATCACTGCGTAACCAATGGCGGTCATCGAACGTCCTATCAGGATATCATTGCCACTTTGAGCCAAATAACAAAACAAATACCCAGCGATCGCGGGCAAAAGCCCTGCCAAAAACAGCGGCTTGTTGCCGATTTTATCCACGAGTTTACCCGCAAAAGGGGTGAAAACAGCAATCACAAACATAAATGCCGAAATCGGCAAACCCATCATGATATCACGTGAGAACAGATCATTCTCAGAATAGAATTCCGCCACGAAAAGCGGCAAAAAGGATTTTTGCAGCTCTTCGGCGAAACAAAATACAAACAATGGAATACGTGCGTCCATAATTGAAGCTTGTTGGCGCTTATCAGTGATAAATAAACTTGTGCCTTCGGCCAATTTGCTCAGCTTTGCCTTACGCCCAGCATCTGCCACGCTCTCTCGTGCAGCGTTGACACGATCTCGTAAGGCGGCATTATAAACGTTAAGTGTTTTGACAAAGCTCGAGAGCCGTCCACGGCCAATCCCGCCTTCATATTGACGCAGATCACCACCGGCTCTTTTATTCAATGCACGCTCGACAACCCTAAAAGGCTCCGCAAGCTGTGAGGCAGACAAAACGACGACAACCTCTAACGCGACCAGTGATACGGCAATCAGAATAACGAGTGTGTCAAAAAACACAGATGTCATTTTTCCGTTCATGTAGGTTTCATCGACGACCGATTCTATTTTCGCAACAACCGTGTCATTCTCGACAATCTCAACTGAGATAACTTCCTGCGCATCACCAGCTCTAAACAGGATCGAGCCAATTTCACTTATCGAGGTAATAACTTGATAGCCTAAGCCCTCTTCTGTGGTTGCGTCTCTTTCCGCGACCCTGTCTGACGCGCCCTTTTTAGGAATGTCCGCTTGTTCAGACGCAACAACAACGCGCATTTCTCTGACTTCAGGATGTTCGTCAACAAGCTTGGTAATGTGTTGTTCTAAACCGCGGATTTCTTCAAAAGGAATACCAATGCTTATCGCGTATTGGATATCTTGTTGCACCGATTCCGCGACCGCACGGGCTTTATCGACCAGATATGGGCGCAAACCTGCATTGAAATAAACGACAGTGACGATCAGGCTTAAGAGAGCAGCAACAATCATCGCCAGCGCAGTACTCAAGAACAATCTACGTGAAAATCCGGAGATCAGAGAAACACTTTTGGTGGCATTTTCCGTGCTCATGATGCGTCACCTGCTTGGCCAGTTTTGTGTTTTTTGGTGAATGTCTGCAAAAGCTCATCTAACTCCGCTGACGCACTCGAATATGCACTTTGCCCGGCTTCGATTGTACCAACAATATTCTGGGCCGCTTCGGGTAAATCATCGATTCTACTGTCAGTACCGATCAGGTTAGGGTCAAGCGCACGGTAGGCATGACGCACGCCGGAGAACTGGAAAATGATGAACGGAACAAGCAGAATCGCGACCACTGTGAATATCGCAAGATAAGCGTTTGTCATCTTATGCAACGATCGGTTCGCGCGACTTAAATATTGACGTGTCGGCGTTGTAAGAACAATTGCGCCCATGACTGCATCGCTTGAATCGTAAATCACTCGGCCAGTGTAAAGATGCGGTCCCGCATTGAACAAAGTTACTTTGTCGCGCGTGCCCAAGACCCGGCGAAACGCTTGCTCGCGCTCTTTGGCTAGACGATCAACATGTTTAGGATCGTTTGGATTAGGAGGAATAGCACCGGACATCACCACAGAAGTGCCGATAGGGGAAACGACTTCGATCTGCACAATGCTTTGGTCGCGAGCGCGTTCGCGATCAAGCAAGTCTTGCAAACCAGCCATTTCATCCATCGCCAATCCCAAGCCTTCTGCACGCACAATCGCGGATTCAATTGTTGACGCGGTGATCTGCAGTTTTGAAGACGTTGCTTCAGCAACGAGCGAGCGAAGCTTCAAATTGTTTAGTGAGTTTTGCAAAAGCAGCATTGCTGCAATGACAACCAAAATTGATAAGACAATTTTGAAATAAACTTCGCGAAAAACGAACCAATTGATCGATGCCATTGACCTAAGATGCCCCTCAAGTAGATAAAAAAATTAGAAAACAAGGTCTTGGCCAAGTCAGCTAATTCACGCACAAAACGTGAATTTTTACAATCCCCAAATGACAAATCGATCGTTCAGGGTACACCTTAATGAAATGAGCGTTGATCACGCAAGCAAAATGTCTTGAAATACAGAGCTACTTTTCGCTTGAAACGGGTACGCGATAGAACATCATCACCCTTTTACGGGTTTTTGACCTTCGATCCGCGTTTGGCTGCGCTTCAGCAGCAATTGGCATCTATCCACCCGCAAGAACCGTCGGACATCCAAGCACGATCGCGCCACCATGCGCGCAGCTATCCCCCAAGCGGGCCAATGGGCGCTTGCCGACTAGAACAGTTGCACTGCCTTTGACGACCGTATCGGGTGGACCTACGCACGTGACCATGCTTCCCATTCCTGCCGATGGAAGTTTACCGATCAGCACCGTTGGCGCTGCTGGCGACAAAATCGGACCACCAACATGCGGCACGATCCCCGTGACCATTGGGCAAACATGCATATCTGTAATTCGTGATGCTGGCATGCCAGGCATAGAGCCCCATCCTTTCGGTATCAAATATCAGTCAATTCGCATCGGCCAACCACCCTGCGCGACTTCTAAGCCGTATCGATAAGCACTTTTGTGAACCTCTGCGAGTGCGTCCTCAGAGGTTCCGACTAAGAGCGATACAGCCCCTATCAAAGCAGACGCGTGCAAGCCCGTCGCAGGCAAGACTGATGGGCCGCCTTTGGGCCCAATGCTACCCGATCCATTCCAAGCAATCGCGCAACATAGCCATCTGAACGGGTCTTCGTTATCACGGGTTTCGCCTTCATCCATCAACTGAATACGCAAACCTTCTTGCGGATCTTTAACCCATTTTTCTGCGAGCGTCAGCACGTCTTGATCTTTAGTATCTAGCGCACCCAGGCTATCGCGCATTGTTGCAACCGCCCAGCAAGCACCTTCACGCGGTGGCATGCCGTGGGCAAAATACTTCAACATATCAACCATGAGATCAGCCTTAAAAAGCACCTCAATCGCTGTTTCGGGGGGCATTTCAGGAGCGACGATCAAAGCGCCCTCTTCGCTAAGATCAAACCGCTCAAGGATTGGTTCGCTGGTTTCAAAGGGGAGTTTGCGTAACATTCAATATCCTAGTTGATCATAGCCATACCGCCCGTAAGCGTCAGCATGCCAGAGCCTTTAACGGTGGTGAGTGGCGATTCAAACGTCGCCATAGCTTGACCTTTTACCGAAATATTGAGGCCCTTTAGATTAAGTGCGGTTTTTGCTTCCAAAGTGCTCGACATGCCGGACAAGGACAGCGTACCTTTGCTTGCGACGTCTAATTTAGACTTGCCCGATATCTCAACTTTAGGTGCATCAATAACGATGCCGCTAGAGCTAAGCACGATCTTGGATGAGCCTACTTTCAAAATTATCTTCGTCTTTCCGGTCAAAGTGATTTCATCGGAATCGTTGGTATAGGCCTTCTTTACAGTGACATTCCAATCCTCTCCAATATCAAGCTTGCTTGTCTTGCCAATTGTCGTCGTGTCAAGTTTCGTGACATCACGTTCAACATTTTCCGCTACGATCAATTCGAAATTCTTGGCAGCACGGATTGCAATCAGTTCATTACCTGCTTTGTCATCGAATTCCAGCTCGTTCGGGTCGCCGTGTAACTGAGTGCGAATACCGGATTTTGTCGTATTTTTCTCAACAAACGGTGGTTTATTCTTTTCCGTATAGACTTGGCCCGTCACGACAGGCGCATCAGGATCGCCATGTAAAAACGAAACAAGCACTTCGTGACCAACACGCGGGGTGAATTGACCGCCGTATCCGTTTCCCGCGAAGGGTTCTGAAACACGGATGTAGCCACTGTTGCTTGCCGCTTTGTCCCAAAAGAATTCGACCAACACCCGACCTTGATCATCACAGGCAATGTCGCCCGCTTTAGCGCCAGTTGATCCCACAACAATTGCATTATGAACGCCTGCGATAAGCGGCTTGGGCAACCGTTCAGGCGCAGGCACATGACTTACTGGAACGGCCTTGAAATGGCATGACAAATTGGTCTTGTCCAGTGGCGTGTAAACGATACTCGAAAGGATATAACGCCCTTCGATATCCTTGCTGCTCGTGCTCGCAATATCGATTTCTTGACCGAGATGCATAGCTGGATGAGCGCATAGACCTGATATCGCTAATTCAGGACGCTGGCTGGCCTGCATCAATGTTATGAGTTCGTTTTTCTTCAGGTCACCAACGATGACATGGCGGTATTCCAGCACACTTGGCGTTTCTGGCGATTTAGTCTCGCTTGATTTTTTTTCACCCGAGGCTACCGAACTGGCCTTGTCCGCGTCATAGTGGGTCAACTCAACCTTATCCGGCACAAGGGCACGCGTTAGATGTAGCTGTGTCGCTTCCATGCGATTGACGTCTGAAAGCTCAACATCTGTTAATTCGATCGCTTTAAATCCGCTTGGAAATGGCTTGCTTACATCATGCAGCACCAAGGTTTCAGCAGATTTTCCGTTGTGATAGTAAAACGCCAATCCCTCTTCGGCGAGAATGCGTCGGCAAAACGCCAAGTCGTTTTCGTTGTATTGGATGACAGTGTCACGTTTCACCTTGGGAATCGTGCCTTCGACTTTAACCCTCGCAAGCCCGTTGCGTTTGAGCACTTCTTTCAAAATATCAAGCGACGTGGATTTTTGATAGATCGCGCTGTGAACGCTTAGCCCAAGAACCGCCAAAACTGGTTGAATCACAAACTGCAAATTTGCAGAGCCGGCCGCATCTAATGTGCGTTCAACTGACATAATGATACCGCTGAAACTGCGTGGTTCGATGTCTGAATAAACCGCCTTAACAAAGCTGATTTCACAGCTTTTTCCAACAAAGCTATCTAGTTTCGACTCTTGATCCAAAGCAGTGATCGCGTAGCGCGGCACTTCAGACAAGCTTTCCTCAATCATGTAACTCACGACATCCAAGTCGATTTTCTTATCAATAGATAACTTGACAAGTACTTGTTCTGCCTCCGGCATGTGGAATCCCATCGCTGTTTGCCGCAACTATCGCGCACATACCTCAAAAACCAACACAATTATATGGGTAGGCCGATAATTCAAGCAGCTCAATGGCTAAAGCGATCATTCCCCCGTTCTATCAAAACAACGTCAAGCCAACTGGAACCAACAAATTCCCGAGATGCCAGCGCGGTTGCAGCGGGCCAAAACTGAAAACACGTGGCGCTCATCTTGGGTAGAAGTGCGTGAAGCTAATTCATTTCGCGATCCTAACTTCACTGATCGAAGCCGTGTTTTTAACTTGTTAATCCGTATGGTTGCGCGAGATTTATAACTTGGAGGTGCCCATGTCATTGCTAAGCAAGTTACTCTATCCTTTCGTTAGAAACGTCCAAAAATCTGCAACGGATTTTGGTGGTCATTGTACTTGGCAGTTCTCTCAGATGCGCGATCCGGTCGCGAGTATCATCGCAACCAATCCTGGGTCTGCAGAGGGTATTTGCGAAATGCTGTCTGCAAAATGGCTCGAAGGTCATGCAAATGATGCGCATATCGCCAATTGGATTATGTCTGGTGATGCGATTGACGCGAGCAAAGTACGCTACCTGATGCAATTGCTCCTTATTGGCACAACAGTGAACCGTTCGGCCATCATAGGGCACGCGGTGCGAGGCGGTACGATCGATCAGGATGAAGCGAGCAAACGCTGGCTTGCGGCCAAAGGTCGGCATGTGCGAAAGATACGAGACGTTCGTTTATTCCAAGCGGGTCTAACAAGCTTCTCAGATCTACTCAAACAATGCGTGCCTCGTTCTCAGCCGTTCTCGCAACCGATATCTCAAGACAATGAAAGACGCCACTTGATCTGGTTCCGTGCTGCTCTTAACTGACATTCCCCAAGTAGAACGTCCTCCCGCCCACCTTGCCGCTGTTCTGCGCTCCTATCAAGCCTCTTGGACCCATGGTGCCGTTGTTCGGGCATCTGACGCGCGAACTGAGCACGATTTCCGGT
>Ga0206130_10002170_pt1 | contig 27583 bp, 13 predicted proteins | sample Helgoland_Spring_9_FD_148637 | JGI IMG/M metagenome (GOLD analysis project Ga0206130, IMG submission 148637) | Pelagic subsurface seawater microbial communities from Kabeltonne, Helgoland, North Sea - Helgoland_Spring_Bloom_20160512_1 | ecosystem: Environmental > Aquatic > Marine > Epipelagic ...
CGGGTCATCTATTTGGGCTATGGTATAATCTTCACCCTCGATCTTTTCTTTAAAGTTAAAGCTATCAGGAGACTCTTCAATGAATTGCTCCATAGATTGGCTATTTAATGTAAGTACCCAATTCTTTTGAGTATTGAAGCTCAGTATTAGCCAGCTTCCGTAATATAGTCTCAGTAAGTCTTTTTTTACTATTCCAACAACCAATTGCTGCTGTCTTTCTTTTTCATCATCTTGCAACCATAGAATTGTTTTTCGAAATATCTCTAGGACCTCTTTCGCTTCATCAAGGCTTTGAAAAATATCATTGAATGGTGCACCTAGATCTTTGCTTTTAGCCCTTTTCTGTTTCCCGTCCGCCACTGTTTCATAGTGTGCCTTAGCTGAAAAACCTATGGTGTCGCCGTCGATTTTTTGATGCAAATTATCAAGCCAGCTAAGATACTGAGCCGCATTATTAGTCGGCAAGTTTACCCCTGCTCGTAAAGCCTTTGATAAATTATTTTTATCTGCAGATAAGAACTTCTCTGGCCTCACCCAAAACATGGCCATGGTTAAGTAACCCATGCCTACACCTTTTATGTTCAAACATTGATCCATTAACTCATGGTCAATTGCATTGATTGGAGTATCCAGGATATGATGGAAAAATTTCCATAAATTCGGGATATCACTATCGGTTCTTTCTGGCTTACTCCAAAATAACTTGGATTTCTGTAAGTTCAGCCTGGGTAAGCCAATGAAGCTCTTGGGGACTTCAGAATTTAATTTAAACTCTTCCTTAATAATTTCCCACATCCGTATCCTGTAAGAATCTTTAATTGGTCGATTCATATTTCCGATAAATGTGAATGGATCCAACTCATCCAGCTCAAGGGTTCCCTCAGCATTATCATCAAGTGATATTGTGGGGAGTTCCTCTGCTTGCATCAATTTAATGACTCTGAGCAACTCGTTCTGTCGCCCCTCGTAATTTCTCAAATGTTCAACCAATTCCAAATGAATAGGCTCCCAACTAAAGTCGATTGCTCTTTGCTTAGCTACTTCCTCTGATAGCCATTTAATCAAAGCATCACACTCTTCCTCGGTTTCGAACTTGGGGTGTAGTGCAGTCATTGTGTCACCACTATGTGTTCGGATCTCAGGACGCAGTCCTAGCTTGTCGCACAAAACTTCTGACATTTCTGCAACATCAACACCTGCATCCATTCGAAGGAACACATTAACATGATTATTCTTAAAACCGAGTTCAGCACGGTTAAATGGATAACTAGCTGGGAAGAAAAAGACTTTGTACCTTTCAAAGTCTTCCCATCTAGAAAGGGTACAGTTTTTGATGCAAAAATCCATCAACCTCTCAGCAAATGAAAAATTTAGTGTTTCAAGGAACTTGTCGAATCTAGGATCTCTCATAATAGTTATAAATTGAAGTATGGATTTGTTTTGCGACAAGCATATCTCTTTTACAACTTGAAAGCTTCAATCGTAAATCATGAAAAGCCTCGAACAAATTTGGGATGAATTGAACCATCAACCGGTTCATCGGTTTGCGGATTGGCCGAACAGGGATGTGCCGAAAGGTAAACCTGGGGTCTATCTTATTTATCATGAAGGCCGATGGATCTACATCGGTATGTCATTTAAGAATTTGCAGAGCCGATTATCTTCGCATACAAGTGGGCGAAGGAGCGGAGATCAGTTCTGTGTGTATGTGGGGGATCGCTTGGTCATGCCCAAGCTTGGGATTGATCAAATGAAAGGTGTATTTTCTGGTTAGTATTCCCTGGATGATGCGATTAAGGAATTCGTCCGTTCTCAATTATCCTATCGCTACCTTGTGGACGCGGATGACCCTACTGCTCGTGCCCTTGAAAAGCACGGCTTGGAAATAGCTAAAGGGCAGGGGGCGGACTTGTTGAATTCGATGACAAACTAAGCAAAGTTTTGGGATAGCCAGCTATTCAATTGAGCTTTTGTTTTGATTCCGTGTTTTAAAAGTATTTTGGCAATATCGCCACCCGCTAGAATTAGTACGGGGTGTTCATCTTCGATTATTTCCTTGTACGCTTGAGTTGCCAGGTAGGAGGTTGTTACAAAAAAGCCAAGTTGTCTGTGCCTGAGACGTGAAATTAAGCGAGAAGTTTCCTTAATTGTACAACTTGAATGGGAAACTTTACATTTGGCTTCTAAGGCAAAATCTACTTCAAGTGATGAATCTGGAATTCCGATTTTATATTTACCAATCGCATCTCTTCCTCCGTCACGCCAGGGCCTTGTCGTTTCGCATTCACCAACATTTGCATCCATCAATCGAATTAATTCAACTGCACAAAGCTCAAAGGCATATTCACCTTTTGGATGTTTCTTAAAGTACTGAACTAGAGTTTCTAATAATTGGATTTCTAGTTTCGATTTTGGAAGTTGTTCATCCTTCTTTCTGTGTTTTACGGCTTTTGGTGCGGTGAGAGGTTTGAATTTGCCAGTCTTAATCCACTGTTTCCATTCAGCTGGGGCATTTTTTAATGAGCCGTTTCCCTTATTTAAGTCATTTATCCAGGATCTATTAATTTTAGAAATATTTAGTATTGTGAATGTAGCTTTGTAGTTCTGAAATCTTTTACCCTCAGTTGTGCGCCATACTGCAGTTAGATCTTCGCTTTCGCTTAAGTTTTCAGATCCAGGTATAGCAATTCCTCGAAAAATAACATCACGCCCGGTAGGTCCTTTATTAAAAATGAAAAAAGGAGGTATTAGGTCTCTTGAACCTGAGTACAGCTTCTCGAATGCATGACGAAGTATTTTGTTTCCTCCTCTTTTCGTTTCATGCAACTCATGCCCAGGTTTCTTGTTATCTCCAAAATACAAGAACTGGCCGCTGTATGTATCAAGTTCATCAGGCCAATCTGGGTCAATGAGAGTGCTGTACAAAACACAAAAGTTTACCGGCGGCTTATTTGGGGAGCCTTTAAACCTGATACCTCCTTGGTTACCACAATCGAAAATATATCGGAGTGGATCGTCTTTTACATTTTTGTTCGCTGTTCCGCCCTCGCAAACTGCATCAACCACCAAGTCTGCTTGGGAAAGTTTTGAAAATGGTACATTCATTGAGATTTTTTATCTATTCCAAAAGTGTGACGATTCTAGTGCTAACTAGTGCATTGAGATGAGCCTGGAGGGTCTTTGGGGTGGGGCCGCCACGGAATAATACTCCAAGCTCCATGTTCCTATCTAAAGCCGCAGATGTGAGGTTTGCACTAGTAATGAAAGCAAGAGTATCATCAGCCACCACGCATTTTGCATGTACGGATGCTCTAACTTCGCGATCTGAAGGCTTCCAAACATAGAGCTTTGCCTGAGGAACTGCTCGTTTTAATTCAGTCAGTCCATCCTGGGAAACATTACCACCCGAACTCTCCGGGGATTCAAGAAGAACAGAAACTTCAATCCCTCGGGAAATGGCTGCAGCAAGGGAATCCAAGACGCCATCTACACGATATAAAACATAGCTAACTATAAATAGGGATTTTTTAGCTGACTCAATCACCTGGCCTATTACTTGCCTAGTGTCTCTTGATGGAACTAATGAACTATTAGGCCCCGTCCATACAAGTTCAACTGCTTCAGTGTCCTGGGTTTCTTTAGAAAGAGCAGCAACCATAAGAGCAGCAGACACCTCTTTTGGTAAAATGTGAGTATTTGAGAACCAAGAGTCTTCTAGCGGACGAAGTGATCGGTTGCCAAAATCTTCGACTACAGAGGAGAAATCAAGGTGAGAATCCAATGTGGAAATATTTTCTGCGAGTACCTTGAGTTTATCGGAATGCAAGCCTTTTGCAGCTTTTACTAGGGTTGACCAAAAATCGTCCATCAGAAATCTTTAAAAAATGCAGCGTCCTCGGATTCAAATGTTTTAACCAAAAGGCAACGGTCAAGAAAACGGTTTCCAATTTCACAAGAGGTTTCGCCCACAAATGAACAAGCATGGCAGGCAGCCGAGTGTAGGGAACGATCCTTAGCCGGGTCATGTTCAAAGCATAAGGGGTCAGAAGAGCAGATGGTGGCTCGCTCAAGTCCCTTGCTTATGATTTTTTCAAGGTTTTCTTTTTTACCCAACTCGACCAACCCACCGAGTGTTCCATCCGAATCTGCGGCTGCTGTATAAAGTAATATACCCGCCATGGCTAGATTATCGTTGGTTGAATAGATTCGTTCGCGAATACTGGCCGCGTTATAACCGCACTCAAGAGCCATCTCCCTAATGAGAAGATGCGAAAGGGTATGCAGCATTGCGAAACGAACACCAGGGAATCCCTTTTGCGGATCAAGCTTTCTTGCATCTCTCCAACCAACATATCCTGCTCTAAGCATTTCCTCTCTTTCTTTGACTGGGGTGGAGGTTTCCCAGTTTGCAATCCTGTCCTCCTTAAAACGAATGAAAATTCCTTCTCCATGTACCTCATTGGCTGGCACCCAATCGGGCTTTCCATTACACAAAGGTGCCATGGGTGCCCGTTCGTCCAGTTCCAAGGTCTCTTCAGGTGCTTCCACACGGGTAAACCCAATCAGGGCATTTACCTCCCGTAACCTTTTCATCAAGAGAACCTCTTCGATTACCGAATCATACCTTGGTGGAATGTCAGTTTTCTCGCTGAGGAAATGAGGGAAGTCTGTGGGCGGGTTAGGTTTAGTAAGCACTTCCCACTCCGGACTCTTGAGATCACTAAAGTGAAAGTTAACCCTACTCGCTCCGGATCTCTTTTTTTCTATGGCTTCCCAAATTTCTTCTTTTGAAAATCTTTCTATCCCGGGTAATGCATTTGTGCTATTGAGAATGTTTACCACCAATTCAACCTGATCCTCCTGCTTAATATTGTCCAAGCTTCCCCAGCCATCATCCACGATTTGGGAAAGTGAGTCTCCTTGTATCGGGATAGCTAAAACTGACCTTTGAATTGGAAACCATCCATTGGAAGCTCCAAGCAGAACTGTTCTGCAATTTTCGGTACATTCTTCATAAGTATCCAGGTGTGGATTTCTTCCTCGGCATCTTGGTAAATATTTTGCAGCGTTTTCACCAAACGCATTCACGAGTGACCTTCCTTTGCCGCATCCTTCGCATTTCACCCATAGGTTTTCAGTTTGAAGGGATGCACCACGCTCGAAGAACCTTAAGTTGCCATTGCAGGTAGAAGGCCCACCATGTACATACCAATGCCATGAAAAATCATCCAGGTGACCATTTCTGCACGCAACTAGAAAACGGGCTGCGACTGCATCAGATCTACCCCGATGTTTACAGTTTTCATGTATGAAATGAATTTGGTCTCGTCTAAATGGATTGTCATCCCCTTTAAGTTTAAAAAGTCCACTATCGTAGGAACCCAGTAAGCCACACCGAACACATCTTAACCACCTCGGGAAAGGATAAACAGGCACACCGATTTTAGCTTCTGGTGAGTAGGGATCCACATTTTGGTCTTCGACAACAGGAGGTTTCATTAAGCTTTGGACCTGATCGCCGAGCACTGATTTTACCTCGGCTAAAAGCCTCGCTTCCTGGAGTGGTTTGCAGCGCAATTTATCCCACTTGTCTGTACCCATAGTAAGTACGGAAATATTAGGTAAATCGATCAATGCTCCCGGACCGAAAGTCCATAAAAGCTGACTGGGGCGAACATCTCCAACAACTGAACTCATGATACATCCTCCTGTTGATCATTATTCTTCTTTTTGGGAACCGGATGTTTCCAACCTGGTTCATTATTTTGCTTCATGTCCTGCATGACAAGCCGAACACCGGGTTCGACCTCTCTCATTGAAGTTGGGACTGTGAATTTCGACCAAGAATGCGACCCCGGTTGTTCCAATAGGCTCACCGTGTCATGCGACTGTCTTTTTGCCTTGTAGGCGACATGTCCCTGTCTTTGGGTTACTTTCCTTATCCACTCGTCAAATCTTTCGCGAGACATGCTTTTAGCCAGGGTTTCAATTTCTGTTTTATCCGTAACTTTATGAGCACGATCTCCAAAGGATTTGGTTACTTCATCCACCGTCGGATCGGCAGCGGAGGTGAGACTCTCTGCTCCCAAGTTTGGTGCTAGGGGATCTTTTTTCAATCGGGCCATACTTACCATACCACCAGTAAGACCTCGGTCCAAGGCTCTGGGGGTAAATGGAGTCACAGACTGGGCTTCGACATGTTTGTAAAAAGCACTGTGGTAATGTTCAAAAGATTCGTAGTGGGACAGGTCTCGAGGGCGTGCCCAAGTAAGAGAGGTGAAAACCAGTCCAGGGAATGATCGACCCACCCGGCTGGTCGCTTGAATGTATTCTGCCGTGTTCTTGGGTTGTCCGTTCACAAGCATCAAGCCTAGGCGATTCACATCCACTCCCACAGAAAGCATGTTGGTAGCCAGTACGATATCGATCGCTCGCGTTTCCTCCTTTTGCCATTGGGAATCATATACATCGTTTTTCGAATCATAGTCGGCTCTGAACTGGATCTCCAATGTGTCTAATTTTTGTGGAATGGACGCACTTGAAACTCTTGAGGTTAATTCTTCGACCACATTGACTTTTCTTTGTTTAAGACCTGGTCTGCTCACATGACCCATTTCTACGCGGAAAGATCGTGTCTGCACATCATCCTCTGCCAATCTTTTCATTCCCCCTAATTCCCGTAGGGAATTAAAATACCCAACCGAGGTCATCCACGGGTCGGCCAACTTGCCAAATTTTCGAAAAACATCCTGGGATGCAGTGAGGAGGGCAGTGTAGAGACGGATCAAAACTGCCGGTCGGGCACTGCCAGGTGAACAGATCCCTAAATACTGCCTGCCTGGCTTGTCCTTGATCGATCGTTGAACGGAAAAGAAATTATCTTCCACATCCAAACCATTGGGAGGAAAGATTGCCACCTTGCGCATAAAAACATTATTCACTTGGTCCTGTGCTCTGCGAACAGTCGCGGTTGAGGCAATAATCTTTGGCCTAATAAAATTATTGTCAAACTGCCAGGTCGAGAGCTCATCTACCACAGTCTCGTACAGACCTACCATCGTACCCAAAGGACCGCTGATCAGATGAAACTCATCCTGTATTATCAGGTCGGGTGGCCTAATGGGTGGGATTGCCTGAGTTGAAGCAGCAGGTAGTCCATTTTGGGCCTTATGACTTTGTTTGCATTCACAGTCTGGCCAGGTCAATCCGTGCCTACTGCATTCGTGAGTGGCGATTCCAAAAAGGTTACGGATGGCATCATTCCACGCCATCTGAGCAAACTTGTCCACTGTGGCAATCATCATACTTGGTGGCTTACGGTAGATCTCTTCATCCACCACCTTCATGGGAATGCCCAAATTTGGAGAATTGCGTTGAGTAAATTCACATTTACTTAATTTGTCTCCACAGAATATTAAGGTACGACCATGTCCCCCTGCAAATTTACTTACCTTTACATCTCTTTTTTCCAGCACCTCACTTCCACACCATGGACAATTGTTAATCTGACATGGTGAAGAGCCTTGGGTTCTTTGCCCGTTTCTTACTTGATTGATATACTTTTCAGACTGTTCGGTCTTATTGGGAGTCACAGCACCTCCAACCCAAAGTCCAATCGTAAAGGGTTCCTTCCCCCAAGTTTGTTCCTGTTTTCTACGGATGATTTCCATTGCACAAATCAAGGTGGTTGCCCGTTGGAACTGTTGCAGCGTTAATAAACGCAAGGTATAACGCATGATTACCGACAACCCTCTTGAGGCATCATACCCCCCAAGGTTTCCCTGTAACCTGCGAATCCCCATGGTAAAGGCAGCCACGCCCAAGTAGGCTTCTGTTTTTCCACCACCAGTGGGGAACCAAAGTAAATCGGCGAAAGAATCAAGGGGTTGTGATCTATCTTTGTGTTTCGGATTGGCTAAAGATGGGATAGACAGAAGAATAAAGGCTAATTGAAAAGGTCTCCATGAGTGATTTTTGGGGATATTTAGATCTTTGAGCTCTTTACCGGAACCCCTTCTGGTTTCCATACCGAGCATTCCATGCACGCGCTGGTCGGCCATGGCTAGATTGGCAAATTGGAATGCTTGCAAGGCGAGGGGATCATTTCTTAACAGATCAATGCCCTCCCGTAATCGCTCAAGCACCTTCCGGCATCTATCCATGGCGACACGAGCTGCCCGGTCATGACCAATTACTTCCGGTCCGACTCTTGCTTCCTGTTCAGAAATCCAAGTTTCATAGTCGGAGGTAAGGACGGTGAGGGCAGCCTGCAATTCATCCTTATCCATTGCGGCCAGCTTTCTCATATCCAAAAAGCCTTCCTTCACCATGCGTTGCATTTCCGGTCTATCCTCCGGGTTGAGTCCTGGTGTCTCGGTGGTGGGCACCTCGTATTCCGGTATAATTTGGGTGCGTATCTCCGTTGCTTTTTCAGGATCTTCTTTAGTGGGGGAAGCGTGTACGGAAATGGTATGTCCCACAGCAAATTCAACCTGTTTTCGATAGATCATTTCCAGGGTTGCCCGCTCGATCTCATCCATCGATTCATCCATTTGTATTGGACGTTTGCAAAAGATAGCACCACCTTCTTGGTCCCTAACTATGATCTCCGGCTGAAAGACCCATGCCTCGTCCTGATTTTCTTTGGGGAGAACCTGATTGTTTACCAGAAAAATGGTGATCATTCGGTATTGCCCATCCACATCTTCGCGGATCACTCCCTGTATGCATACATTTGGACTAAGACCATCGATCGCGATGGGTTTAATCCATCCTGGTTTTAATTCCATCTGTATTTTTCCACCAGCTGGCCTGCGCTTCCATGCCCTTAGTGGAGTCCCATCCTCTTTGGTTGCGATTTCGCTTGCCTGCTTGGTGTATCTCCCCCAATTCGCCTCGATTTCCAAGTTCCGTACTCCTGCATCCACGCATACTGTCATACCCACCGATGAGGGAACGAACGATTGGTTTTTTGCCGCATCAATTTGGCTACTGTCATCATCATCCGGTTCGTAGGCTTTTCCGGAAGATGCTCCAAATTCCTGCCCGGGCACTGCCTGCCTGCTAGCTTCATTTACTTTTTCAAAAGGTTTAAGATCGTCCGGTTCTCCCTCGGTTTCTTCTTCCTCGGATGCTCCTGCTCCTTGCAGGCCTTCAATACTTTCTTCCGGATCACCATCTTTTCTGGGGGCAAGTTTTCCTACGAGGTAGCGGTCGCGCACACTCATGCCCACGATTTCTTCCTCGGGTCCACATGCGGGACCAAGCAAGTCATCCATTGCGGCCAATTTTACCAGTCTTCGTGCATAGTTTTGGCTAGCTACAGATTTTTCATCCAGCATGGGAAGTCCGGCGTAATCCTTTCCTGTGGTTACCTTGTATGCGTTTTGGAAATCCGGCCAGACTACACGAGAAGTGATACCCTTTTCTTCAACCTTTAAAAACCCAGCTTCTGAGACAGGTTTATTATTTTCCAATCGTTCAATCCGATCGAAGTAAAAACCTGTGTTTTCATTTCCGGCTCTTTTTCTGTAGAGCCTTCCGAACCCTATAATTTCTAAATTTTTATTAAGTAGAATAAGAATGTCTTCCCTTAACGCACTGATGGCACTAAAGAGCGAACCGGCATAAGGTAGATCTAGTGAGAACCAATCAGTGGGGTTTTCCCACTCAGTCTTTACAAGCCATGCGTTTGGAGTGCTCTTTATCTCAACTGACTGCTCTGAAGTATTCTCATTTTTTGTTTCTTCCTTCATCTCGATTTCTCCCGCGCGCTGAGCAATTACAACATTGGCAATCCTACGAACGGTTTCGGTCATCCCATGGAGCCTCACTTTTTCCTTAAAAACATCGGTTCCGAACTTGACGGACAATCTACCCAATAATTCGTCGAGAAAACTGCTAGAGGCCGACTTGACATCCGAGAAGTTGAGCGCCAGAGGGGCTTCCATCTCGGGAAGTACGGCTTCAATCTTTCTTCTTAAATACTTGGCCGGTGGGCGGCTACCCGTGTTGGCACACTCCGCCGCTACATTTATTCCACCTTTCTCTTCGAGCTCCTGAGCCGATGCATCGATGTAACTCCAGTCTCCGCCAGCGATCCAAGTATCCCGCAAGTCCACCGGGTTGTCTGTCTTCATTTGCAGGCACAAACCCGTCCCTTGCACCCGGTCTATCTTGTTTGTGGCATTCTCCTTACCATTCAACATATTGAACATCGCACCTCCGCTCCATAAGGAAAGAGATCCCTCGTTCGCTCGACAGATCTCAAGCGATCCCGCCATGCCGTTTCCTTGGCCCACCTCTGGGTCGCGGGTTACTCCTCGTGTTAATGCTTGCTCTAGCGCATAGGTATCCGATTCGATTTCCCGAGTCGTGGCCAACGAACCGCTTATCCCTCGTCCCATGTCACAAATAGCAATGCTTAATTGATTAAGTTGAGGGTAAGACTGGGCACAAACTACACCCGGTACCGGAGATTCTGCATGGATCACGATATTATCGATCAACTCATTGACCGCCCATTCCATAGCGGGTACAAATTTTACCCCGTCCTTAAACTGTCGGATGACCAGCTCGCAAATCAAGTTTACCGTTTTTGCCACATCGTCACCGTCTTGGATCAGGCTTATAGGTATAAACCTTCCAATTTCCGGATTTGTTGAAAGATCTTCTTCATTGACGCCTAAAATTTTGTGAAAGCCCATTCTTTGTAGGTAGCATCTTCTGCCATAATCGCCCGTTATACTGATATTAGTACCCTTATTTTTTAAGTCTAAACAATGTGCAGTTAGAAACGCCAAACCATCGACTTTAACAAAACTGTTTCTATCCAAACGAATTTCCAAATCACCGGGGATTTCATTTCCGGAAATGGTCTCTTTCCATTTCTTCGAAGCTATTGAGAAGTCAAGGTCGGGATCGGATGGAATTTCAAATAGTGCCATGGAGTAATAAAATTAGAAAAGTTCGGTTTGACCTTCGGAAGATTTTTCCGCTTTGACTTTTGGTTTCTTTTTGTCGTGCAGGCCTTGAGCTACTTCCTCTTCGTAGCGTTTTTGGTTCAGCTTGAGCAGGCGGGCGAGGACTTCGTCGTGGACTTCCTCGGGCCAACGGTAACGCCAGGGGATTTTTTTTCCTTCCTCTACCTCGTAATCGGCGATGAACTCACAGTCGGTTGAAATGTCTGGCCAGCCATACGCATCAAGCACCGCCCGGTCAATCTCGGCGTGCAGTTCGCGGAGTTTTAGGATGTCGGCATTGTCCTCATCGGGATCGTGGAAGCGATTATAGGTCTTAGTGAGCCCCTCGTCGTTTCGGACCATCAGGTCGGCACGGAACTCGTAGTAGGTCTTACCGGCGGCTTCGAGGGTGGGGTCGGTCTGCCAGTTCGCGGGAAAGGGGAAAGTTTCGAAGCAAGTAGACGGCGTATAGGCCAATGTATCACCAAGGGTTGACATAAAGAAACGGCTCCAAATTTCATGGATAGAGGACTGTATATGCGCAAATCCCGCAAAGCTGTCGCAAGCAATTACGCTCAGATTACTGGAGTAAACCATTCCCTTTGGAAGGAATGCAAAAGCGAAATGGGCAGTGGCTTGAGAACCTGCTACTAAAACACGATTAAGGTCAGAGATTTTTGAGTAAAGTTTAGGGCGTTTTTCTCCGTAGTGCCAATACCTTTGAGGTAGTGGCTGGCGAAGTACAAATTCTCCGTTTTTCTTCTTACGTTGCCTTTCGGGTCGTACCTTCTGTTGAACTATTTCCCAGCATGCGGGATATTCCTTAGCACACTCTTTGGGCCAATCAAAGAAGTTGATGACATACCTGTGGTGGCTGTGGATTGGGCAGTTAGCGACCTCTGAATAACCTATCAAAGGGAGTATTACTTCATCGTTTCGGGGATCACTTAAGATGATCTGGCGCATTTCAGAAAGTGGAGTCGCAACCTCTTTTCTGTCAGTGTCATCAAAAGTGAAACCCATGCCAAGCAGGATGGATCCTTGAAAACTTTTGTCGGTATTTTGTATTAATGAAACAGGATTATCGTTTCCTCCACCGTGAAAAAGGAATGCCGTAATGATTGACGACTCCTTGCCGTTTAGCATCAACTTACCTTGGAAAGACCCTCTACAAACATGAATGATACTGACAATCACAGCAGCTTTGCCAGGCCAACTTACTCGCTTCTTTGCCTCGAAAACAGTTCCGCCCCTGTTACAAATCCAACTTAGTCCAGTATGCCTAGTATCACCTTGGGCAATAGTCTTAGTCGCAATCAGTCCAAAGCAACATTTGTCCTTTAAAAGGATGAACGACCGACGATAAAAGTGGGCTACTAAGTCCGCGTTTCCATGTGCGCCAATGTGTAAAATTTTGCTGATGTATTTGAGGTAACTTGCTCCTGATGCACCAGAGATTGTGTTCTTTCCTCCATATGGGGGATTCCCGACAAATGCATGAAAGCCCCCATTCTCAAATGCCTCCGGAAACTCCAGTGCCCAATGAAATGGTTTTCGTGGAGCTATTCCTATTTCTTGATCAACTGAGAGGTTTATCAGGGTCTGAGTCTTGATCTCTTCGACCGCTTCTTCATTTAAGCGAAGGATGCCATCTGCTCGTTCAGACAAAGTCTCCAAAGCTGCTTTCAGTTTATTCTCCTTACCTCCGCAGACGAGTGCTTCCCCGATCATGGCATCGGCGAGCAGTTCGACAGGTATGAGCTTGGATTTGGCCTCGTCATTGAGCTCGGCCATCTTCTCGACATCGTGAACATCACGAATGGTGACCTCGCGAAGTTCCTTACGAACCTCCAGTGCTTTCTCGACAGCATTCTTGATGTTTTGCCCGAAGATAAGGCTCTGATCTCCTGCCTTTGGATGCATGGAAAGCTTGGTTAATTGGTCCAAATCATGCAAACCGAGCAAGGCATCTCCACTTCGTAAGTTGTGATCCAGGAATCCGAAGGGGCGGCCTTTCTGTAGGGTCACTAACCAAATGGATAGCTTGGCCAGTTCGACGGCCATAGGGTTCATATCCACGCCATAAATGCAACGCTCCGCAATGAGGCGACGGGCAACGAGCAAGCGATCATCCAGCTCCCTGGGCATGAGCTCGGTGCCCGAGCCGGGCTCAAGAGCTTGCCCGTCCACATTGATCTCCTTGCCATAGTCTTCCTCCGCTTTCCAAGCGGTGATCAATTTTTCGCTTAGGTACTTGCAGGTGGCTACGAGGAAGGCGGCTGACCCCATGGCAGGGTCGCATACCTTGAGGTCTAGCAATTCGGCGGAAGAACGGAGCTTCCATTGTTCCTCGGGCCAGCCCTCGGCGGGGCCTTCGTAAATGACGGGTGTTAAAGTTTTCTCGACGATGTCACGTGCGAACTCGGCCGGGGTGTAGTGGGCACCGGTGGCTCGCCTGCCTTCCCCGGGAACTACCGCAAAGGAGTTGGCAGGATAGACCATGAGCGTGCCCCAACTGTCCCGCCGGATGAGCCCGGCTAGGGGGAGGAGTTTACGGGCGGAATCCTCGTCGTTACCAAGGGCTTGAATAAGTGCTGGCAAGGCGGACTCCTCGGGCTCCTTTTTCAAAGCATTCTTGATGGCAGATGCGGTCTTGCCTGTTTCATCTGCTAGTTTCTTTGCCAGCTTAGCTTCATCCCAATCCAACAGTGCGGATACGGGAACAATGGGGTTGGTTACTGTCTTAGAGCCAGAGAAGCCGATGCTGAGCTCATCTACCCGGTCGACGGTGTATTCCAAAAGACCTTCATAGACATGGCCGATCTGCTCCACATCTAGCCCTTTGTAGGAGAGCATTTGAGCTCCTCCTTTTTGCTGGAGTACCTGAAGGGAGCGAAGAAGAAGAAGGACGGTATGATTATCAATTGGCAGGGGATTGGCCGGTTCGTCTTTCCAATTTGTTCCAGGGGCACGGCCCTCAAGAAAGGGAAAGCGATCGGGATCAAAGAGGCTGCCACCGAGGGCGGGCAGGCGGAGCCCTTCATGCTCGGCACCACCATAGATCATACGAAAAGTGGAGAGTAGGCGGGACCATGCATCGAAGCGTTTTTCGAGAACCTGACTCCCATGTTGCCCAGCAATTTCTTCATATTGAGCCCTCATGTTGGATAGGGCGTAGTTTTGGTCGTAGACGGGATCGCCAAGCAATAAAAGTTCGCGCTCTTCGGCACAGAGAGTGAAGACCAGGCGCATCATAACAGTGAGCCCAGCCTCGTACAATTGTTTGGGGTCTACATCTTTTAGAAGTTCCCCATTTCTGTCCTGATCGGCCCGGCCGAGTGCCCGTACAAGAACTTCCACAGCATGGCGGACCTGTTCGCCCAGGGTGTCGGTGACTTCCTCATGAAATTCAGTAGAGCGCTCAAGCAATTGATCCATCGTTTCCTCAGGTGGACCAAAGGCACGACGGATATTTAAGAGAGAGCTGAAGGCTTTGAGAGTGACTGGTTCCTGCCACCATATCCGGGCGTGCCACATGGCATAGCCAGATGTCTTGCCCACGGGGGCATTTACCAGCATCCATTCCTCCCCGTTGGTGACGATACCGATTCGTACTTCTTCCGTTTTGCAACGTGCACGCATGATCTCCTCGGGAGATTCAACCGAGAGCGAACCAGGGACAGGTTTGAGAAGGTTGGTCCCAGGGGCATAGGCAGTAACGATTATTGCCGGTTTGTTTTCCCTGCCAATTGCCTTCATTTCCAAGGGCTCGTGAAGCTCGGAGGTATCGACCTTGAGTTCTTCCCCATACTCCAGGGCATCTTTCATGACCATGAGGATCCATTCACGATGAATGCCAAGTAAATCTGATTCCTTGTTTTCGACAACTTCCACCCATTCTTCGTAAGCTTGGCGAAGTCGCTGCCGGTCGTTGGTTACCAAGCCGTCAAGTCCCTGCGGGAAAACTTGTTGTAATACAGGGATGGCAAGAAAGGGCCCGGCAATCTCAATGAGGTTGAACCATTCGTAATGTTGATCGTTGGCAGCAGGCATGTTTCTAGCGGGTAAAAAGATGTTCGGGTACAAGGAACTCCACAGCTACCGGGAAGGTGCGGTCGGTTAGTTCTTCATAACGGCGGCGGAGGTTTTTCTTTTCCTCTTCCCTCTCTTCAGGGATGCGTTCCAAGCGGGCACTAAGGGAATTGAGGTCGCGCTGGAGAGTCTCGCGTTCGTCGGATTGTAATTTTTCGTAAAAGTCCAACTGCTCGGGCTTTTTAGAATCCTCCAATTCTTTTTTGATCATCTTCTCCAATTCATCGAGAAGCTTTTCCACATCGTCGAGTTCTTTGTCCCGTCGGCGTTCCAGGGTATTCATCAAGAACTGCAAGCGTTCACGGGAGCGGGCATTGACGGCTTGCATCACATTGTCCTTGTTGGATTGGAATCCCAATTGTAGTCGTTGGAAGAGTGCATCATCCGGGGTTGCAGGCTGGGCGGCCTCAAGCATTTCCTCCAACCGACCAATGGTGCGCTCACGGGCAAAGCCACTTGTTTTGAGTTCGCCCCCGGCAAAGGTTAGTTCTTCGTGTAATCGGTAGCGTGTACCTCCTGTCACAACGAGGCGTGACCAAACAATGACCTGAGGCTCTTGAGCGAGGGAAGATGGAATCTTACGAATTGATACGCGGTGGATCTTGGCACTCTCAGGAGCGGCCCACACTTCCATGCGGAGTCGGCGTAGGCACATCTGGACGAGCTTGTGTTGAAGATGAGCGAGTACGACATCATCCCGATTTTCGACAAGTTGGTGGTCAAAGCTAATGGGGCGCCTTTTACCATCGTGCGGGTCAATAAGACCTTCGGTGGCTTGTTCCCATGAACCGGTTAATATGGGTACTTCAAATGCATTGGCAGAACCATTGAGGCCAACAAGGTTGGCCGGTTTAAGGGAGGGTTTTTCTGCAATCTTAAGGGCAATGGAGACAGCACGCTCGATACGCTCGGGCGTGATGTGGAAATCTTTGCGTGTCTGTAAAACGCGGTCGTGCAGACGCTCGATCTTTTGTTTGAGTTCTTTTTCGGCCGCCACATAGCGACGGGCGACCTCGGCCTTTTCTTCCACGGATTTAGTATCCAGGGTGCGGCGGTTACCAAGCATGACTTCCTCGGCTTGTTTAATAAGAACAGGAGACAGCGCACCGAGGTCTTCTCGCTGGTTGTTTACCTTGCGGGCAAGGATGAGAAGGAACTCAAGATCGCCGTCGAGGTCTCCGGGGTTGGTCTCTTCACTCAATGTATCCTTTGGGAGCCTACTTCCGACTGGGTGCCAGATATGTACCTTGTCTTGCTTTTGTCCAAAGCGGTCGATCCTACCGTTGCGCTGCTCGAGTACATTGGGGTTCCATGGAATCTCCACATGAATCATGTAATTACAGTGATTCTGGAGGTCGATCCCTTCGGATGCAGCATCGGTGGCTAAAAGAATACGGACGGGTGCTTTCTCTGGGTGTGCCTGGAAGGCGGCCTTGATTTTTTCACGATCTTTTTCATCGGTTCCTCCGTGAAGGGATTCGATAAGATCACCACCCCAACCATTTGCGGTTAAGAGTTCAAAAAGCCAAGAATGTGTGGCTCGGTATTCGGTGAAAAGAATAACCCGCTTCCCGTTGCCCTGACCATCGGTCTTAAGATGGCCTTCTAACCATTGCAGAATTGCTTCTGCCTTGGAGTCCTTACGGTTGGCATTTTGGTTGGCCCAGGAAAGGAGCCGGTTGAGAACTTGGCTTTGATCTGATGTCAGTGGATAGGATTCATTTTCTGTAGCAGCTACGATAGCATCTTCGATAGCTTGCTCGAATTTAGAATCATCAGCGTAGTCTTCTTCCGCACGCTCTAAGGCTTTTCGAAGGATGCGTGTCTTTATAGAACTTTTCTGTCTGGCGGGAGCATCTCTTTTTCCTTCCATGGTTTCTTTGTGCTTTTGCAAAGTGGCGGCAAAGGCACGGGGAGAACTAAAGAGTCTCTTCTTTAAAAGCTTTTGGATAAATGCGGAACCAAGTCCTTGGCCTTCGCGAAGTGTACTGTACTCCTTGAGAAGGGAATGGGCGTTCTTTTCCTCCTCCGAGTAATTTACCTGAAGGGCGTGTAATTCACGTTTGGCAAAACCGGGGAGGTCACTTTTGAGACGACGAACGATTAGACGTTTACGAACCTTTTCCTCGGGCATGACTCCGCGGACACAACTTTGATCATCCAGGAGTTCAAGTAAGGCAGTAAAGGATTGCTGAAATCCATTGTGAGGAGTGGCACTTAAAAATAAACGATGCTCGAAATGGGGAGCAATTGTGCGAACGAGTTGAGTGCGGAGGCTGGGAATGGCGTAGTTTAAAGAGCCGGAGGGGGAAACATTGTGAGCTTCGTCCACCACAAGCATATCGAACTTGCGGGGATAGTTTGCCTGCGGAGGCAAGCAATCCTTCATGAGGCGCAATCCTTCCCCGGTTTTCATCCAGTCCATTGAGGCGATTAGGCGAGGAAAGCTGGACCATGGATTTGCCTGAATGCCTCTTTCTCTTCGGAGTTGTTTAATGAATTCGGTATTTACTATTTTAAAGTCCAGACCGAAGCGGGAGTGCATTTCAACCTTCCATTTTTCCTGAAGGGAAGCGGGGCAAACGATAATAACACTGCGTGCACGGTGGCGAGAAATCAGTTCCTGAATGACTAAGCCCGCTTCAATGGTTTTACCCAGACCCACATCATCTGCAATCAGAAGTTTGACCCGAGCCATGTCAATTGCGCGGACCAGAGGATCTAACTGGTAGTCTTTTATCTGGATGCCACTACGAAAAGGTGCCTGAATGAAGGAACGGTCGGCATTTACAGAACCTCCCCAGCGGATGGCATCGAGAAAGGCTTCGAGCTTTTCATGTTCGTCCCATCCATTGATGACAGGGAGACCCGCGGATTCAAGAACGCGTGCTCCAGGCTCGATTTCCCAAACAACCTGAAGAGTTTCATCGGAGGAATCTTCATCCAAAGAGATAAGAGATACTAAGTGCTGCGCTTCGCTGCCACCAAATGCTGACTTGTTTATTTCTGTGACAACCCATTGGCGTTTTCGCACTTCGACCAGTTGGCCGCATTCAATATTAGCAGTAATCATACTTTGCTTAAAAGGGATTCAGTGTGTTTGACCATGGCCTTGCCGAGAGATTTTCCGAGTGCTGGAGGAACGGCATTGCCAATCATCCTACCAATAGCTCCACGAACAAGGGGCTCCCCAGGTTTTATAAACTTAAAGTTTTTGGGGAAACTCTGGAGTAGGGCGGCTTCCCGCAAAGTCATGGCCCGATCTTGTTCCGGGTGGCCAAAGCGACCATTGCCCAGGCCCATGCAGAGTGTAGTAATGGTTGGTGCAGGACGATCCCACCACATGCGACCGTAAATCGAAACATAGCGCGAGCCACTTTTTCTGCGGTAACAATCTGGCAGTAGTTCATCTGGCCAATCTTTACGGCTGCCTCCATCGTGCGGGGTATGCCTAATTCTTCGAAGGTTCATGTACGAGAGTTTTGCCGCAACATGAAGATGATCGGATGTATGCTCCTGTCCACTTTCTAGTAATGGAAGCCCTTGAATCGCAGAGCGAACAGTTTTTTGCTTCTTTTCGTTTGAGAAGTCTCCTGAAGGTATACGGATTGGTCCGAGTTTGGATGCAATAAGTACAAATCTTCTTCTGAACTGAGGGACCCCGTGCTCCTCACACTTAACAATTCCATGATCAAATTGATAACCCAACGATTTTAATACCTTAAGAAGGTTGTTTAGGAGTAGGGCACCTTTTTGAGAAAGCTCAGGTACATTTTCCATCAAAACCAATTCAGGTTCAGTGGATTTCACCAACCGAGTAAAATGGCTTAATAATCCCCAGTCTTCGTGCTTTTTCTGGCCATTTGTTAGCTTGGAAAAAGGCTGGCATGGACAGCATCCAGCGAGCAATCGCACTTCGGCTTTTTTCCACAAAGCATTTAAGTCAGATACGGTTACTTTTGAAACACACTGGCAGATGAACTTGGCATTTTTATGATTCTCTTCAAATGGAAAGCGGGAATCCTCATCTATATCGATCCCTGCAATAACATCTATACCTGCCTTCAGTAGCCCATGAGTTAGGCCACCAGCACCACAAAATAGATCTATCGCTTTAATACACACAACATAATTATGTAAGATATTATACCTATTCACCAATATTAAAATGAACTAATCTGATTTTAGCTAATCCCTTATGAATTATTGATTAAATAAGTTAATTGAGTGAGTGTGAGCATGAAATATAAATTTATAATTTTACTGAATGTCGAAGGGCATTTTGTGCGGCTAGGCAGCCGCCGTGCATAAAACTGTCTTCCACGGATTTGACGACCCGTTTTTCGGACCAAAAACTCCAACCCCAGGGCATGCAGTTGATGCGGTCTTGGAGGAGGCGAAGTTGCTGCCATCCGCACCCAGTTATGTTGGGCTTACCTTTATTAATTTGGCTATCAGTAAAAATCTTTCCTTAAGCCGAATAATTAAGAAAAATGATTTATCAGTTAGACCTAAAAGTTTTTCTTGATGAAATCTTCAGCTTGTTCCGGTGTCAGTAAAGTGTACGGCCAAGTGTGCGAAGAGAATAAAAACGGTGTCCCTCCCTCTCTTGTGGTTAACTTTCCCTGTATTTTGAAGATTGTTCCAATCGGATGGTTTTTCCTCATCTGCCGTGAACATTCTACTCGCATATCGGTAGACAAACCTTGCCCTGCCAATGGCCTAACTCGGACGCTCGCTGATTGATTGCTCATACCCAGGCCGAAAAGTTTTCACTTCGTAGTATTTATATTCTGACATAATAAGATTCGGTTATCAGGATTAAAATTTTGCTGAAGAGTCAATGGCTAAGCGAGATGCTCTAATATTGATACCTATTAATGAATAGTTTTATCCGCTAGCTAGTAAAATATGTAGCGTTAAAGTCTCACTCTGAATTCTTCACTAGAACATACAACTATGAGATGTGAGTTTGCCCTACTTAATGCTGTATACTTGAGTTCAGTACATTGTTGCTGAACTGAGTCTAGTCCTAAAATAAATACTACCTCAGCTTCCAGGCCCTTAAATCTGTGGACAGAATCAACCAATACACTTTTATGATCAGCAATTCCTTGGAATAAGTATTGATAATTCTTAGGTAAGCTTTCCGAGGAGAGGTTTTCGAATAAAAATTCAGTCTGTGTCCGCTCGGCGTGTAAAATTACAATATTTTCGGGAACAAGTTTATCATTTGTGAGCAAATCTAACACTCGATTGTGAATCTTTAATATCTGCTTTTTTAAGCTATGATGGTGGATGTATTCTATCTCTCTTCCAATTACTGAAGGTGCATTTACTTTTGGTCCTTTGTAAAACTTATAAACCAAATCATGAATTTTTGATGTATTCCTACAGTTCGTAGTCAGCGTATATGGGGCTTGCTTGATTGGCAATGTATGGGACTTATCATAAATATTCTGATTGGGATCAAAAAAAATATAAAAGGGGCTTTGCTCATAATCATCTAGCAATAATTCTAGAGGGAGCCACCATTCTTCATCAAAGTCTTGCCCCTCGTCACAAATAATTGCATCAAATCTCTTAGGAATTTCTTCTACTGCATATGCTAATGCAGTCGGCCAAATTACTCTCCATTCATCTGAGTCTGGATATGTTTTTCGTGCTTCAGCTAAGAGATCTCTGCCTGTTTGCTGATTGGCATAATTAACATAAACATTACAAAGCTCATGGTAGCCAAAAACTTCTAAACCTCCAATAGTTCTACAGCTGTCTTTAATTTTTTCTGCAAGAGGTCGATTATAGCATGTAAATAATGTTTTAAATCCTTGCTTGGTTAGTCTCTTAGCCTTTTCAAGTGCAAGCACAGTTTTACCGGTTCCAGCTCCACCACTAACAGCTACACGTCTCTGGCCTTGTATGAAATCTAGAACTTTTATCTGATCGTTAGTGAGTTTTAATCTTTGCTCTTTTTCATCATTTAGTTGTGCAGAAAGAGGTGATTTAACCTCGGTGGTTTTAGCGAATAAATTGGTAAATAAATCGATCGCCAACGAAGGTTGCTCAAAAGAATCAACCCCTTCACTGCACCAAAATTTTAAAGCTCCTTCAATCCACCCTCCTATGTTTTTTAAGTCAGTTTGAGAACCGACAATCTCTTTTGTTCGGTCTGCACCCTGTAAATTTTTTTTTTCCGAAATATCAGGAAAAAATACAGCGTGCCCCACGATTAATTTCTTTAGATCAATGTTTAGTGAATCGCTTACAGAAAACTCCCTAAGCTTTTCAATTATTGAGTATTTTGCTCTTTTGGATTGTTCAAAGGGATCTTTAATTGAATGGATTTTGCCGGTGCGATCCGTAGAATTCCACTGCTGTGAACTTGCGTTTAGGGAGATGCCACCTCCTTTTACCTCCACACATAAAAAACCTCTTTGGGGATCGAGTATGAGGAAGTCTACTTCCCCATCATAAGTCTTTCTGTTTGTTTTGAGTATCCATGATGCCTGGAAAAAAAATAAAAAATTATTTGTTATTTGTTTTCTGATTGCCTTGTAAACTTTTTTCTCTGCATCTGATTCAATGAGGTCAAGTTGGCCCGCAGAAAGTTGTGGATAAATTTTAGCCACTAATTAATCCTCGAGGAGTTTAAGGGGGGAGTTCGGGGATAGATTTACTGTTACATCTCTAGGTCCTTTACCATTTGATTTATCGTTAGCAAAATGAACAACAATTACCTTCTGCACTCCTCGTTTTTTCGTATCTTTGATCTCACCTTTTCCCCATGAATTATGAAAAACCATCTTTCCAATCGCGAATTCTTTTCGAGGGTCTAAAGATTCATCGGCTTCGGCAATTTTAATCCAGTTTTGGTCGAACATAAAATCTGTTACTTTAAGTGCTGGATTTTTTATGCGATAAATCTTCTCTTTTCCGGAACCAACATGTTCAACAATATAAAGCCAATAATCGCTGCCATGTTTCTGGGCAGTACGAAATTGTGTTTTTGAAACGCTAACACCAGTGGCACCTAATTCACCGCGAGTCCCTTTTACCTCTATGTAGCTTATTTTCTCTGTTTGAGGGTCATAGCTTTCTAAATCATAGCCCGGGTTATTTCCGTACAGCTCATCGATTACTCGTCCTTGTTTGGTTTCGTATTCGGCCACAATTGCACTAGAAATTTTCTCAATAGTTTGTTGATGTTCATTACTTCCTTCTGCCTTACCTTCCAGCATTTCTTGTGCGTTGTTTATCACATAAGATCGCATCCTATTTCTTCTTTTATTTTTTCCTTTTGTCCTATTTCTACCTTTCTTTTGTTGTTTACTGTTCAACTTAGAACTACTTTTACCCTGATTATCTCTTGAATTATTGCCATTGCCCCTAAGATTATTTGCAGTTCGGTCAGTATGACTGTTTGAAGATTTAGGTGCACTTATTGAATCCTTTTCTCTGTTCTCTCCCTTTCCATTATCTCCTTCTGAACTGCTTTGCTTGGAAGATTTTGTGTTTGGTGCTGTGTTGGATCCTTTTGTGGGTTTCCCCAAACTTGTTCCATTGTTATTGTTATTGGTAGTGCTAGAGGTTTCTGTTGTTTGAGCGCTACCTTGATCATTTTGACTAGAATTTTCGCCGTCAGTGTTTGGGCTTTCATCAGTTGAGGTTCCCAGTTGAGGTGAACTTATGTCTACATCCTCGCCGATGTCATCGCTTTCTAATTCAGGGTAACCCAGCTCAGTTAAGTATTGCTCTCCATCTTCAGTGCTTCTAGTCATTACCGCATCAAGAGTAGGAACCCAATTTCTTATTTCTTCTAAATCTATATTGTATAAAATTTGAGATATAAAAGATTTAAAAATACCAACCCAGCTAAATTGATTTTCTTTTTCTCGAGTTAGCAAAAGTTTGCCAGACTCTATATCATAAAATGCGAATGTATCCTTAGGTTCTGATTTGATTTCTCTTCCTTCGATGGAAATAATTGCGATGGTAGTAACCTTTGGATAGCTGGCAGAGGTTAAACCCTTTAAGCATTCTGATAATGTTGACCATTCGGCTTTGTGGTTTTGAAAAAATCTTTGAAATAAATGATATCTTTCCTTGATTTGGCTAACCCGCTCTTCTTCAATTTTTTCTTCTTTTTCGGAAATGTAATCAATTTCAATTCGGGTATTTTCACTGATTTTCTTAACACCTAATCTTTCAAGGAAGTGGTTGTAACTACTTTTTGTCCGAACCAATAGAGAGTCGAGAGCTTCGCTTTCAAAGTAATTAGCATGCCAAGAACTATCATTAATTAAAAGTTCTTCGGGGTATTGAAATTCTTCAAGACGGTTAATAAGAGATGCATTTTGTTTTAAACGGTTGATTGCATCCTTGGATAATTCTTCTTTATTTAAGGCAGAAAGCTGATTTACGCATTCTTTAAAGACCGACTTTGCTTCTTTATTTTTAAATTTTTGAAATTCTTCCCATTCTTTTGAAATTTTTAATATGATTTTTACAAAATCGTCCTGTGTCGGTTTTTCTCTTACTCCAATTGCTTGGTAAAACTTTTCATAATTTCCAAAAGATTCAGAAATACTAATGGCATAATTTCCAAGTTTAATTTCTTTGGAGAATACCCAGCGAGGTTTGTGATATTTACTTTCAGAATCGTCAGAAATGTAGATGCACTTGTGCTTGGATAGCTCATTATTCAAAAGCCCGCTGTCTTTCTCTGCTCTTTTGTTTAAGGCTCCGTAAACTTTATGTGAACATGGAATATCTTTATCGGATAAATTCTTTAGATGATCAATTATAGTTTGGGTAGGTATTTCTGTTTGTATGCCCAGCTTTTGACAGGTTTTTACACTTATTTCGAAGCTGAGTACTTTTTCCTGAGAGCCAATTAAATCTTCGAAGCTGCGAGGAAATAAGTCCTCTGATTTGTACCATCCATTAATTATATTATCAGATGGGAAACATTTTATGCTTTTGATTGATAATAAAAAATTCCCGAAGTTGGGGTCATTATTCTCCCATTCTTCCAGTTTTTCTTGAAGGTAATTAAAGACAGTTATTAAGTCTTTAATTTGTCCTTCGTTAGGTTCATTCGTACTCTGTGCAATTAACTTTAATCGATCCAGTAAATGTACAGGGTAAGCCTCGGTAAGAAGTCCTAGACGCTGGATCAAATTTCTTACAGAATTACGCTTTGGTACTCTTTTACTGTCTAACCAAAGAGAGTCATTGTCATCTCCCAGGATTAAAGCAAGTGTTTCATTTTTGTCGTAAACTAAACAACACTTTTCCCAACCACCATCTTGAGTTGGTGCCAAAGGTAATGCTTTTAAATTATTAAGCGATTCCTCGTCATCCTGAAGCTCTGTTTTACTTGCTAGTACTTCAATTAGTTTAGCGTAATTATCATTATTAATCTTTTGTTCCTCAAAATATTTTGGAAGAATTGATATCACATACTCCCTGATGTCTTGGACCCTTATTCCAAGTACTTCAATAGCGAACCTTTTAGCCTTTTCGTCGATAAATAGAGTTTCGTCGAACAACTCATTGCCTCTTATTGGATCCGAGAAATTTCCAGGTAAAATAACATATTCTGGAGTGACTAATTTATCACCCATTTGCCAAATAGCTAGATGACTGAGATCGTAAGGATTATTATGTGATGCTTCGGTTTCATAGAGTTTTGCAATTGCTGAATATAAAAATATTAATCCGTCTCTGGTTTCAATCGGTAATATATCTTCAACTTGTTGATTCTCATTGAAATTAGCTTCTAAGTGGCTAGCCAAATTGCCTACGTTGAGCTTCGTGGAAAATCGTGCTAGTTTTGTAAAACCGTCCAGTTTGGCACTTACTAAATTTAACTTGGGCAGAAACTTAATTATTTGGCTACGTTCAATACTAGAAGGTAAATTTAGTAAGCTATGAATATATGAGATTTGATTTTTGTGATTAAGAAAAATGGGAGCTTTTTTTAGAAGTTCTTCTGCTTCTTCGTCGGATGTAATTAAGTACTCCAATATCTCCCAAATTATAACTAACCTATTTAAATATTCTTCGCCAACTTGCTCATCCTCGGGCGGAAGAAAATCTTCGAATGCACAGAGCCTGTCGATAAACGTATCAAGTACCAAGTGTTGGCAATGTAGTTCGTTTAAGACTTCCCCGTATTGATCTGATATTTCTTTATTAGCAATTAAAATTCCGAGTTCATCAAATAAGTTAATGTGTTCAGATTGTGCCCATTTAGGGTAGAAGAAAGTTTCACTTGGTCTTAATAAATCAGCATTTTCTCCTTTTAATATTAGCGAATTTGGTACCTCTCTATACATCTTATTCCAAAATGTACCATACCATTTTCCTTCGCTGTTATTCTCGAATAATTCTTTTGATTTAGTAATTAGTTTCCAAAAATTATTTTGACCTACCAGCCGTTCTATCTTTGCTAGGTCATTTACTAAAGAATCGGCAGCAGTTCTTATTAAAAGTTCATTCCAGTCTTTTTTGCCCTTACCTTCCCAAATAACTTTTTTTCGACTGCTTTCGGGGTAAAAATCTGCATTGATATTTATTGGCAGGTATGTTGATTCTTGGGTCGGCAGAAATGCATATATTAAACCCTCCTTGTCATAGTCATCATGTAAATTTAGTGAGACAAAGACTTTTTTATTTCTTTTTTCTTTTTCAATTTCAGGGAATGATTTGTAAATCTTTTCTTCTTCAAATTTAGAAATTGAAGATTCAATTATATGCCATTTCTCGGAATCGTTTTTTGGTAGATATGTTACCAATGTTTGATCACTATCTCTGTTAATTACACATTTAAATATTTCCCTCCCGTTTTCCTTTAAAATACCAACTCTAACATTTTTAAGAAACAAGAGGCTTTTGCTAAGAACATTTTTTATATCAGTTCTAATCCTTACTTGATCATCGTCAGAGAATATTGTCTCACCTAATTTGATCCTAGTTTTTGATTTAGGGTCTTTAGCCCAAGGGAAAATAAATCTAGTTCCTGGAATTAAATCACATGAAGTTTTATTAATTTTGCTTGTTCGCGGGTCAAACTCTAGGCGCAAGCCATTAGACTCAAGTGTTGGTTTATCACAAATTTGGTAGCATGAAACAAAACCGATGCCGAATCTACCGATGTTTTCAGAGTTCTTAGCTTTTTCTCCACTTGCAATCTCAATTATAGAATGAAAGTCACATTTTTTTCCTTTTGAAGCTTCATGCACGCAGTCGTGGCTTGAATCTAGATTGCCACAATAGCTGAAACTCTCACTATTTTCTAAAATTAAGCTATGCTCAGTAATATCAAAGCTTATCTTAAGAGCCTTTGCGTCATCAGCATTTTGGATTAACTCTAGAGCCATCGTGTCATAACCCTGTAGCGATGCTAGATGTGCTTTAATTGATCCTAATAAATTTGATCTGTAGTCAATTTCCATATTAGTTAATGAAGGTTTTTTCCTGTATGCTTCTTTTAGTGGTACTATTCAAAATTTAGCTTAATCTTATTATAAAATTAATTTAAAGGACTATATCTTGGATTTTTCAAGCCTCATGTCTAATAGTTCTTCTGGATTGCTTTGTGTGCAGCATTTCTGCCATCTGCCAGGTAGATTTTTTCGATAAACTCTACGAAGTGTTTTTCGGGCCAGATACACCAATTGGCATACAAACAGGATATTCTGCCATGGTTGCTAGCCATGCATCCCCAAATAGCTCCCATACTCCATTTTAGGCCATCGATCTCATTGGTAATGTATGGTGGGTGAAAGATGGGATCCAGGGCACGAACATTTGCTCGGAATCCTTTTTCATCCACTTCCACATTACTCAAGATGGCAAAGGCGATGAATCGTTCTCTATAAATTATGATCTGTCCTTCGATGCATTCCAGGTAGGGTCGTAGAGCTTTGTACTTTAGTGTACTCAGCTCTTTGTCCATCATGTTGTGATAAACTAGAGGGTTGGGATATTTGGGGTGGGTATTGTTGTAGGAGTCGTGGAGTTATTTGAGGGTGAGCATAAAATAAAATCTAGAGGTTAACTGAATTTCGGAGGGCGTTGTGGGCGGCTAGGCAGCCGCCGTGCATGAAGCTGTCTTCCACGGATTTGACGACCCGTTTTTCCGGCCAAAAACTCCAGCCCCAGGGCATGCAGTTGATGCGGTCTTGGAGGAGGCGGAGCTGGGGCCATCCGCATCCAATGATCCAGCTGTTTCTTTCCGATAGTTGATCGGCATAGGCGGGCACATGTATCGGTTGCATCCGCCAAACTTCGGCAGAGAATCCAAATTCATCAACCACCACATCATAGAGCACAGCAAAGACCGTGATGATGTCTTTGAAGATGATCATTTGTTCCTCCAGTTGCTGGAGGTAGGGCGATAGGGCGGTTCGTTTGATTTTCTCCAGCTCCAGATCTTCCGGGGAGTAGCGGGCGAGTGGGTCGTGGTATTGGGGGTGTTGTTTTTTGTACTGTTGGTGGAGCTTGGGAAGGGAGAGCATAGGCGA
>Ga0206130_10002172_pt1 | contig 27565 bp, 29 predicted proteins | sample Helgoland_Spring_9_FD_148637 | JGI IMG/M metagenome (GOLD analysis project Ga0206130, IMG submission 148637) | Pelagic subsurface seawater microbial communities from Kabeltonne, Helgoland, North Sea - Helgoland_Spring_Bloom_20160512_1 | ecosystem: Environmental > Aquatic > Marine > Epipelagic ...
GCAGCGCCAACAATGCGGCCAGCGCAACCATCCACTGCACTATTGTTGATTCGGGTCCGCGCACCGGTGGTGCCTGCACCGCCACAGCTAACCCGCCCCCGGTTCACGCCAAACGGGATCAAATCCCTTTGTTTCCAAAGCATTAGCCCGCGCCCGGTACCAGCGCGACACAAAATCAGATGCACCATCGGCTGCAGCAACATGCCTTTGCCAGGCTTCACTCAAGACCTGTTGACGTTCAATCAAACGTTGATTATGCAAATCGTCCGCCGCACTCCACGCCCCCACCTCGCGCAAATATGCAACCGCACCGCGATGATAGGGAACGGACCAGGCAGTAATCTGCCGGTCTAATGCCCATCCAATACCACCGGGATCAGCATTTTTATAATCGTCGTAGTGCAGAACAATGACCTGCGCAAGATCATGAACCTCTTGTTCATCCTGTGTCTCCAGAGTGATCAACATAGGATAGGGGTAGGTTGCGCCCTCGTGCGGTTTTTCTGGCGAAATTGTCGCGCCTCGAGTGGCAAAGTGTGGGGTCATAAAAGGCACTATTCGGTTAATTCCAGCCCAGCATGCCTCATCATTATGCGGCGCCGGCGGCCAGAAAATCCCCCGCGGAGACGCTTCAAGCTTGCGCGTCGGGCCCGATACCGTGGTCGCATATGCCGCATCAACCTGATCATTGACGATACCCCTCCACATCGCACCATAACCAGGAAAATCAACGCGCTGCACATCATCCCAGGTCAAACCACCACAAGCCAAAAAAGCCTCTGTAGGGATATTTATCGCAGGTGCACCGCGAACATAAGGCACGCGTTTACCCCTGAGGTCAGCGTAGGTGCGCACTCCTGCATCTGCGGCAACAGCCAGCGCTTGGTTGCTATCGCCATAGGACATCATCACTATGCGCAGCGGCAGAGGCCCCCACTGTGGCTGAGCAAATTGAAAAACGCCCTCCTGAGCAAAGTAGGTTGCAACCCCATTAGCAGAATACTGCACGCGACCTTTAATCAGCGGCATTAATCTTGAGACATCGTTCTTGCCGGGCACCACTCTCAAATTCACATCATAATTGTCTTTGAGCACCTTGCCGATTGCCACCGCCTGATTATAGCCTGTGGTACCCAGATTATAGGCGCTCCACGCCATGGTACCTTCAAACTTCATATCGGCATGCGCCATTTGACCCATGACCAATATAACCACCGATGACCAGCACCGGAACGCCGAGCCACAACGCGCTAGCAATACCAGCTTTGATAACAGAGCCTTAAGCACGTATAACTTCAATCTAAACCCCTCATTAAACTGCCTGCGCAATGTAGGGGGTTAAACCTCGACGGTCAAATAACGTGCAGCACAAACCTCTCTTCAGTCATAATGCAGATCCGCTGTTCATTGTCGCACCCCGACAATGGACTTTTTTGTTTTAAATACGCCAGGCTGAATCAATGAACGCCCCCCTCCGCTGGTATCTCACAGGCACAGCACTGTTCCTCGTTCCAGGCGGCATCCAGACCGTACTGTTTCCTTGGTTGGTTGCCGTTTACCTGAACGAAACCGCGACACGTGTGGGACTTGCACAAATGGCTGCGCAACTGCCGATGTTGGTGTTAATTTTATGGGGAGGCTGGCTGGGTGATCGCGTTGACCAGCGACGGCTGCTGATCACCTTGACCGCTACGCTTGCACTGCTCCCGCTGGTCATCGCGGTACTATACACCGCAGGCCATTTCAGCTACTTCATGCTGTTATGTTGGGCTCTGACGGGCGGTACGTTTGCCGCGTTTGTACAACCCGCACGCGATGCACTGCTCAATCGAGTTGCAGGACGCGACATCCAGCGAGTCGTAACGCTCACCGTGGGCATCCAATTTGGCGTTCAAATTATAGGATTTGGTCTGGGCTCCACCGCCGACGTAATAGGCCCACCGATCTTATTGTGCATTATGAGCCTGTTCCTGCTGGCATCAGCTGCCGCGACAGCACGGATCCCAAAGCAAGCGCCAAGACCTAAACAAACGCGCCAGAATCCTCTGCGAGCCATTGCCGAAGGAATAAAACTCGCGTGGCAGGATGAGGCGATAAAACCCGCCATTATGCAAACTTTTTCGGTCGGTATATTCTTTGCCGGTGCCTATCTGGTGCTGCTGCCACTTATGGTACGCGACCTTTACGGCGGAGGTTCAACGGCAATCGCCGGAGCTTTTGCGGCCAACATGTTGGGCACTGTCGTCACCATATTTTTTCTGATGCAATTCGGCCAAATCACACGTCCAGGCAGAGCGCTGATCGTGGGATCGGCTATCAGTGCGTTGGTGCTATCGGTATTAAACTGGGAACTACCCCTGTGGCTATTCTATTTTGTGATTTTTCTGTGGGGTGCCTGTGGTGGCATTAGCATGACCATGTCACGCACCATTGTTCAACAAGCGGCTATCGAATCACATCGGGCGCGAGTGATGTCCGTCTATTCTCTGGGAATGATGGGTGGCATGCCCATCGGCAGTTTCACGCTGGGCCTGACCGCTGATTGGATTGGTCTTCGCAATGCGGTCTGGGTGCCCGTTGTTGGTATGCTGGCCATTCTGATCTACCTGCGTCTGCGCACCAAATTATGGCACGTCCAAAGCAAACTCTAGTCCATAGCGCACCTTCTTGAGCCAATGAGCGCTAGCGCCCCCTGGGGCATCGGCACAACATCTGCTGGCCAGCGCTGCTCTTTTGGAACAAAATCAACATATGCAAAGCGCTCAATCAATGCCGTCAAAGACCGAGAAATCCGTTCTAACCGTATCGCAACTGAACCGTCAGGCCCGCGTCACCATTGAACAAAAATTTCAGCAAGTTTGGGTCGTTGGTGAAATATCAAATTTTGCTCGGCCGCAATCAGGACATTGGTACTTCTCGCTCAAAGACCAGAACGCACAGGTTCGCTGCGCCATGTTTGCCAGTCGCAATCGCAGCGTGAACATGCAACCGAGCAACGGACAGTTGGTGATTGCTCGAGGGCGAGTCAGTTTATACGAAGGACGCGGCGATTTTCAGATCATCGTTGATCAACTTGAAGCTGCCGGAGAAGGCGCTCTGCGCCAAGCCTTTGACTTATTAAAAGTAAAACTGGCAACCGAAGGTTTATTTGACGAGCAGCACAAACGGCCACTGCCCCCGTTGCCTGAACACATAGCAGTGATCACATCTGGAACGGGGGCTGCACTGAGCGATGTGCTGGCGGTGTGGAAACGCCGCTTTCCAAGCCTGCGTGTCACCCTTATCGCATCAGCCGTACAGGGTGCTGCTGCCGAGTCCGAACTCATTGACGCCATTGACAAAGCCGACCAATTATCAGCCGATATTATCCTTTTAACTCGCGGAGGTGGCAGCCTTGAAGATCTCTGGAGCTTTAATCTGGAATCAGTGACGCGTGCATTGGGAAAGTGTCAAACCCCGACTGTATCTGCCATAGGTCATGAAATTGACGTCACTATTTGCGATTTTATCGCTGATCTTCGCGCGCCAACTCCGTCCGCGGCTGCGGAACTCATGGTCCCCAACCGAACAGATTTACAACAGGTCTTTGCGCACCATTACCGCCAACTAAATTTATTGTGGCGTCAACAGCACGAGCGCCAATCACTGAAAGTCACCAATCTTGGACTGCAAATTCCGCGACCAGAGCACGTGCTGGAGCGGGCCAACCAGCAGGTAGATGATGCCGGCGAGCGTTTGCACCGTGCGGCGTTGGGGCAGATCAGATCCAAAGGGATCACCGTGCAAGCGCTATCTCGACAACTACAGGCGCTCGGGCCGGGTGAACAGCTTGAACGCGCCAAGCAGCAGCTGAAAAACGCCAATCAAAGATTAAACGTAGGCCTTGGGCATCAGTTGAATACCGCAAAAAAACAAATTGCTGCCTTGTCACGCATGTTACAGAGCGTTAGCCCGTTGCCTACGATCAGCCGCGGTTTTGCCGTGGTACGCAATTCACAAGGGGATGTATTGACCGGCGTTGGCGATATCAAAAAGGACGATACCACCACCACGCATTTCAGCGATGGCATCATAATAAGCAAGGTCTTGAAGACCAGACCGGGGGTTACGCTCAGCGACCCCGTCGAGCAATAGACCATGTTCACCGGTCACCTAATGCTCATGCGCGTATTGACCTTAGCTGCGCTGATCAGTCTGTCTGCTTCACTCTTAGCCAACACCGCAGTCCCCGGTGGCATTTATGTTTGGGCAATACCGCAAGGTGCCACCACCCTCACATACGCAGACCAACCGGTAATGAAGGTTGCTGAACATGCATTAATTGGTCTTCCCATCACCTTGGCGCCTGGCCCCCAGAGCCTGGTTTATCAGCAGAATGGGCGCACTTTGCGCCACCACTTTGAAGTCTTTGACAAAACCTATTCCGAGCAACATATCACTCTAGAAAATAAAGCGATGGTTAACCCGCCCGCCGAAACACTGGCCCGGATCCGCAATGAGTCGACCCGCCAGCGGCGGCTGTATGAGTCATTTTCGCCCCCGGTGGATTTACGGGGGGGGTTTGAACAGCCACTCACCGGGGTGATCACCAGTTTATTTGGCCACCGACGTTTTTTTAATGGGCAAGCCAGAAATCCACACAGTGGACTAGACATAGCAGCAGACTCTGGCACAACCATTCACGCGGCAGGCAACGGAAGCATTACCTTGTCAGATGATCTTTACTTTAACGGCAAAACCCTTTTCATCGATCACGGCCAAGGCCTGGTGACGATGTACTGCCATATGTCTGAACTTCTGGTGAAGTCAGGTGAAACGGTAAACAAAGGTCAGGCGATTGGTTTGGTTGGTGCCACCGGCAGAGCAACCGGCCCTCATCTACACTGGTCGGTCAGTCTCAATGGTACCCGAGTCGATCCGGCGCTATTTATGCAGGTTCTCAACACCATCACTTCTGCTTCCGGTGGCGAATAATTCGCTCACGGCGCGCTTTTTGCCGCGGCGTTAATTGATTGGGCCGACCCGCAAACGGATTTTCCGCCTCACGCATCAGCAGCTGAATAGGATTTCCCACCAAATCAAGTGCTTCACGAAAACCATTTTCCAGGTACCGCCTGTAACTTGCAGGCAACGCTTCAAGTTGATTTCCGTGAATAATTACTCTGGGCGGATGATTACCGGCACGCGTTGCAACTTTGACCTTAATTTGCCGCCCGCGCACTGCCGGTGCCGGGTGGGACGCAACCAAATTACGCACCAGTCGGGTCAACAATGAGGTGCTTACTTCAAATTTTCCAGCTTCATAAACCGCTTGAATCAAGCCAAATAGATGACCTACCCCAGTGCCGTGCAACGCAGATATTTTCTGGATCGGTGCCCACGGTATGAAGGCCAATCTTCGGTCAATCGTCTTTTTAACCCGATCACGCTGAACCTCGGCCAGCCCATCCCACTTATTCACCGCCACCACAATTGCTGCGCCTGCATCAACCGCATATTGCAGAACATGCAGATCCTGCTCAACAACCCCCTCGGTTGCATCAACAACCAACAGGACAACTTGCGCCCGCTCCATGGCCTGTAACGCTTTCACCACAGAAAATTTTTCTGTGATTTCATCTACTTTACCTTTGCGCCGAACGCCTGCGGTATCAATCAGCACATACTGCTGACCTTCTCGGCTAAACGGAATATCGATGGCATCCTTGGTGGTACCTGGCATATCCGCTACCACCTGCCGCTCTTCGCCTAAAAAGCGGTTAATTAAGGTCGACTTACCCACGTTTGGACGCCCGACCAATGCCACTGAAATACCTTCAGGTTCTGAAGCCTCTTGCGCCTCATCAAACGCATTGCATCGTTGCAGCGCAGTCAAAAGTGCTTCCTCTAACGCGCGCAGCCCACGACTGTGGCTGGCTGAAATCAACAGCGGCTCACCGAAACCAAAACGTGAAATCTCAACAAGCGCCTCGTGCTCATTGACGCCATCAACTTTATTGATAACCGGTATAAAATTGACCCCTTCGCGGCGCAAATAAGACACCACGTCTTCGTCCGCCCCGGTAACCCCTTCACGGCCATCCAGCAGCAAGACCACTACATCCGCCTCATTGACCGCCAATTGGGTCTGCTGGGTCAATGCCTTTGCCAGCACCTCATCACCGAACAATCCACCTGTATCGATCAGCGTCACCCGATGCTCATTCAACTCACAGCGACCATAACGACGGTCCCGGGTAAGCCCCGGAACATCAGCCACGAGTGCATCACGGCTTTTGGTCAGCTTGTTGAATAGTGTGGATTTGCCGACATTAGGACGGCCCACCAAGGCAACGGTGGGTAACATTTATTATTTCAACTGCAGGTCAATGGCCTGCAGGCTGCCGGAATTACCCAGCACAAATAACACGTTATCTGCCAATGTCATCGCACTGCGAATACCGTCTCCGTCGATTTTTCGACGAGCCAAGTGACGACCGTCTCGTTGCGCAATGACATGTATGTACCCTGATTCATCGCCCACTACTAAATAGTTCGAAAAGGCAATCGGCGGGCTGAGCTTGCGCCGCTTGAAGTCTTCTTGAATCCAAGTCACCTCTCCCGTTTGACGGTCGATGGCATGAATCACGTCTGAATCATCTACCACATAGATTTGCCCATAGCCTTCTGCAAAATCGGTATAGGTTGAAATTTCCTGCTCCCACAGAGGACGTCCGTCCCGTCGCGACAGTGATTTAACCCGCCCTTGATAGGCGCCAACATACAGTTCTGAACTTAAGACTAAAGGGGTGGTGTCCGCATCCACCATGCGTTCCAGCTCTGAACGACCTTCCGGTAACATGACCCTATGCTCCCAAATGGGCTCTCCATTAACCGCCCGGACAGCAACCACCTTGCCGCTGGCAAATCCTGTAAAGACAATATCACCCGAAACCACCGGAGTGCTTGTGCCTCGCAAAGTAAGAACTGGCAGTTGATTGTCATAAGACCAACGCTCTTCACCATCGTCTTTGCCTAAAGCGATCAAGCGACCGTCAATAGTCTGAGCAAACACCAACTTGCCATCGGTTACAGGTGCTGCAATGACTTCACTGTTGACCTCTGAGCGCCAAACCTCACTGCCATCGGCAACATTCAGAGCATGGACAAAACCTTCCGTGGTGCCCAGTAAAATGAGGCCAGCCCCTACACCCACACCGCCGGCTACAAAACTAGGGTCGCGACGATCAATAAAATTCAACGACGACAACATACCGTCGCTACCCTGACCAATTTCAACACGCCATATTCGCTTACCCGAGAACCGGTCATGCGCCTGCACAACACCATAACCATCTGCGGCTACGATCCGGTCAGCAACAACTTTTGGTTGCAGTCGCAGGAATTTTTTACCCAGGCCCGAGCCAACGGAAGTTTTCCACTGCCGCTTCAAATTCAATTCCGAATCAAACTTCACCAGCTCCGCTGGCTTGGCGAGATCCTCTTTATCACCATCAACCCAAGGCAACCAACTGAACCAGCTGCAGCCGCCGAGTAAGAGGCTTACCGCCACCAAGGTCAGACCACGTTGTTGTTTATTCATCATCTGATTCAGTTTCTTGAGCGTTTGTTTGCGGTGCTGCAACTTGGGTCGCTGATGGTGGCTGCGTCGCTTCCTTCTCAGCGGCAGCAGCCTCGTCCAACGTCTGCTGAGCCTGCTCAAGCGCGTCGCTCAACGTTGCCGAAAACTCAACATATTCGCCGTTGAAAGGGGCCACATTTTTGGCTTTCATCTCTAAAATTGGTCTTTGCTCGGCTGGATCCAAGCTATCAAGCGCAGCGCGATAAGCTACATGTGCCAACTCCACCTGCCCTAAACCGGCATAAATATCGCCCTTGGTCTCTAGCCCCATGGACCGATAACCTTCGTTGCTAATGGCATCCAATGTCGACAACGCCTCACTGGAGCGGTCCAACGCATATTGCAACTTTGCGATGCGAATTCGCGCCAAGTCTACCAAAAGTATATCGTCGGCCTCATCAATCACCTGCTGCAATAACTGCTCTGCGCGCAAAAAATCTTCCTTCGCAAGTGCATCTCGAGCTTGTTGAAACAATATAAAGGCATGATAAGCGGTGCCTTTAAAGTCATCAGATATTTGAGCGGCCGCGACTGCTTTATCTTCTGGCGACGCGGCAAGATAAAGCGCGTACGCGCGCGAAGCCTCGTGCACCTGATCCTCACTATAGCTGTCGTACCATCGCCAGCCCGCAATCACCACAATACCCACCACGATCGATAGAACCAGACTGGTACCGTTTTGTCCCCACCAAGTTTTCATCTTGGCAATTTGCTCTTCTTCGCTCAAATATTCAGACACCCGATTACCCCTATTGACCGTTGTTTTTCATGAACCACAAGCGTTCCATTCTCATTTGCCGCTCGCCATTAACACTGCCAGTGCCTCTGCTTCAGGCACCCGCTGTTGTTGACCATCTGTCAGATTTTTTAACGTCAACTGACCCGCTTCGACTTCATCTGCACCCAAAAGCACCGCCCAAGAAGCCCCACACGCATTCGCACGCTTGAGCTGCTTTTTAAAATTGCCCGCGCCCATGTGAACGCGCACTTTCAGGCCTGATCCGGCCCCCAATAAAGCCCGTCGCAGGCGCAGCCCAATTTGTTGCGCGGCACTACTGTGTTGCTGTGAACCAAAACAAATATAGACATCCGCGGCCTGCGAGACTACAGATTGGTTCACGACTTCGTGCAACAGCGCAACACGATCAAGCCCCATCGCAAAACCCGCCGCTGGCGTTGGACGGCCACCTAATCGCTCAACGAGCCCGTTATAACGGCCCCCGGCACAAATGGCTCCTTGCGCACCTAAAGCGTCTGTTACCCACTCAAATACAGTATGCGTATAGTAATCTAAGCCTCGCACTAATTTGGGATTACAGACATAGGGCACACCAAGGCCATCTAGCAACGCCAACAGCTCCGAGAAATGCACTTGGCTTTGTGCATCTACAAAATCCGGCAGCTGCGGCGCGCTGGCTAGCAGCGCTTGCGTCTGCGCATTTTTACTGTCTAATATGCGCAGCGGATTTGACGTCAGACGACGCTGACTGTCTTCATCCAATTGATCAGCGAGCGGCGTCAGATAATCCAGCAGAGCCGCACGATAAGCCTGTCGCGCACTTCCAGATCCCAGCGTATTGACTTCCAGTCTGACACAGTCGCTCAACCCCAACGCGCGCCAGCACTCGGCGCCCAACAAAATCAGCTCGGCATCGATATCTGGGCCTTCAAACCCATAGGCTTCAGCACCCACCTGATAAAATTGACGATAGCGACCTTTTTGCGGTTTTTCATAACGGAACATAGGTCCGGCGTAAAATACCCTTTGCGTTTGGTTATACAGCAAGCCGTTCTCTTGCAAAGCACGCACACAGCTTGCTGTGCCTTCAGGCCGCAAACTTAGGCTGTCACCATCTCGATCCGCTAGGGTATACATTTCTTTTTCGACAATATCTGTCGCTTCTCCAACCCCGCGAGCAAATAGTTCACTTGACTCCAAAAGAGGCAGCTGTATTTCCTCATAGGCGAACCCGTGCATAATTTCTTCAACGGAATCTTCAACCAAACGCCAACGCCTGGCGTCTGCGGGCAAAATATCACGCATACCCCTAACTGCTTGGACCATAACCGTACCTTTACCTATTGACCCAAAACTAACGATGCAATGTTATTACGGGTATGCGGCGCTAATGCCACAACTTCAGAATTGAACTCAAGAATGACCCCAGGGGCATACCCTAGCACCATCGTATAGGGCGCCAAACCAACAAACATTAGCGTCTGACCCGCCCGACCTAAATCTGCAAACAATACCTCACCCTCGGCACTTTTGATCTCCAGCCAACAATCCTCACTAAATTCAACCCTCAAGTCATCATCACCAGTCGGCGTTAGTCGCTGCCGATTGTCAATATTTACCGCGGCAGCGTCCACATCAACCTCTACGAGAGGATCGACAGACTCTGCTGCCACGACCACCGCCATCGGTTCTGAAACAACCGGCTCAACCGGTCGATTTTGCACCGTGGCTGTGACCGGCGACCGGTAGTCGGGGCGCGCCGAAGGCGACTGCTGAGGCGGGTTAGATTGCACTGCAAGGCCAGGAGCCGTTGCTTGTTCTTGCGCTGGGTCATCACTGAGTAAATAACTGCCCAATCCGACCAGAAAGGTCACAACGACCACCCCAATGACAATCCAATGCACCTGCGTCAACGAATTTAAGATTTGCCCTACCGCCAACGCATGACCCGCAGGCCGCCTGGCAGTCACAACGCGCCCGCCATCTCTGGTGCGCGATTCGCCTTCCGATAAAGCCGCCACTAGCGGCTCTGGGTCCAGCTCAAGCAGCTTGGCATAGGCACGCACGTAGCCGCGAATAAAAACAATGCTGGGCAAAGACCTATTGTCCCCGCGTTCAAGCGCATCTAGCACCGTGACCGTCAAGTTAAGCACATCCGCAATTTCTCTCTGGGTCAAGCCCAGCGACACGCGAGCGTCGGCCAACACAGCACCTGGAGTCATGCCATCGGATTTGGTTACTTGTTGATCTGACATTTATCTGCCTGATTTGGAAAAAGATTATTCAACGCCATGGTACTGCTGGCAACCTGATCAGCTTCACCCCGAAGCTCGGCAACCCTTATCGCAAGACAAAGACTGCGGGCATTCTGCTGAGCCAGCAATCGAAATTCGAGCAGTCGGGCCAAGGCTGTCTCATAATCACCGCGCTCGAAAGCAAGTTCGGCCAGCTCCAGTGTGCTTCGCGGTTGTCGCACATTGAGCTGCGTCGCTCGCAGAAAAGCCTCCTCAGCCGCACCAATTTTATCTGCCCGCAAGTAGGCAAAGCCTAAATTTTCAAACGCTTGACCGCGCGCACGATAACTGGTGTCTTCGACCAATAAGCGCAGCGGAACAATTGCATCTTCGTAACGCTGGCGTGCGTAAAGAAACGCGCCATAGTTATTCAACGCCTGCGAATTCCTCGGTGCAATGCGCAGAGCTTTCTCAAAGTGGCCTTCCGCTAATTCAAATTCGCTTTCAGCTTGCAGCACCACCGCCAGAAGCACATGCGCCTCAACCGAGCGGGCATCTATGCTCAATGCTTTGTCCAGCGCAACACGTGTCCTGTTTAAGTCGCCCTGCTCAAGATACGCACGTGCCAAGTCCAATTGCGCGCGAACCCGCTCATCAGCGCTGGCCGCGGGCGGGATGCCGCCCACAGATTCAGTGACACATCCTGTGGCCATGACCAAACACCAGCATACGCTCAGCGTCATAAAAAATGCGTAGATTCCACTCGAACGAAAAACCTCGCCGACCGTCAAGGGATTACTTGCAACAAAATACCCGCGACATCTCATTGCACTCATAGGCCGGCAACCTCCTCGCTGTGTGCTTTCACTCGCGCGAGATACCGCGTTTGACGCTTGGTCCGATCCTTGACCTGCCCGACCAGCTGACCACAGGCCGCATCAATATCGTCGCCTCGGGTTGTTCTGAGCATGGTCGAATAACCCTGTTTCATCAAATAGGTTTGAAATTTGTATATATCTTGTTTTGCGGGCTTCTCATAGCCCGAGGCAGGAAATGGATTAAAGGGAATAAGATTTATTTTGCAGCGCACATCCTTGAGCAGATCAGCTAACGCAATTGCATGCTCTAGCTGATCATTTACTCCCTTCATTAACGTATATTCAATCACCAACTTGCGCCGTTCACCTAAATGGTCCACATAATGACGACACGCCGCAAGTAACTGCTCGATAGGGTATTTACGATTAATCGGCACCAACTGATCACGCAGGCCATCGGTTGGTGCATGCAACGAGATTGCCAACGCAACATCAGTGACCTTCGCTAGTTCATAAATCGCCGGAACAACACCCGCTGTACTGACGGTCACGCGCCGTTTCGACAACCCGAAAGCCAAGTCTTCCATCATGATATTGGTAGCGCTGACCACCGCATCAAAATTCAAAAGCGGTTCACCCATCCCCATGAGCACCACGTTCGTGACGCGTTCACCACGCTCGACCAACAGATTATTTGCCAATACCATTTGACCAACAATGGTGGCAGCAGCCAGATTACCGCTGAACCCTTGTTTCCCCGTTGAGCAAAAACTACAGTCAAGCATACACCCCATTTGCGAAGACACGCACAGTGTATTGCGCCCCTTATCGGGAATAACCACCGCTTCAACAAAATTACCCTGCCCAACATCCAATACCCACTTCGAAGTGCCGTCTTTGGACACTTTGAACGCGTCTACCTTGGGCAACTCAAAACAGGTATTGTCCTGCAGCCACTGGCGCATCGATTTCGGCAGATCAGTCATCGCCGAAAAATCGGTCATGCCTTGATGATAAACCCACTTCATTAACTGACGGCCGCGAAACGCCTGCAGACCACGGCCCACAAACAAAGACTCAAGTTGCGCTCGATCTAGTCCGTAGAGGTTTATCAATTTTGTCATCAGAGATTAAATCGCCAGCTTATGAGCGCGAGTGGATCTCATCGTCAGCGAAGAAAAAACTAATTTCGCGCGCCGCGGATTCTGGCGCGTCTGAGCCGTGCACTGCATTGGCGTCAATCGACTCGGCAAAATCTGCTCGGATGGTCCCCGGCGAGGCTTCAGCCGGATTGGTTGCCCCCATCAGCCTGCGGTTTGTTGCGATCGCGTTTTCGCCTTCTAACACCTGCACCACAACCGGACCAGAGCGCATGAAGCTGCACAGGTCGGCAAAGAAAGGTCGGCCAGCATGCTCAGCATAAAAGCCCTGGGCCTGTTCCTCACTGAGCGACAGCATTTTACAGGCCACTATTTTCAACCCGCCTTTTTCAAACCGCGAATAAATTTCACCGACCAGATTCCGCGCCACAGCGTCGGGTTTTACAATTGAAAGGGTGCGCTCTATCGACATATCGTTCTCCAAGCATCAGGTTTGACACAGATGCTGCTATGTGACTAATTTATAAGGAAATCAAGCTGAACCAGTGGATCAGCGGGCGCGTATTATACGCGTGCTTAAGGTCCGCGCAATCGCCCAAGAACTTCATTAATTCGCCGACCTGCATAATCAATGTCTTCTTCGGTTGAAAAACGTCCAAAACTCAAACGCAGCGAGGCATGTGCAATGGCATCCGGCACCTTCAACGCACGCAACACAAAGGAGGGTTCAACGGATGTTGAATTGCACGCTGAGCCCGTTGACAGGGCTAAATCGTCCAAAGCCAACAGCAGCGTTTCACCATCAACGCCTCCAAAACCAATATTTAATATTGACGGTAAATGATGCTCCGGATGGGTATGCAGGTAGACCTCGGGGCTCTGCTGCAGGTGGGCAAGCAGGCGCCGGCGCAAACCATCAAAGCGCACAAGCTCTCGAGCACCCTCTAGGCTCATCAAGCGCGCGGCTTCTCCTAGACCCACAATCTGATGAGTCGGTAACGTACCAGAGCGCATACCCAGCTCATGGCCGCCGCCATGTATCAGCGGCTGTAGGCCAATTGGCGGCTCGCGGCGCACATACAACGCACCAATCCCTTTGGGCCCGTATAATTTATGCGCAGATATCGACAACATGTCGATCTTCATCAGCCGCACATCAATAGGTAACTTACCGAAGCTTTGTGCAGCATCTACATGCAACAACACCTGATTCTCTCGACACAGTGCACCCATCGCAGCGATATCGTTTACCGTGCCGAGTTCGTTATTCACATGCATGATTGAAACCATCAAGGTATCGGGACGCAAGACATCGCGAACCGCTTCCACCTCTATACGCCCATGTGCATCTGGATCAAGGTAAGTAATTTCGAAGCCTTCCTCCGCCGCCAAAAATGCGCAGGTGTCCAGCACCGCCTTATGCTCAACAGCACTGGTCACAATATGGCGGCGGTGTGCACCGCTGGCGGCTCCCTTTAACGCAAGATTATCCGACTCGGTCGCGCCTGAGGTCCAAACAATTTCTCGAGGATCAGCGTTCAACACGTCGGCCACTTGCACCCGGGCTTGTTCAACCGCCTCCTCAGCTCGCCAACCATAGACGTGAGAGCGTGATGCTGGGTTGCCAAAATTGCCTGCTGTGAGCAAACAACAACTCATTTTCTCTGCCACGCGCGGATCCGTCGGTGTGGTCGCCGCATAATCGAGATAGATCGGATCTTTCATTGTGGTGAACTGACTCGCTTAAGTCCGTTAGATTAAAACTGCAGCAATGCGCGAAGAAACATCCGCCTGCGACGAATCGGCACATGACATCTGATGAGTCACTAGGCTAGCTAAACTAATGCCTTGTAAAAAGGTGTCGATTTGAGCTGACAAATCAACCCAAAGGTCATGCGTTAAACACATATGGCCTTCGCGACAATCCGCACGTCCAGCGCATCGGGTAGCATCAACACCCTCCCCAACCGCACTGACAACAGCAGAAATGCTGATGTCCTGCGCATCAAGACCAAGTAGATATCCACCGCCTGGACCGCGATAACTTGATAGTAGACCGGTGCGCTTCAATCTGCCCACAATCTGCTCAAGATAGGAGGATGAAATGTCTTGGCGGCGGGCAATATCCTGCACGCTTACGGGACCATCATCGGCGTACAAAGCGATATCCAGCATTGCGGTCACCGCATAGCGGCCTTTTGTAGTTAAACGCATCTTCTGGCGAATCGCATAAATACCCTTTTGCGCTCACTTGTTCTGCCGCAGAGTATGCAATACCCCAGTAAAATACTCCACTATTATGGCTTCGGCGGCTCCGCTCGCGTTAAATGCTTAAAGACACCTCTAAGGATTTGTACCTCGCTTTCATCTAACTGAACACGCGAGAAAAGACGCCGCAAGCGGGTCATGGTTTTGCCCGGGTTGTCGGCATCTAAAAACCCGGTCTCGAGCAAATTAGTTTGCAAAGCCTCTACCAGCGCATCCAAAGCGCCACTTGTTGCCAGCGCGCGATCCCAGTGGGTGGCCACGGGCTGAACCAGACTGGCTTGATGGAGTTCGTAGCAAACCACCTGCACCGCCATCGCGAGATTCAGGGACGAATAAACTGGTGCTGCGGGGATTTGCAGGTGCGCATTGCAGCGCTGCAACTCTTCATTACTCAAGCCATTGTCCTCGCGCCCAAAAAGAATGGCAATACGGGCCTGTTTTCCTTGTTGCTGCACCAATCCAACAATCTTTTCGGCTGTCTCCTTAGCATCTGCGATGGGCCATGGAATTTTTCGCGACCGAGTACTGGTGCCGACAACCCAATGACAATCCGCAATCGCCGCCTCCACGCTCGGCAACACCTCAGCGCTATCTAGCACGTCCAACGCCCCCGCCGCTCGCCAGTCAGCTTGCGGGTCCGGATAACGCTTTGGGTTAATCACAACCAAACGGTTTAACCCCATAGTTTTCATCGCCCGAGCCGCGCCACCTATATTCCCTGGGTGACTGGGCTCAACAAGCACTATTTTTATTTGGTCTAACAACTTTCCCTTCATCTCTTCAAGACAACGACATGATAGGATAGCGCACCTTTAGTTCATCGTCTGCGAATCTGTTTATGCAACCCATGGCCAACATCGCGCTACGCGCCGCACGCACCGCTGCGGATTTCATCGCCCAAGCGTTTGATCGCCCCGCAGAGCGCGAAATTAAAACCAAAGGGCACAATGATTTTGTCTCCGACGTTGATGTTGCTGCAGAGCAAATGATTACTGCCGCGATCAAACAAACTTTTCCCGACCACGCCGTCTGGGGCGAGGAAGCGGGCACCCCAGACATTAAAAGTGATATTACGTGGATTGTTGACCCGCTCGACGGAACCCTCAACTTCATTCAAGGTATTCCCCACTTCAGCGTTTCTATCGCGGTGCAAAAAGGCAATCACCTCGAGCACGGCGTGATCGTCGACCCGATTCGTCGCGAAGAATTTGTTGCCAGTCGAGGGTACGGTGCCCAACTGAACGGCCGCAGAATTCGGGTTAGCAATCGCGCCAAGCTTAACGAGTGTGTGCTAGGCACCGGCATTCCACCGGGCAGTTTTGGACGCCTTGATGAATATATGGCGACCTTAAAAAGCATGACAAGCACCTGCCGAGGTATTCGTCGAGCCGGCAGCGCCGCGCTCGACTTGGCCTATGTAGCTGCAGGACGTACTGACGGATTTTGGGAAATGGGCTTAAGTAAGTGGGACATTGCTGCGGGTATTGTTTTAGTGCGCGAAGCCGGCGGGTTCATCGGTGACCTTGAAGGCGGAGAGAGCTACTGGAGAAGTGGCGACATTGTGGCCGCCAATCCCAAATGTATGCGGGCCATGATCCAAGCCTTCAAGAGCGCCAAGCAAGACCTCTAGAGGCTCCGGAGTAGCCGCAGTCACCTCTTAAGGGTAACTGCCCTCATTTTCTTCTTCCGCCTCTGGGACCAAAAGATCTTCACGCGTGATATTTAGCGCTAACAAAACGTTTGCTGCCACATAAATTGATGAGTAAGTACCCACAATCACACCAATACTCAGCGCCAAGGCAAAGCCCCGAATCACCTCTCCACCTGCAAACAACAGTGATAACAGCACAAACAAGGTCGTCAACGAGGTCACAATCGTGCGCCCCAGGGTCTGGTTGAGCGATTCGTTGATCACAGCAATAGGCGCACGCTTGCGTATTTTACGGAAATTTTCCCGAATCCGGTCACTGACCACAATGGTGTCATTAAGCGAATATCCAATGACAGCTAGCAAAGCCGCTAACACCGTCAAATCAAACGTCCATTGAAAAACTGCAAAACATCCCAGCACAACAATCACGTCGTGGGTAAGCGCCAGAACCGCGCCGATTGAAAATTGCTTTGTAAAGCGCACTAAAATGTAGAGCATGACAACAATTAAAGCCGTCAGCAGCGCAAGGCCACCGTCTTCTGTTAATTCTTCGCCTACCGCCGGGCCTACAAAATTAGACTGACGCAGCTGCACGCCCGGATAGAGTTCAGCCAGCGTTTGAAACAGCTGATCTCCCAAACTGGCTTGATCACTCCCATCCTGCGGCGGCATACGAATAAGGATGTCTCGATCCGAGCCAAAAAACTGAACCGTGCCATTTTCAAAGCCGGTGCTCTCAAGGTTTTCTCGCAATACTTGCGCGTCCACTTTTTCGGGAAAGCCCAGCTCCACTAAAGTTCCGCCGGTAAAATCCAGTCCAAAATTCAGGCTATTCACACTCAAACCCAAAACAGCAACCAGCAACAAAACACCGGAGAAAGTTGCTGCGAAATAGCGCTTACCCATGAAGTCGAAGTTGGTCGTTTTCATACTTTCAAAGACTCCAGTTTTCGCCCGCCATACATCAAGTTCACCACTGATCGCGTGACCATAATGGCGGTAAACATCGACGTTACAATGCCCACTGCCAGCGTAACGGCAAAACCGCGCACCGGACCACTGCCGATCGACAAGAGTATGATCGCCACAAAAAACGTGGTGACATTAGCATCTGTAATGGTGAGCAATGCGCGCTCGAAACCTGCCTGAATCGCGGCTTGCGGCGAACGTGTCTCGAGCTCTTCGCGAATGCGCGAAAATATCAACACATTTGCATCAACAGCCATACCCACTGTGAGCACAATACCGGCGATACCCGGGAGTGTAAGCGTTGCCCCTAGAATGCTCATGATGGCTACCAACAACATCAAGTTCATCGTTAGCGCAATGTTCGCCGCTAAGCCAAACCAACGATAGTAGAACAGCATAAATATGAGCACACAGATAAAGCCAATGGCTACCGATTGCCATCCAGCTTTGATGTTTTCATCCCCCAACTGGGCACCCACCGTGCGCTCTTCAACAATATACATGGGCGCCGCTAGCGCACCTGCTCGCAACAACAACGCCAAATCCTGAGCTTCTCGCAAACTCAACCCGGTAATGCGAAATTGAAAACCCAGCGCCGACTGAATATTTGCCACGCTGATCAGGCGCCGTTCTTCAACGCTGGAAAAAACGTTCTCTATTTTTCCGTCTTTGACGACTTTCTTAACTCTCGGTTTTTGCTCAATGAACAAAATAGCCATCGCTCGGCCAACATTGTCTTTCGTGGCGTCAAACATTCGGTTACCGCCATCGTTATCCAGCTCAATGCTCACCTGCGGCTGCGACGTTTCCGGATCAAAGCTTTGCTGCGCATCCTGAACGTTATTGCCGGTAACAATATTACGCCGCAAGATATCCTGGGTACGCCCTTCGTAGTCATACGTTTCCTGTTGAAAACGTGGCGTATTGGGCAACCCCGCGAGACGAAACTCGAGATTGGCGAATTTATTCAGAATCTCTTTGGCCCGCGCGCTGTCTTGAATACCCGGTAAATCAACCACAATACGCGACCGACCCAGCCTTTGAACCTGCGGCTCGGACACCCCTAACTCGTTCACCCGATTACGAAGACTGGTCAGATTCTGGCTGATCGCGCGATCTTCTAGCGCCTCAATACGCTCCTGCGTCAGCCGAAAAACCAATCCCGGCTTGCCTTCTACGGGCAACTCACGAATTTGATAGTCTTGATACTCGACCAGAACCTCGCTGGCTCGATCCCGCTCATCTTCATCGTTGAAGGCAACACGGACACTCAAACCGTCTACCATGTTACGACTGGGCACATAGACAATTCGTGATTCGCGCAACTTGTCCTGTATGCCCTCCGCGGCACTGTTCACAACCGACTGCAAATACTCATCCATATTGACCTGCAGCAAAAAATGTACGCCACCGGAAAGATCTAGCCCAAGGGACATCGGCGATGCGCCCATGTTCTTGAGCCAGTCAGGGGTTGTGCTTGCGCGATTCAAGGCAACGATATATTGCTCCTGACCCGAGTTCAGCGTTTCAATCGCTATTTCTCGCGCACGCAGCTGGTGTTCGTCACTTGTGACGCGCAAAAGGCCAAACCCATCGAGGCTATCAATCCCAACCACCGGAATGGAGGCTTGCACGAGCGCTTGCTCAACTTTTGCCAGCGCTCGATCAATCTCCAGCGCAGTAAAGCTGTTGTCACGCGGCCTGATTTGCAGCGCGGGATCGGGTTGAAACAGATTTGGCGCACTGTATAGCGCGCCTAAAACAAGCACGCCAACAATTAGCAGGTATTGCCAAGGGCGAAAAGAATTCGGTGCAGCCTGATTGCGGCGCGGCGCACCAAGTAGCGTTGGGGCCTCTGGGCCAGAATCGACCATTTATTTCTCGGCATCCAACGACTTTATGGTGCCTTTAGGCAATGTCGCACCGACTGCAGTTTTCTGAATCCGCATTTCGACATTATCGCCAACTTGAACTTTGATGAAGTCATCTTCGACTTTATTCACCAAACCTACGATACCGCCCGCAGTCACGATTTCGTCCCCTTTGGAGAGCTCGCTAACCAATGCTTGGTGTTCTTTGCGGCGCTTATTTTGCGGCCGAATCAATAAGAAATAAAAAATTAAAACAAACCCCCCTAAAAACAGGAGGTTTATTAATCCGGCATCACCACCGGCGCCGCCCATGGGGGCTGCATTTGCGGTTGTTTCAAAGAGACTCATGTTGAATTCCAATCATTGTGAAGGGTTTTGACGAGGCTGCGAAATGTACCCGTTTCGATAGATGCGCGCAATCTGGCCATTAAATTATGGTAGTAGTGTAAGTTATGCTGAGTCATCAACATAGCCCCTAACATCTCACCACAGCGATCCAAGTGATGCAGATACGCGCGAGAAAACTGCGTACAGGTATAACATTCACACTCCGGGTCTACCGGCGCATCTGAGTCTTTGTGTCGCGCATTGCGAATTTTTACCATTCCCTGCGAGGTGAATAGGTAACCATTGCGCCCATTGCGCGTCGGCATCACACAATCGAACATGTCAACGCCCAACGCCACTCCTTTGACCAAATCTTGCGGGGTGCCCACCCCCATAAGATAGCGAGGCTTATCTGCCGGCATATGCGGTAAGAGATGAGTCATGATTCGAACCATATCTTCTTTGCTCTCACCAACGGAGAGCCCGCCGATTGCATATCCATCGAAGGTTAGATCAGTCAAGGCGGCCAAACTCTCCAACCGCAAATCTTCGTACATGCCTCCCTGCACAATGCCAAATAGTTTCGCCCCCGGATTGAGCGCCTGATCTCGGGTTTCATCAAATGCAATGCGACAGCGCTTCGCCCAGCGTGCAGACAGGCGCATCGAGTCACGGGCTTGGCTTAAAGTCGCTGGATGTGCAGTGCACTCATCCAGAACCATCACCACATCCGACGATAGGTTTCGCTGCACACCAATCGAAGACTCTGGTGTTAAATGAACGCGATCACCATTGACTGGCGAGCGAAAGACAACCCCTTGTTCATTCAGCTTGCGCAATTCACCCAAGCTAAATACCTGAAAGCCGCCCGAATCAGTCAGTATTGGTCCCGGCCATTGCATAAATTCGTGCAACCCACCAAATTTGGCAATACGCTCATCGCCAGGGCGTAACATTAAATGAAAGGTATTGCCCAACAGCATTTGCGTGCCCACTGCTTTAATATCGCGCGGCGTTAGGGCTTTGACAGAACCATAGGTGCCACAGGGCATAAACACCGGAGTCTGGACCGTGCCATGAGGCAACTGCAACTCAGCCCGCCGTGCGGCGCCATCCTGGTGAGTGATATCAAACATTTTGCTTCGTTGCTCCCTCATCGACGTTGGGTATGTGAGCGTGTTTTCCAGTGAGCCACATGGCATCGCCATAACTGAAAAAACGATAGCCACACTTAACCGCCTCTCGATAGGCGGTCATGACGCTTTGATACCCAGAAAAAGCACACACCAACATCAACAGAGTTGAACTGGGCAAATGGAAATTGGTCACTAAAGCGTCGACAATTTGAAATTGAAATCCCGGCTTGATAAACAGCTGAGTTTCAGAAGATCCTGCTGCCACCTGCGCGTTGCTGCTTTGAGCGGCGCTCTCGAGCGTTCGAACCACCGTCGTCCCAATGGCAATCACCCGCCGCCCTTCAGCCTTTGCGGCGTTTATCTGCACCGCAGCAGCATCAGTAATTCGATAGACCTCGCGGTGCATTTTATGGTTTTGCAACTCTCCTCGAATCGGCTGAAAGGTGCCCGCACCCACATGCAGGGTAATTTGTGCCAACTCAACACCAGCAGCCTGCAACTGCGCAAGCAGCTCTGCAGAGAAATGAAGCCCTGCAGTGGGCGCCGCCACAGCGCCAGGCACCTCTCCATAAACTGTTTGATAGCGCTGTAAATCCTCACCTTCATCATGACGCTCGATATATGGCGGCAAAGGTACATGGCCCTGTTCTTCCATAAGCGCAAGCCAGGGCTGCTCGCTGTGAAGCTGATAAAACTGACCCCGCCGCCCTTTTGAGGTAATCATGACGCGCCCGACTCGCAAAATGCGACCGTCGCGCAACGGCTTACTGACCCGCACCTGGCAAAGCGCTTCATGCTCATTAAGCAGACGCTCAAATAAAATTTCCGCCCGGCCGCCGCTGTCCTTAGTTGCGAACAACCGTGCGTTAACCACCTTTGTGTTGTTTAAAACCAACAGATCACCGGGCCTAAATTTCCGCACGATATCTGCAAATGCACCGTGCTCAGACGGCCCATCAGTCACGGTTAAAAGGCGAGAAGCGGTGCGTTCCGGCGTTGGATACTGAGCGATTTGCGCTGGTGGCAAATCGTAATGAAAATCCTCGAGCTGCATTGGCTTGACGGACCAAATCAAAAAGGATCTCTAGTTTAGCGATTCAAAACCCCTACGTCATAAAATCTTCTCGAAATGAGCATACCCTTGCTTGTATCTGCGCAGCGGCTTGGGCAGAATAATCTCCCCCAGTGCCTGGGTGGCGAAATTGGTAGACGCGCCGGATTCAAAATCCGGTTCCTTTACGGGAGTGACGGTTCGAGTCCGTCTCCAGGTACCACTTAACGCCCTGATTAACATACAAATATCCTTTAATTTACTGAAAATATCTGTAGACAAGTCCCTCTAGTCGCTTGCCCGTGGTGCAGAAGTAGTGCAGATTCGTAACCAAGAAAACACGACTCGGCACACATATGGCAAAACCGCAGCAAGTGACAAAAGACGGGGCCGTTTATTGGCGAATCCAAATCCGCCGTAAAAAGCTCCCTCGGCCAATAGATGAATATTTCAACAGCAAAGCAGAAGCTCAACAGCGAATTGATCAAATCAACAAGGCACTTGAGGACGAAGCTGAAACTATCCCTGGATTGCCGATGGAGAACCTATCGTTCGGCGAGGCGCTACGGCGCTTCTTAAAAGACCCCAAAGCAAGACGAGTCAGACAGCCAAAAACCAATCGAATTGAATATAAGCCATCTTACTTGAAAGACCGAAAGCAGAGGCTTGAATTCTTGGGCCGCGTACCCAATCGTCTTGCTACCGGCAAGCGAGATCGAACTGGCGGCGGGTTGGGGCCGATTGAGTTAAAAACTATCAAAACATCGTATCTCAAAACGAAGCTAAACCTTCTGGAGAATGAACTCGAATGGTCTCCCGCGACTAAATCGCGCTACGAGTCAGCCCTTACCAGCCTATTTGATTACTGCACCGACCCATCACGCTATTGGATGGATCAAAACCCTGTCAATTGGAAACGGGTGTCTGCCAGCAACAGGCGAGAACGCAAGTTTACCAACGAGGAATGGCAGCGTCTTTTGGCAGCTGCTGATGCCCAAGATCAAATTGCCAAGCTCGGATATCTAGGCTTCTGGCTCAGGCTGGCGCGCTGGTCTGGCATGCGCAAGAGCGAGCTTCTAGAATTGAAGTGGTCTCAATTGAAGCTCGAGGCAGACTTCGGTCCGGACATCGTAGCGAGTCTCTCCCTGCACGATACTAAAAATAGTGAACCACGCGTGGTATTTTTGGACATAACTACGCTACGTCTTATTCAAGCGCACGAACAGCGTTACCGGCGCCAGGACAATCCGTTGATCTTCCCCAGTGATAATCAAAATCCTACCCATCGCTACTCCGTATCAAATGCCTTCGTAAAAGCCCGCCAAGCTGCCGGCCTCGACGGGTTGGATGACGTTTACAACGAGCCTCTCGTCATACATTCGATCCGTCACACTTGGGCGATGGAAATGGCCAGCGCGGACGGTCAAACTGAAGCAGACCTGATGAGTGCAGCCGGATGGAAAACATTACAAACGGCTAATTCATACATCAGACGGAGCTCGAGGGGGTCGGCAAATGCAACCCAACGTACTATCGTAGCGCGGCGAAAAAAAACAAAGACATACCCGGATGAATGACAGATCGAGCAACAACCTGAATAAATTAGATGCTCTGAGGGCCGCCAAGCTAGACAAAGTATTCAACCCTAACGATTTGGCCGCGATCGGCGTACAACTTACTGAAAAATATGCTTCCAAAGCTGACTTTGTAGCTCAGACACTCAAGGACTACATTATCCCTTTGATTTCAGTCGAGAAACCTAATTATGCGAGAAGGCACTATGAAAAATGGGAGCAATTCGCCACGATATTAGAAGAAGCATACAGATTGACCGAGGAGGAGCCAGGATGGGCAACCGTAATCGGACACAATTTATATCAAATTTATCAAGAATCAGAGAGAAACGTTGCCCCCAAAACCAACCTAGTTCGGTCCAGCATATTGGAATTGCTTAGCGCTACCAACACAGAATTAGAAAAATGGGGCGAGGCTCGCCCCTTACCTGATAACAAAATGCATGCGCATGATTTGCTTTTTCTCAAGCGATTACACGAAGACTGGGAAGACAAATCCACGGACAACCCAGAAGGCGAGTTCCTAGGTTACGCGACCAATGCACTTTGCTGCCTCGGCCATGAGGTCGAACAGCGCACCGTTCAGCGTTGGATTGGACAAATGCTCGCTCCGCTCGACAAGACTGATACCAAACGCTCAGGCTAGCAGCAGGCGAAGCAAAACGTCTGTATAGCCTGAACCCGCTCTTTCTCGGACAAAAATCTTCCATTTTGGAGGTTTTTTTTGTCTAGGCCTATTAACGCTAGCTCCTCTTTACTACACGTGTGGCCAACATTGGGCACATCAATTTATTTTTGAGGAACAATATGTCAGATAATATTGAATGTACCGAAATCGCGGATTATGTCCCGGCTGACCTTTTCCGCCAGCGCTTCCCCCACCACTTCAGACATGAGAGCTCATTACGATGGATGCTTCGCCATCGCGGGACCAACGGCTGGACTAAAAATGGCGTGGTCATCGAGGTTAAAAACGACCCGTCAGCTGCTCGAGGGAAACTGCTACTCTCCCCAACCCGCTATTGCCGACTGATACAGCAGCATATTCAGGGGGAATACTAATGATAGAGAGCAACGCCCCGGCCGAAGCCGGAGCGCGGTCGTCTGCAATCGACCCGTATGATTATATCTCTTTTCAATACGAAATACCCTTTGGTCTGGCTGACTCGAGCGAAGATCGCGCCGAGTTAGATGATCCACTTTCGGGCTCAGCTTGTGAGGAGGATGGAAAAAATGGGTAGTATATTTGACAACTTAGAGTCAATCCGGGAGGCCAATGGCGGTATCGAAAAAGTCGGCGTGAAACGCATTTTCACGAATATTCCTGTGCGCAAACCCCACCGTCAGGAATTTGTGCGGACACACCCGGACCCAGACTACCGGATCGACTGCAAAGTGCTTCATCTGAAGAATGACAACGAGGTGTATTTTTTGCACCCTGACGTTTTTTCATATGCCGACACCGATGTGCAGCATGTTTGTCTATGGTCAGCTGTAACGCGGGCCGGAGCGCCATTTTTGTGGATGCTCAAACTGCCAGATGAATCTGGCAGAGAAAACAGCTGGCATCAAACGGCCAAACGTGCGGCCGTGGAGGCGCAAACCCAGTGGTTGAAGGTTGTGGCTAATATGTCTGCGGGCAACTACGAGCTGCACATTGCCACCGGTGACCTTGGAGAGCCTCAGTGGCCTGATGCTGACGAATATCCTTTCAACAAGTGGCTGGAGATCGCTTTCAAGGAACGGATGATTGATCAACCTGATCACCCAGTGCTGCAAAAGTTGCGCGGTGAGATCTGATGCGACTACCGGAGCAATATGATTGCTTCAAGGAAATCTGGGCCATCGACTTCGAATTCAACGATGTCGATGGCAACAGACCTCATGTCGTGTGCCTGGTGGCTCGAGAATTGAGAACAGGCCGGCTGGTGCGTTTGTTTGAAGACAACGTCGGACCATTACCGCCCTATTCCTGCGGGCCTGAGTCTCTGGTTGTTGCCTATTTTGCAACCGCTGAATTGGACTGCCACCTGTCCCTCGGGTGGCCTCTTCCTCTTAACGTGTTGGACCTTTACGTCGAGTTTCGCGCGTTGCGTAACGGTCTTCCTAATGGTCCCGGAGGGCGTGGCCTACTGGGCGCCCTCATACACTTCGGCCTGGATCACATTCGAGCTGACGCCAAGGACCACTGGCGAGAATTGATCATTGCAGGGGGATCATTTGATGCACAGCAGCGCCAGGGCATTCTGGACTACTGCCAAACCGATGTAGACGCCCTCGCCAGCCTGCTGCCAAAAATGGCGGACTCGATCGATCTTCCACAAGCTCTGTATCGCGGTCAGTACATGGCGGCGACTTCGCGAATGCAACACGCCGGCGTGCCCATTGATGTTGAGGCTTTTAAACGCCTACAAACCTACTGGTCTGACATCCGGCTTGATTTGATCAACCGAATCGACACTGCAGGCGTTTTTGAGGGCGAGAGCTTTAGGCAGACTCGGTTTGTTGACTACCTGATGAAGGAGGACATTCCTTGGCCAAGATTGCCCAGTGGGATTTTGGATCTGAAGACCGAAACTTTTAGAGCGATGGCAAAGCTCTATCCTCAAATTGCACCGCTGCACGAGTTGCGCCATACCTTATCGCAAATGCGACAGATAAAACTGGCGGTTGGCCACGATGGTCGTAATCGTTGCCTGATCAGTCCATTTGGCGCCAGTACAAGCCGCAACACACCCCAGGCGAGTCGCTTTATCTTCGGGCCAAGCGCTTGGTTGCGTTCTCTGATCAAGCCGAGACCTAACGCAGGCATTGCCTATCTGGACTGGAGCCAGCAGGAGATTGCGATTGCTGCGGCTTTATCAGGCGACGAAAATATGATCGAGGCCTATGACAGCGGCGATTTTTATCTGTCGTTTGCAAAACAAGCCGGTGCAGTACCTTCGTGGGGAACAAAAGCCAGCCACAAACGAGAGCGTGATCTCTACAAAACATGCGCGTTAGGTGTCCAGTACGGCCTGCAGGAGCAGTCTCTAGCACTTCGTTTAGAATTACCTGTCGTTTATGCCAGGCAGTTGCTGCAGGCGCACAAGCGGACCTACGCGCAGTTCTGGAGGTGGCAGGATCAGGTCGCGGATGCAGCCTTCTTGAAACTGAAGATCAAGTCTGTCTTTGGCTGGCCTTTGACCATAAGTAGCCAGGCCAATCCTCGCTCAGTGCGAAACTTCCCCATGCAGGCCAATGGCGCTGAGATGCTACGGCTTGCAACCATTGCCCTGCAGCAGGCTGGAATCACGGTGTGCGCCCCTGTGCACGATGCCGTGTTAATTGAGGCGCCCCTTGACCAATTTGATGAAACGGTAGCACAAGCAAAACTGGTGATGGAGAAAGCCTCACTGGCGATAACCAACGGTAAGGTGAAGGTTCGCGTTGACGCTGACGTTGTTAAATGGCCAGAGAGATATGTTGATGAGCGCGGGTGGCGGATGTGGTCAGTGGTCGATGAGCTCACGGGGCAATTGTCCGGCAATAATCCTGCTGGTCAATAGTGCCTAGGGAAACAACCTGTTGTGCCGTGGGCAACAATCACCTGTTGCCCACGGCACAACAGGTCTTTTACTAATAGTTTATTTCTTATTCTATTAAAATATATATAGGGGTAGTAGCTGATGTCTGAATCAGATGTGACGGTGTATGCAGTGGTCGGTGATGACTTAGTTCCCGCTGACAGTAACGTCAATCAGAAACTCGCCCGCCCTCCTACGTCTTTGATGACATCGGTAGCCCAGCGGTTCGGTAAAGATACGGCTTATGTGCTGGTGGTTATTTGGCACTATGCTGTACTGAACAAATTCAGGCCTTTTAATTTTGGCAGATCCAAATATTCGACGTGGGGCTTGGGTTACAAGGGCGTTCGGTCCGCCATTGGGCATTTGACGGACGCGAAGGTGATACAGATAGAACAACAGGGTCGCCGAGCTCTGCGGATTATTCATATCAATAAAGTACCTGTAAAATGAAGCCACAAGAGTCCGGGCACCCCCCCCTATCAAGGTACTCCCAACCGACTAACGGTTGGGTTAATTCGCACGGCTGCGCTCTGCTAGCGACAGCATTTTTAAAATAGGGTTGTTGATGATTACCTGGACCAAACGTGAAACGGCTAAATTTCTAGGCATCTCCTCAAATGCTCTGGACCACTGGATT
>Ga0206130_10002175_pt1 | contig 27556 bp, 23 predicted proteins | sample Helgoland_Spring_9_FD_148637 | JGI IMG/M metagenome (GOLD analysis project Ga0206130, IMG submission 148637) | Pelagic subsurface seawater microbial communities from Kabeltonne, Helgoland, North Sea - Helgoland_Spring_Bloom_20160512_1 | ecosystem: Environmental > Aquatic > Marine > Epipelagic ...
TCATCCAATTCCCTGAACAACAGTAATCCACCGTCCGAGCTGATCTTGGAACCATGAAACTCCAGCCGGACCCGGCGGTCAAAACTGAGCCGCCCATCACCCGTTTCGCGTGCACCCTCTGGGTGATCCATAATCCACCACCTTCAGCCAAATTAACATACTGAAATATAACACATTAGTGGCCGTTGGAGGCGCGAAAACGTCAAGTTACTTGGGAAATGCGGGTTGAAGATGCGCCTGTACGTGTTCACAGCAGTTGTTCTGTTCGGATACTCAGGCATGAACACATAGTCAGTTGGCTTATAGCCAACATGCATAGCTTTCTGCTTCTCAAAGATATCTACAGCAGCCTCTAGTGACGCTGATTTGCGATAGCCAGTCTTGCCCTCCGGCTTCCACCGTATCCGCCACACTGGCTTCCTCGCGAACGGTATACGCCGAGACAGGATCGCAAAGATCAGGTGTTTGCTTGATGCCGAACCAGAACCCACTCAAATGCCGGACGAAGCCACAAACTCCGAACCCGACGATCCGCCCGTGCATCAGCCTTGCCCCAAATGCGGTGGTGCGATGATCATAGTTGAGACCTTCCTGCGCGGCCAAACACCCAAATGCCGCGCTCCGCCATGGGAAGACGCCGCATGATACAACTAGAAAATCCGACCTTGCCTTGCGCAGACGCCGGACCAGTCAGTGCGGCCCTATCAAAAAATCCGATGCCACATCACGCCTGCGGCGGCATCATGGGACACCAATTGGCAAAGTCATGCTGGGTAAATAAACCGGCAAACGCCGCCCGTCGTCAAAATCCCGCTCGCTCTGCGCATCAAACGCTGTAGCCGTAACGCACAATCCCCATAGTAACGAAACCCGCCCGCACTTTCCTCCTTGTCGGATTTGTCGCCGCTGCAGCTCGCGCTGACAGCAGCCACAAACCTTAGACAAACCGGTCATTCTCACCTTTCAGGTGAATGACCGGTCTCCGCGCTTTGCGTATGTAGTGAATTGCTGCACAGGCATGCTGCTTTCAAACTATCCACCGGAGACATGTCGGATGACACAGAGCTTAGTGCACTTAAGTGAAAGCGAGTTTTCGAAGGCTCAGGTCACTGCGTAGTCGCGCTTTTCGTTTATGAGACTCTATGAAGACAGTAGTTCTTTACCGCTGACTTCATCAATGACCAGATGGGTAGCGTATCCGCCGTGCAGAACAGCTAATACTGCATCAAGTTTGCGGTTTCCGTTTGCAACAAACATACGCGTTTCGACTTTGCGTAGTTCTTCTAAATCAATCCCGATCAGGCGCTTGTTGAGGTCTTGATCGACTTGCCGACCATCGGCCGAAATGCAGCGTCCACACAGTATTCCGACAGCGCCGCGCTTTTTAAAATCATTTAGTTCTGATTTCGTCGCCATTTCAGACGTTACCATCAACGTATCGTCCTCAATACTACCGATAGAAAACAGGACCTTTGTCAGATTCTTAAAACGATCCAATTGTTGCGCAATAACGGGCTCTCGTCGCAACTTTGCTGCAAGAGCTTCATCAGACAGCAGTGCCGGGGCGTGAAGTGTGTAGCATCGCGCGCCTGTTTTTCGTGCGATCTGGATGGCGCAGTCTTCGGCAGACGCAAGATCCGGTGACGACATGGACCCAAGAATTTGACAGATAGACAAGTCAGCCACGGGCCGGTTGGGAAACGAGTTTGCCGTCAGTTGAACTGTACCGCCCCACGAAACGCCCAACCAGTCTTTGGGCTGTAGCAAGTCGAACATCGCCATGCCCGATACTTGTGCGACCAAGCGAGTCTGATCGGCTTGATCGCTGTTGGATGGGGCGATGTAGACGTCTTTCAATCCGAATTTCTGACATAACTTGCGCGACAAACCCGTGGACGCAAAGCCCGACCCTTCGATGCGAATATCCACAATGCCGGTGTCGCGGGCTTGGCGCAGGTAGTTCACGACCGATGCGCGAGAGACACCGATCCGTTTGGAAATTTCAGATTGGGTCAAGCCCTCTTTATAATAAAGCACCGCCACATTCGACAAAAGCGCGCCGTGGGATAGCTCGTCGGTTGGGGCTTCGCTCTTGCTCATCTAGGCTTCCTTTGTTGCTACCATTGGCTAGTTGTTTTCCGTCTATTCCGCTACCTTCTTTTGACCGCTTTGGCCGTAGTTTTTACGAAACCATGCGAAACAGCGATCAATTTCTTCTTGTGGGAGTTCTTCGACAGGGCCGCGCAGCATCGCTAAATGTGTGGTCATAGCAGCCTCTTCCAAATACATCGCGATGCTTGTGGCCTCGGTCGCGGATTTGCCCATTGTGAAAACGCCGTGCGCTTTGACCAATGCGGCGTAGCCCCCGTCAGCGGCTTCTATAATGGCCGCACCAGTATCGACTTCACCCGGTGTCGCATATCGCGAACAGGGGACGTCACGACCCAGCATATGTGTGATGGGAGTTAGGACCGCAGGGATGCGTTCTCCTCTTGCTGCAAAACTGCTGGCATAGGGCGAGTGGGTATGTGCGACACCACGCACATCTTCGCGGTGTCTATAGATGTAAAGGTGGACACCTGTATCAACAGACGGCTTGGTCGCGCCCTCGATCACATTGCCGTCGATATCCACGACGACCATTGTATCGGGCGTCAGCTTAGCGAATTTGACGCCTGATGGTTTGATAACAATCAGACCCGTTTCAGGATCGCGGCCTGAAACATTGCCGCCAGAACCAACTACCAATCCATTAGCAGGCAGTTCATGGTTTTGTGCGCAAACTTCTTCTTTGAGGGCTTCTAACATCTAAACACCTTCTGGTTTGCCGTGTGGATAGACCACAATTTTCAGGGATTGTTCGGCGTTGCGCAGCATCTCGAAGGCTTGCGCACTGTCGGCTATGTCAAAGCGGTTTGTGATGGCACGGGCGGCATCAATACGGCCAGAGTCCAGCAGGCGGAAATAGCTGTAGCTGTCGTGATGATCTGACGAGTACTTCGAGGTGATTGTGATTTCATCGAAGTAGGCCTTGTTCCCATCGCGCACCCAATCTTCGCCAGGTGCCAGCGGGGCCCCAAGGTGCAGCGTGCCGCCCACCTCGACCAATTGCTCGGCCTGCGCCCAAGCCGATGCGAAAGGTGCGATGACAATAACCGTGTCCGCAAGACGTCCGTTGTTTGCCGCGCGCACGGCTTGCACAGCGTCCTGCGACTTGGGGTTGATCGTGTGGGTCGCGCCGAACTCCTTGGCACGCTCAAGACGCCAGTCTGAGAAATCCAGTGCAATGACTTTGCCTGCGCCAAAGAACGGGGCCATATGCACAAAGCCTTGGCCCATGAAGCCAGCACCGACCACAGCAACAGTATCACCCGGTTGAATATTGCAGTGTTTGAGCCCACCCACGACACAAGACCAAGGCTCAATTGTAACGGCCTCTTCGTTGCTCATGTGGTCGGGGATGCGGTGAACGTCCATACGCAAATGCTGACCCGTGACGCGGTAGTATTCACATATGCCACCGGGATCGAGCTTCATCTGGCTATAGAATGGATCACGGGTATAGCGGCCGCGTAGGGCAAGGTGTGAATTGGTGCGTCCGACGTGGTGATTGACGAAAAGACGCTCCCCGATCTTGTAGTCGGTGACGTTCTTACCAACCTCAACAACCTCCCCAATCGGTTCATGCCCCAAGACCTTTGGCTCGGCCTTTTTGTACCACGCCATTGTCTCGCCACCGCACAGCCCGCTGGCTAAAGTTTTCAACAGAATGTCGTCTGGTCCAACCTCCGGAACAGGACGTTCTTCGAGGCGAATGTCATCAAGGGCGTGATAGACCGCAGCCTTCATCATGTTGCTCATGGGGATTTCCTTTGTATGTCCCAAATGCCGCGCGACAGCGTGATCATTTGCAGGTAATTTTCAAACAGGCGGTTATAGATCGCATGGGCCGCTGGGTCGGGGGCGTAGTGCAGATTTTCCTCGATGCGGGCGGGGCGCATCGGATTTGCAAGGCCGTTGGACGCCGCACCGATAAGCGCCGCACCCCACAGACCGTGGTCCTCGGATGCATTGGCAATAATTGTGACGCCCAAGACGTCAGCCATGATTTGACACCAAAACCGATTGCGTGCGCCACCACCGGTCAACGTGATCGTATCAGACGGTTTTACGGCAGCGCTTTGTACGCAATGGCGCAGCGAGAAAGATGCGCCTTCCATAACGGCGCGCGCCATATCGGCCTTGCTGGTTTTTGACGTCATCCCTAGGAATGACGCGGTCGCATGAGGAGCCACAAAAGGCGCGCGTTCCCCTGTAAGAAACGGCAGAAACGTGACCCCGTTTGAACCGGGCGGAATATCGGCGGCCATTTTGTTGATCTGCTCGGCGATTTCACCTGCGCTTAATCCTCCGAAGGCTGAAGGGTGCAGCCCTGCGAACCAATCGAACGCTGACGCGCCCGATTGCGGGGCCAGTACACGTATCCAGTTTTCTGTAAATGGATGATGCACCGTCGCGCCATCGATGGCATCCGTCGATGCAATTGGGGGCGCAATGTAGCTGAACACAGCCGTTGTTCCGAGGATAAAGCACATGTCCCCCGGCGTGTTTAGGCCCAGACCTGTCATCATTCCAGCGAGATCGAGCGCCCCAACCGCAACAGTCGTTTGAGCCGGTAGCCCGAGCGTCTGCGCCAAGTCGGAACGGATCATTCCTGCTGCATCTGTCGCAAGTCGTGGCTTTGCAAACTTAGAGGACAGATCGGGCAGACCAAGCAATGCGAAAGCTTCGGGGGCATATTGTTTGGTCTCAAGGTTATAGAAAGGGATTGTGGCATCACTGAAATCGGTGGTGATTTTGCCTGTCAGACAATACCCAATCCAATCTTTGCAGAACAGGATATGTGCGGCGGCTTCTAAAGTCTCGGGCTCTTCGTCAGCAAGCCAGCGCAGGGCCGCGCCTGCCGTCCCCGGCCAGTTTGCGGTTTGGCAATATCGTGCAAGTTTACCGGACGTGCCGTCCTCGATCCATTTGGCTATTTGTTGTTTGGCCCGCTGATCGTTCCACAATATCGCGTCGCGAAACGGCTTTTTGTCGCCGTCTAAAAGCCAAAGCCCGTCACCTTGACCACACACACCAATTGTACGCACAGCCGACCCGTCAACCTGCGAAATCGCATCCGCTAGACAGGATTGTGTGGTTTCCCACAACAGGTTCATGTCTTGCTCTGACCAGCCCTCGTTTGGACGCAAAACGTTCATGGGCTTACGGTCAGACGCCAGCAATTTTCCATGCCTGTCATAGACGCCTGCCTTAATGGCAGTCGTCCCGACATCCACACCTAGAAACAGCGTGTTTTCCATTTCGCCTCCCGAAAATTACCTTTGACATATGACATGATGATTGTCATATGTTAACCCATAAGATGCCAAGTAGGGAGAAATTCTTGGCTATGCACTTAAACACCTTAGCATTTTAGCTAAGACCTATGGGAGGAAACTAAAATGAAATCGAAGATGAAATTAGTGGCAGCACTTGCCAGCACGGTGTGCTTCGCAACAGCGTCGTTCGCGGACGGACATCTTTCGTTGGACGGCAAAACAATTGGTGTCGCCGTTGTTGGCACCCAGCACTTCTGGGACCGTGAAGCGTTTAATGGCGCGGTATCCACTGTTGAGGAAATGGGTGGAACTGTTGTTCCCGTTGATGGCGGCCGTGACAATCAGGTGCACGCTGACAACCACGATATTTTGTTGTCGCAAGGCGTAGATGCAGTAATTTCTATCTTGGGTGATGGCGCGGTCGAGCCAAAGTTCGAAGCGCTCAGCGCTGCTGGCATTCCAGTCTTTACCGTTGACCACCTGTCACCGTTCGGAACGAACAACACCACATCCGACAACTATTATATGGGCACAACCATTGGCCGGTATATGGCCGACGCGATTGGTGGCGAAGGCAATGTCGCAGTCTTCAATGCATTTGAAGGCGCGCTGCGCATTTGTGGCATCCGTGCCGGTCTGTGGAAGTACGTTCTTGAGGATTACCCGGGCATCAACATCATCCAGCCCGAGCTGGCCGAAGAATTTGCAAACGCACCAGAAGATGCGCGAATTAAAACACTTGACTTGCTCAGCCAGTACCCCGAAGGCACGCTTGATGCGATCCACGTAGGCTGCTGGGACCAGCCAGCCATTGGCATCGTCCAAGCCTTGGAAGAAGCCGGTCGCACAGATGTTCTGGTAACAGCGCTTGATGGTGGCCCAGACACGCTGGAAATTATGGCAGAAGAAGGCTCTCCGTTTGTGGCCAACGTCGCACAACAGCCAAACCTAATTGGGTCAACTGCCGCGATGAACGTTGCTCGCCACTTTGCTGGCGAGACACTGCTGCCACAGACCTTCGTGGAAGTCGTTCCAGTCCTTGGCCAAGACGGCGCAAAGGCAGCTTACGAGCAGCTCGGCTACGGCACGCTCGACTAAGTCTGATTGAATGATAAGCCCGCACTTAGGTGCGGGCTTATTTCGTGTTAGGACCCACAAAATTTTCAGCGAGATATGTGCATGACTGACGCGCTCCTAAAGATGTGTGACATCACCAAATCCTTCCCCGGAGTATTGGCGCTGGATAACGTTGCCCTAGAGGTCGCACGCGGTGAAATTCACGGACTTGTTGGCGAAAACGGCGCAGGGAAATCCACAATCATCAAGGTTCTGGCGGGCGTTTATAAAGCGGATGCAGGAACGGTCGAGATTGATCACGCAACGCTCCCCGAGGTCACACCGCGCAGTGTTCACGATGCCGGCGTTCGATTTATCCACCAGGAATTACACCTCGTTCAGCACTTCACCGTGACAGAATCCGTGTTCATGGGGCAGGAAGAGCAGACGATCTTTGGTCTCAACAAACGCGTGATGCGCCAAAAGGCGGAAGATTTTTTTGAAACGGCCCTTGGCACAACGCTGTCTGGAAATACCCTGATCCGCGATCTTGGCATTGCGGAACGAAAGCTGGTTCAGATTGCGCGCGCACTAATTGACGACAAGGCAAAGCTGGTGGTGTTTGATGAACCAACTGCGCCGCTGACGAGTGGCGAAACGGACAAATTGTTTACCGCGATCCGTAAGTTGAAAGAACAAGGGATCGCGATGATTTACGTCTCGCACTACCTTGCCGAGATTACAGGGATTTGCGACCGCGTGACTGTGCTGCGAAACGGACAAAACGCAGGGCGCTTTGAAGAGGTCTTTGATGACAGCGCGCCTGCGATGATCACCGCGATGGTTGGCCGCGAAATCGACGAGCTGTTTCCGAAGACAGAGCACACACCCGCAGAGCCGCGCCTTGAAATCGAAGGTCTGTCCGCTGATAAGTTCGAGGACGTTTCGCTAACGGTCCATCGCAATGAAATTGTCGGCGTTGCAGGCTTGGTCGGGTCCGGCCGCGAAGACCTGATCGACACGATTTATGGCCTCAGTAAACCCCACAGCGGGACGCTAAAAATTGATGGCGTCGCGCAAAAGTTTCACGCACCTGCTGATGCGGTTAGCGCGGGTATTGCGCTGGTTCCACGTGATCGCCGCCATGATGGTTTGGTGCTTGATATGTCGGTCAGCGATAACATCAATCTAGCGGCTTTGGACGCTGTTTCGAACTGGTCGTTGGAAAGTCGCCGCGCCGCAAATACTGTCGCGACGGACATGTCCGAAACGTTGGATATTCGCCCTCGCAATATCGCGGCCACGTCACGGCTTTTGTCTGGTGGCAACCAACAAAAGGTCGTCTTGGGGCGATGGCTAAACAAGGGTGCGGACATTTTCATTCTGGATGAACCAACCGTGGGCGTTGATGTCGGCGCAAAAGTGGAAATTTATCAGCATATTGAAAACCTCGCACAGCACGGCGTTTCGGTCCTTGTATCGTCGTCTGACCCGGGCGAGCTGATCGGCCTGTGTGACCGCATCTTGGTCATGTTGCGCGGCAAGATCGTGGCCGAAGTCAGCACAGCGAATTTGGGCGTCGATGAATTGGTCGCCCTTACCACGGGTGGCGCGACACGAGAGGCGGCATCATGACCCAATCAATGTCGACAAAGCTTCTTGCCGTGTTCCCGATCATCGTGTTCGCTTGCCTGTTTGTCTATCTGGGTGTTCAGTCTGCGACGTTCTTCTCGCTAGGCACATTCGAGCTTATCGCCAAACAAGCCGTTCCAACTGTGATTGTAGCCCTGGGTCTTGCAACGGTCGTGATTGCTGGCGGCGATGACGTTGTCGCGGGTGGGATTGATCTGTCTATTCCGGCTACGGCCATTATCTGTGCAGCAATTATCGCCGATCAACTGACCAATCAGGGCAATTCATTGGTCTTTGCAATGACGCTGGCCTTTGGCGCTGCTGCCATTATCGGTGCCATCAACGCCTTTCTGGTGGTCGGGCTGCGCATGACGCCGCTTTTGGCGACCTTGGCCATGTCGGTGGCCATTGTCGGGGTTACCAAAGTGATCACGTCCAGCCGCCGCATCGGCGTGACAGATGAGACGATCATTTTTATTCGCGATGGGGATATCTTCGGCATCGCCGCCAGTGTCGTGATGACAGCCGTCTTGGTCGTGATCTTTTATCACGCCCTACACCGCACCAAGTGGGGCATGAACATGCAAGCGACGGGCGGCAGCCGTGATGCAGCCGAGATTTCTGGCATTCTGACGCGCAGATTTGTTGTGCAATCCTTTCTGATTGCTGCATTCGCCGGATGGATCGCATCGGTCTTTGTCTTGGCGCGCGGGTCTGGGTCTTCTCCGGGAACCGAGGAAAACATGCTCCTTGAAATGGTTCTCGCCACATTTCTGGGGGCTGCGTTTTCACCAAGACGTGTCGTCACACTTTGGGGTGCCGTGTTGGGGGCGGTCGTCGTGTCGGCGTTGTCCGTCGGGTTCATTTCCATCGGCGTCAATGTGTTTTGGACAGGCTGCATCAAAGGTGGCTTGATCCTGTTGGTCGTAGCCTCTGCCGCGGTCGCTTCGAAAGGTCGGTCATGACCCTAAAATCCATCTTTGCGCGCTTTGGTTTGATCATCATCATCGTGATGTTCTTTAGCTTTTTTAGCTACATCTCTCCAGTTTTCCTGACCTTCGACAACCAAGTGAATATCATCGAGGCTTCGGCCATCGTCTTGATCCTTGCCCTTGGCATGACGCTTATTGTGGCAATGGGGGGCATCGATCTGTCCATTGGGATTGCGTTTGATTTTGGTGCCGCATTCGCTGTCGTTGCCCTCAAAGACTTCGGTGTTGCGTGGTATGTGGCGTGTCTGGTTGGCGTGATGGGCGGGGCGCTGATCGGGCTGTTGAACGCGGTCCTGATTGTGATCCTCAAGATCAGCCCGTTCATGGCGACGCTCGGCACGTTCTTTGTCGGTTCGTCGGTCGAACGCGTTTTTACCAACGGTGGCGGCCCCATTTCGTATCGTCGGATGCCGCAAGAATATCGCGATCTTGCGGTAGGGGATGTGTTTGGCATTCCCACAGAAGTCATCATCGCCGCCGCCGTGTGCGTTGTTTATTTCATCGTGCTTGAGAGGTCGATTTTCGGAAAACGCATTCACGCCATCGGCTTGCAAAAAGACGCAGCCAATGTCGCGGGCATTCCGGTGCGCCGCTATATGTTCATCGCGTTCATTTTGGCATCTGCGACGTGTGCGATTGGCGGGCTGATCGGGTCTGCGAATATCCGTATGTTCACCCCCCTTGCAGGGTTCTCATATCTGCTGGATGCCATTGCCGCAGTGTTCATTGGGGCTGCGATCCATCCCAAAGGCCGCCCGAATGTGATCGGCACGATTGTTGGGGTTTTGTTCTTGGGAATGATAGGCAATGGGCTGAACCTGATGGGGCTTGATTTCAACCTGAAGGCCGCATTGTCCGGATTGATCCTTGTTGGGGCGTTGGCCTTGGCCGTTGCACAACAAAGGTTCCGCTAGTCAGCTAAGAACAGGAAGGCCTGTGACTCGAAGTATGGGAAGCGGGCCCTCCCATTTCTTGATTTTCACCAAGGTGGTGTGGGCAATATTACCCTGCGAAAGCTCTGATGCGCCCTTGTCGATGGTCAAAACATTGACGTTGCCGTGAACGCAAATCATGCGCCCGTTGATGTCTTGCAGATCAAGCCAAGCGCCCGTTGCCATGAAAATACAATCTGGGCGCAAAGCATCGTCAAAGGTCACACCGCCCAAACATGCGCCGCGCTCGTTTTCCAAAAGTACGACATCGCCAGCGTTAAGGCCAAAACGTTTCGCCGTGTTAGGATGCAGTGCGCAAGGCTCCCGCCCATGAACCTTGCTCGCCTGCGCCTCATCCCCCATGTCAAATTGCGCATGAAGTCGGGTCGCGGGTTGTCCGGATATTAGATGCAGATGATCTGGATCACACGCGCCCAATCGTTCCATGGGTTCCATCCAATACGGATGGGCAGCGCAGTCTGAAAGACCTAATTCGGCAATGCGTATGCATTCAATTTCAATCTTACCGCTTGGTGTCCCAAGCGGGTTGGCGTCCGGGTCTTTAACGAATTTATCCATAAGCACACGGGTCTCATGGGCGTCTGGAATGGTCACGAAGCCCAAGTCTTGGAAGGTCTCGAAGTGAGGCAGTGCGAAGCAATCTGTCTTGACGATCGCCGCGCAGCCTTCCCAAAGATGCGCAAGCCAATCGCGCGAAGTTCGTCCTTGGGTAAATGCGTCTCGCGTCCCCATCCGCGCAGCAATGTCTGCCAAGATTTCATAGTCATCTCGTGCCTCTTCGTAGGGCGTTTGAACCGCCGACATAAAGACCAATGCATCGTCGCGGCGGTTGATCATGATGTCATCGCGTTCAAGGGGTCCGGTTGTCGGTAAAATAATATCACTGCGCCGCGCCGTGGCCGTCCAACTGTGATCCATCACGATCACTGTGTCTGGTTTGCGCCATCCTGCATCGAGTTTTTGCAAGTCTTGGTGATGATGGAACGGATTGCCGCCTGACCACCAGACCAGCTTTGCGTCCGGATAGGTGCGGATTTCGCCATCATAGAGATAAGAACCGCCTGGATTGTTGAGCATGTCCGTTACACGCGCGACGGGGATAAAGTCAGCGATGGGGTTTTGCCCTTGCGGCACGGATGGCCAATCCATCAATTTACGTGCGCGCCCGACAGGCGTCGTTGATCCGTACCCAAACCCAAAGCCCGTTCCCGGTTGGCCAATTTCCCCGAGCATTGCAGCAAGCGCGAGGCCCGCCCAAATAGGTTGTTCGCCATGATCGGCGCGTTGGAGCGACCACGTCATCGAAATCATTGTTTTCGAAGACGTCATTTGCGCCGCAAGACTTTTGATGCGCGCCGCAGGAATATCGCAAATCTTATACGCCCATTCAGCCGATTTCGGCTGCCCGTCCGGTCGGCCCATCACATAAGCCTCAAAGGCGTCTGCGCCCCGCGTATAGCTGTGCAGAAATTTGCGGTCTGCCTGTCCCGTCTGAAAAACTTCGTACGCCAAGGCAAGGATCAAGGCCGTATCGGTGCCCGGCCTTGGGGCAATCCAATCAGCATTCAGAGCAGCGTTCATGTCGCTGCCACGCGGGGATATGTTGATGATTTTGCAGCCATTCGCCGCGACGCTGTTCAGGAACGGCGTGACCTCGTGTTGTGTCGTGCCCGAAGACGACACCTGCGCCGTCCGCGCGGAAATGCCGCCAAAGCAGACCAGAAGTTCACAGTTTTCCGCAATCAAGTCCATGCTGGTGAGCTGATCTTGGAACACCCGATGGGGCATGCCGACGATGTAGGGCAACAACACCTCGGCCGCCGCGTGGGAATAGGTGTTCTTGGCACCAACAAACCCTCCGATGGTATTCAAGAACCGACGTAACTGGGACTGTGCATGATGAAAACGGCCAGCGCTTGCCCAACCATAGGATCCCGCGAAAACCGCTTCGTTGCCATGCTCAGACGTCACCCGTTTCAATTCCTGCGCGACAATATCAAGGGCCTCATCCCACGGAAGCTGTACGAATTCCGCGTCGCCTGACCGATCTGTGTCGCGACCGCTCAGCCAGCCTTTGCGAAACGCGGGCCGTGCAATCCGCGCCTTTGGATTTTGCATTGCACTGACCCAACCCTTGGCGATTTGGGCGGGCTCCGCATCCTGCTCTAAGGCATGAAGGGAGATCTGTTCATTGTCGGTCTCTACCCGAAACGTTCCCCAATGAGAGGATGAATATTTGTCGCCCATGATCGCGTTTATCCCGCAAGAGTAACTTTACAAAAGACATATAGTTTGACATATGTAATGTCAAAGATCGCAACTCAGGGTATGATGCAATGGAACAAGCGCTAAGGAACGAAAAATCGACTGAGGAGGTCGCGCTCGGCATTCGTCGTCGTGTGTTTGAACACTCAATCCGCAACAACGGCGGTTACATGTCGCAGGCCTGTTCCGCGGCCGAGCAATTGGCGTGGCTTTATAATGAAGAGCTGAACCTAGGTGCACCGACCTTGCCGATGATCCCGAAACCGTTTGAGGGCGTGCCCCACAAGGACAACCCTGACTATCATACTGGTGCGGGCTATAACGGCCCTGTTGCGCCTGACTTGGACCGCTTGTTCATTGCGCCTGCGCATTACGCGTTGGTGGCCTATGCAACCTTGATCGAAACAGGCCGAATGGCGCCTGAAGGTCTTGAGATGTTCAACAAAGACGGATCAAGCGTAGAGATGATCGGCGCGGAACATTCCCCCGGCATGGAGGTTCACAACGGCACGTTGGGCATAGGTCTGTCGACCGCAGCGGGCCTTGCGTATGGTCGCAAACTGCGCGGCGATACCGGCAATGTCTGGGTCTATATGTCGGACGGTGAGGTGCAAGAAGGCCAGACATGGGAAGCCATTGCGGCCTGCGCACACCACAAAATCGACAACGTCAAAGCGATCATGGATGTAAACCGTCAGCAATGTGACGGCGCGATGGATTCGGTCATGGAAGTGGGCGATATCGGTCGCAAGATGGAAGAGTTCGGCGCGAAAGTTGTCTGGGTAAACGCCCACAGCATCGACGAAATGCGCGCGGCGGTGAAAACACCACACACCGGTCAACCATTGATCATTTTGGCGAACTCATCCCCGTTTGAAGGCATGCCAACATTGGAAGAGCGTTTCCCACGCCTTCACTATGTCCGGTTCAAATCCGAAGACGAACGCGCACGCTTTAACACTGAAATCGCGGCATCGTTGGGCATTGATCCCATCGACTACGCACATTGAGGATCGCAAAATGGTAGAAATGGTAAGCCGCCCCTACGAGGCCGCATTCGAAAAACACGCGATGGCGCATGATGACGTTCTATGCCTGTCTGCGGACCTGACATCGTCGTGCGAAATCGACAAATTCCGCGACAACCACCCCGAGAAATTCCTATCCCTCGGGATGGCTGAACAAAATATGATGAGCTTTGCAGGCGGCCTTGGCCTTGCCGGATACCGCCCGTTCCTGCACAGCTTTGGTGTGTTCCTTTACCGTCGTCCTTACGACCAATTGATGGCATCTATCGCCTATCCGCGTCGCAAGGTCCGGCTGATGGGCTTCCTCCCTGGCATCACAACGCCTGGCGGTATGACACATCAGGCGATCGAAGACATCTCTGTGATGCGCTCCATCCCGAATATGACCATCTTGGAAACCGGCGACGCAACCGAGGTCGAAAGCATCTGTGAAGCAGCCGACAGCATCGATGGTCCTGTGTATTGCCGCGTCCTTCGCGGGTCTGTACCACGTCTGTTCGACACTCCGATCGAAGTCGGCAAAATGCGTGAATTGGAATCTGGCAACGATATCTTGATCGTTAGTTCCGGCATCACAACAGAGGAAGCCATGCGTGCCTCCGCTGCGTTGAAGGGGGCTGGCGTGTCCGTGCGCCACCTGCATCTTAATACGATCAAACCATTCGACCATAAAACTATGCTGGATCACATTGCGTCGGTAAAAGGCGGTGTCATCACCCTTGAAAACCACGTGGTAGATGGCGGAATCGGATCATTGCTGGCCGAAACAATGGCAGACAATGGTGTTGGCAAACGACTGATCCGGTTGGGCTTGAAAGACACCTATGCCCATGGTGGATCGCGCGCCTATTTGATGCGCTATTACGGTCTGGATGCGTTGGCTTTGGTTCATGGTATCGAAGATCTGATGGGTCAGAAATTCGGCATCACCGAAAATGATCTTTCGACTGCGCGTGTTGATGCCGTACACTCCCTGGTCAAAGCAGAGGGTCTCTAATGACAAAAGCTATGCGAGCCATTCGGTGTCACGGTTTTGGCGAGCGTCATCAGTTTCACGATGACATCCCCATTCCAACCGTTGGCCCGCATGAGGTTTTGGTGCGCGTCAATGTTGCAGGCATCTGCGCGGCTGACAGGGCGATGTATTTCGGAACCGCCCCTTGGGATTTGACCTTCCCATTCACACCTGGCCATGAATTCACTGGCACTGTTGTTGCCCTCGGTGAGGGGGCCGCAGAACGTCATGGCGTCGCCGTAGGCGATCGCACTGTGGCGGAACTCAACGTCACGTATGGGAACGATTTTTTCCGCCAACGCGGTCTCTATCATCTCACCGATACAATGGATGTTCTTGGTGCCACGCTTGACGGCGGATGGGCAGAGTTCATGGTCTACCCAGCAGACGCGGTGGTTCACAAAGTCCCTGATAACGTGTCTGACAATGCGGCTTGTTATGTTGAGCCCTTGGCGAATGCTATACACGGGGTGCAGCGCGCGAACATTCAATTTGATGATGTGGTCGTGGTTGCCGGTGCAGGTCCAATTGGGATGGGCATGGTTCAAGCTGCCGCCCTAAAAACGCCGCGAAAGCTGATATTGATCAATCCGGGCAAGGCCAAGCGTGATCTGGCGCTGAAACTTGGGGCTGATCTGGCGTTTGCACCCGATGATCCCGTTCTCAAAGACACACTCGACACCCTAACGAATGGACGTGGCTGTGATGTGTATCTCGAAGCATCGGGGCAAACATCGTCGTTCACCATGGCCCTCGACCTCGTGCGTAAGGCAGGCAAAATCGTTGTATTTGGCGTCTATAAAGACCCAGTCATGGTTGACTTGAATGTGTTTGGTGAGTTCAAAGAGCTGGATATCTTGGGTGGACATTTGGCTCCGTTCACATATGCAACGGCTCTCGATTTACTTGCGCGCGGCCTGATTGATGGTGATGCCTGTGTGACGCACACTTATGATCTCAAAGACGTGCATGAAGCATTCAAGCGGACACAAGGGCCGGGTGAAATACAAATCAAAGTCGTTTTTCGCCCCTGAGCGACCCCAGGTACGAGCGAATACTTGACCAAGTGAAAGTCAATGGAGCAATGGCTGATTGAGGCTGAATTTCAGTGGGCAATGTCTGCTAAGCGGGAAAAGCCGCCTTATGCATCCGCAGCTATTGCTGACGCAGCATTTCTTCGCGCTTGCAGCATGTTCATCGCCGCGATGCAGCGCACATCACTGAAGCAGCCATTGAAATCCGAGATCAGGTGCCAAGTCCAAACCAAACTTTCGCTACCAGCGATGTCGAACTAGTGGGTCGTGGACAAACCGGCCGATCGCACTCGCAGCTAATGCTGGCCCAACACTTCCTCGCAAGTCCCGCACGCGGTCGTTTCAGGCGCAGCGCGTTTCGCCGAACCGGTCAATTACGAGTCTCCTTTTACATCAACCAGCATCGTTTTTTCGCGAAACCGTTGCGTCCATCTTTTGGCTAGGCATCGTCGACATCAGACGCTACGCGCATAATGTGCTTCTACTGCTCTTGGGTCGTTGCAGTTACGATCAAAACTGGCAACTCAATCGTCAAAAACGCAGCACATGCACTGCACAATGTGCGTGACGCACGACGCGTGCCGCCGTGGAACCAAGGAAAAAATCCTTCAATCCCGGCCGGTGTGACGCGATCACAACGCAGTCCGCATTATGCGTGTTGGCGTATTCTGTAATAGAGTGCCCAGCGGATTGCCCTTTAAGCAAAACAGAAGAGATACCAACTTCGCCCTTCACCCGCTCAGCCAAGAGCGACTTTGCGCGTTGATGCGACTTTTCAGCGGCATCCTCCTCAAGGAACGCCAGAACTGAACTGTTTGGCGGCTCATAAACGTGGATCGCTGTAATCTTTCCGCCCTCGGAAACCAACTGACGCGCCGCCGACAGCGCAAGGTCGCTGATGCCGTGTTCCAAGGAAAGTGCTACGAAAATATTGTTATACATCTGGGTATCCTCAGTTTCTATTTGGCACACTGAAAGCAAGTTCAGTGCCGATACTTCCGGTCGGGCGGCTCAGGAAGAAGTAACCGCCCGACCTTTCTTACCTGATTGCTCTAATCGCCGAGCAAGAGGTCAGGAAGGAACAAAGCTAGTTCTGGAATGAACGTGGTCAGCATCAACGTTGGCAACCATGCGAACGTGATGAAGATCAAAGTTGGCCAAAGCATCCGCGACACGGGTACGTCGCAAACCTGCGCGCCCAGATACAGCAGTGGCGCAGTTGGTGGCGTGATATTCGCCATCCCCAAGTTCACACCGATGACGGCCGCAAAATGGATGGGGTCCATGCCCGTGCTTTGCGCGATGGGCAGCAAAATCGGAGTTGCCAGAAGCAAGCCCGAGATATCGTCCATCAGCATGCCAATAAGGATCATCACAACGTTGATCATCAACAAGATCACAATCGGGTTTTCAGAAACGGAATAGACCATCTGTTTGGCCAGCGCGGGCGCGCCTTGCGCGATCAGATTGTCAGACACGATCAGAACCATAAAGATCATCACCATCACAACGCCGATTGTCACACCGGAGGTCTGGATGGTTGTAGCCATCGTTTTCCATGTCAGTCCGCGGTAATAGTAAATCGCGATCGGGACGGCATAGACAACCGCAATACCGGCAGCTTCTGTCGGGGTCATGATCCCTCCATAGATGCCGCCCAAGATGATGACAGGCATCATCAAAGCGGGTCCCGCCAAACGGCCTTGGCGCACGAATGTCGGCATGAATGGCGTTGGCCGCTCTGACAAGATGATATCGTGATGCTTGCGCAACAAGAACTGGTTGGTGAGGATAAGCAGCGTAATCAAAATGAACGCTGGGATCACTGTCGACAAAAAACACTTCAGAACATGTTGTTGCGCAACCCAGCCGTAGAGAATGTGCGAAGCACTGGGTGGGATCAAAAGCCCAAGAGGTGCCGCCGCAACGATCAAAGCAGCCGACTGCCCCTTGGGGTAGTTCGCCTTTTTCAAATGCGGCATCATGATGCCACCGATGCAGGTCAATGTCGCATTTGCACTACCCGAGATCGAGCCGAAGACACCACATGCCAAAACGCCAGCCGCACTGAGACCGCCCTTTATATGCCCGATAAACATCTGTGCCAATGACACAAGAGGAGCTGCAATCTTGCCTTTCTCCATGATGCCACCGGCAATCATAAAGAGCGGAATGGCCAGCAATACCAAAGAACGGATCCCGGTTGAGCCGGTTGGCAAATAGCCTGAGATCGATTGATCTCCGACAAGTGCGATGAACATCAGAACTGAGCCGAAGGCGATATAGACGCTGACGCCAAGCAGCAGCATCACACAAACAATGAGAAGACTTCCTGTGATAATCATTGGGCGGCTCCTTTGGGGGTGTCAGATTTCAAGGGAAGGCCAAGACCTTGCCGGATATGCACATAAAGATATGCAGCCGAGAACATGGCCATAAAGCTGAATGCAATCATGATAGCGATGCGCCACGACACAAACGGAATGCGCAGCACGGGTGTTGCGCGCAAACGCGGAAACGAAAAGTCATCAAGCAGCGAAATGTAGCAGGCATAAACGATAAACAGGATCACCAGCAGTTCGATTACCAGCACGGCAAATCCGCGCCACCAGATCAGTTTCGGATCGCTGATCACAATGCTGAGTATGTCGGCGTTAATGTGTAGCTTACGCTCGGACGCCAAAACGGCACCTGCGAAAAAGCCGACGATGCTGATCGCCAAAAGCCATTCTTCATAGGCGAATAGATCGCCGCCAAACCCGTAGCGGATGACGACGACGGCGCCAAATGTGAACGCCATCAGAAAGCCTGAAATCGTCACGATGGCTTTCATGCCAAAGAGCATCCAGTTCATTGGTGCGCCGATGAACTGTGGCAGCTCATCTGTTATTCTTATTAAACGTTCGCCGCTTTCATCGCTGACGTCCGCTGGCAGTTCGTCTGTAGAATTCGACATGCCTTGGTCCCTCCTGGTGTCGCTTCAATCAAAAAAGGCCGGCGATTGACGCCGGCCTTCCTTGCTTTGATTTATTGGTTCATTGAGGCGAGCAGCCGATCGATGATCTCTTGGCCGACTGTCTCGGCCATCAATGGCCAGATTGTTTCTTGGACTTGTGACGCCATCGCAAGCTGATCTTCATCGTTCAGCCGCAAGATTGTGTAACCCTCTTCGACAAGCTTGTCGCCAAACAGCGCGTCGTTCTCGCGGTTGTAGGCAAAGAAGTCTTCGGAGGCTTTGGACATAGCTGCTTGAACAACGTCGCGTTGCTCATCGTTCAATTTGTCCAATGTGCGCTGCGATCCGTAGAATGTCGTGATTTCCGAAATCGAGTTGTATTCGACGAAATGCGTACCAACGCCGGACTGTGCAAAGATCGAATATGTCGCCGTCTTTGTGCAACAAATCGCGCCGTCGACAATGCCGGACTGAAGCGCAGGGAAAATATCGCCCCATGCCATTGTTGTCGCGCGGTATCCAAAGGATTCAACCATGGCTTTCACAGCATTCGAAGACCAAACACGGATGTTCATGCCCTTGTCTTCGAAGTTGTTCCAGTTGTCTGGCTCTTGGTTGGCGACGATACCGACAAAGCCTTCGGGGTTCTGCGCCATAACACTCACGCCGTACTCGTCTGTGATTTCCTGAAGGATTTGGTTATATTCGGAATCCAGGTTACGCAGGATGCTGTCCATGTCGTCCCAGCCGGAAACAAGGAATGGCATGGACAGGAATTCAAGGCGTTGATCCGTATCCGCATAAATGAACGCGCCTGCGAAATCGATGTTGCCGCGCGCCACATCTTCAAACAGGGCTTCGCCGGACCCTAGCTGGTTAGCCGGGAACACTTCCATGTTCAGACCAACGCCTGCGGCATTCACGTCAGCAGCAACTTGTTCCATCATTTTTGTGCCGTAGTGGTCGATGGGAAAGACGCCAGCGAAACGCAGTTTCACGTCTTCGGCGAAAGCAGCCGTCGACAGTAACGCGCAGATCGCGCCACCGGTCAGGGCCTTGGCAATTGTTGTAGTTTTCATGTTTTTTCTCCCGTTGGTTTTTTGTGGTGCGGTTCGAAAGGTTTGGTAGATAAACCGCAGACAGCAGTTTCTGCTGAAGCTTGAAGTTCTCTTTTGCCTTTCATTTTTAGTGTTATAATTCAGTACTTTGGGTGTTTATTGCGGGGCTGACGCATGCCTTACCTCAGCGCATCATCCAGAATTTCGCACAAATTCTGCGCAGTCAGTTCAATCGGATTTCCCCCACAGGACGGATCTTTCAGCGCCATAGTGACAAGGTCATCCAAGCGGTCGGTTCCAACGCCTAAGGCGCCCAGGTTCGACGGGATCATGAGGGAATTGTTCAGGTCTTGGACATAGGTGCAAAAGCCGTCAAACCCGCCGTCAATGCCAAGGTATGCAGCGGCGGCGTCAAATCTGTCGTGGATCGCGGGGGCGTTGAACTTCAAAACGGCCGGCATGAATACGGCATTCGTCGTGCCATGGTGCGTGTTGTAAACCGCGCCAACCGGGTGGGATAATGCGTGAATCGCACCGAGCCCTTTCTGGAACGCCGTTGCCCCCATCGCCGCGGCTGACATCATGTGTGCTCGGGCCTCAAGGTCGGCGCCGTCAGCGTATGCGCGTGGCAGATATTCCTTGACCAATCGCATCCCTTCTAACGCCATGCCTTGGCTCATCGGGTGGTAATGCGGGCTTGAGAAAGCCTCGACGCAGTGGGCGAAAGCATCCAATCCGGTGCCTGCGGTGATAAATTTTGGCATCCCAACGGTAAGCGCCGGATCGCAGATGACGACCGTCGGCAAAACCTTGGGGTGAAAGATGATCTTTTTGACGTGTGAAACGGAATCCGTGATGACCGACGCGCGCCCGACCTCGGATCCGGTGCCAGCCGTTGTGGGAACAGCAATGATGGGTGCAATCGCGGCTGTGTCGGCGCGTGTCCAATAGTCGCCGATATCCTCAAAATCCCAGATGGGACGTGTCTGGCCCGCCATAAATGCGACCATCTTGCCCAGATCGAGACCCGACCCCCCGCCAAACGCGATAACGCCGTCATGGCCGCCCGCTTTATATGCGGCAACGCCAGCGGCAAGATTGATTTCGGACGGGTTCGGATCAACATCCGAGAACATGCTCCGGCCCAATCCGGCAGCGTCCAGTATCGCAAGCGTATCTTGTGTGACTGGCAAGTTCGCCAGACCCTTGTCTGTCACCAGCAACGGGTTCTTCATGCCAGCGGATGCGCATGCGTCGGGCAATTCTGCTATCCGGCCTGCACCAAACTTGATCGTGGTCGGGTAGGACCAGTTTCCAACGAGATTCATGTCTTAGGCTTTCTTTAGGTGGTATGATTTGGGGCGGGTCAGATTGTGGTAGCCAATGACGGACAAACCGCCGCCGCGTCCGGTGTCCTTGCAACCAGTCCAACAAAGGGCTGGGTCCAGATAGTCCGCGCGGTTCAAGAACACGGTGCCGGTCTCAAGTTGCGCGCCGATACGTTCTGCGCGGTCGGCGTCCTTGGTCCAGATTGATGCTGTCAGCCCGAACTCGCTGTCATTCATCAGCGCTATGGCCTGTTGGTCTGATGACACCTTCATAATGCCGACGACTGGTCCAAAGCTCTCGTCCTGCATGACCCGCATGTCATGGTTCACATCGGTCAGGATTTGGGGTGTCAGATAGGCACCGCCGTCGTCCTGTGGGAAGGTCTCGATATGGGCGGTCGCACCGTCGGCGATTGCCTCGGCGATTTGCGCGCGCACTTCTGTGGCAAAGCGGACATGGGCCATCGGGCCAAGGGTTGTTGCTTGATCGCGTGGATCGCCAAGCTTGTAGGCTTTGACGATCGCAACGGCCTTGGCAACGAATGTGTCAAAGTGGGTTTCGTGGACATAAATCCGTTCAATGCCGCAGCAACACTGACCGGCGTTAAACATCGCCCCGTCGATCAACGTCTCGACCGCAACATCAACATCCGCGTCTTCGCAAACATAGCCCGGGTCCTTGCCGCCAAGCTCTAGCCCGACACCTGTGAATGTGCCCGCCGCCGCAGTCTCAACCGCTTTGCCGCCACCAACCGACCCCGTGAAGTTCACAAAATCAAAGCAGTTTTCTGCAATCAGCTGCGACGTCGTCGCATGATCCAAAAAGAGGTTCTGGAAAACCTCCGCTGGCACGCCGGCCGCGACGAAGGCTTGGACCAGATGTTCGCCCGTCAGCAATGTTTGTGTCGCCACTTTCAGCACCACGGCGTTGCCCGCGATCAGCGCAGGTGCAACCGTGTTTATCGCGGTCATGTAGGGGTAATTCCAGGGTGCTATCACCAGCACAGTCCCATGGGGTTCGCGTTTGATGACGCGGCGGAACTTGTCACTGTCTTCGACAACGATATCTGCGAGGGCAGATTGGGCAATCGATGCCATATGTCCCGCACGTTCCTGAACACCGCCGAATTCGCCGCCATAGCGCACAGGCCGCCCCATCATCTGGGCAAGTGCAGGCACGATTTCATCATTCATCGCACCGAGATTGGCGATGCCTGCCATGACAATATCTGCACGCTGCTGGATTGTGTGCGCACGCCATGCCCTTTGCGCCAGCGCGGCAGTCTCAACCGCTGTTTTCGCGGCTGCGAATGATGCCGCATCGCGCGATTCGTAGACGGTTCCATCAATGGGGGAAATACATGTAAGTTGCTGTGCCATTGTCATTTTCCGCTATGCCTGCTCAAAACCGCGAGCGATTTCTTGGTCGGTGACCACCTTGTCAAACCACTCCAGTTCCACTTCCGCACAGCGACTGTAGTGCGCGACAACATCGTCGCCGATGGCAGCGCGCAGCATGTCCGAGCCGTGCAGCGCATCACGCGCATCGCGCAGGTTTTCAGGGATCGTGCCACCCTCTTTGGTGGCATATGCATCGCCATCCAGCGGCGGCTGCAACTCCAGCGCTTCTTCAATGCCCGCGATGCCGCAAGCAATCTGCGTAGCCATCGCGAGATAGGGGTTCAGGTCAGAGCCGCCGATACGGCATTCGATCCGCACAGCCTTTGAATGTGCACCACACAGGCGGAAACCAGCGGTGCGATTATCCACGGACCACACGCGGCCAGTTGGGGCGAACGTACCCTTTTGGAACCGTTTGTAGCTATTGACATAAGGCGCCAGAAAATACGTCACATCCGGCGCGTATTTGATCAATCCGGCAACATACTGGGACATCAGTTTTGACATCCCAAACTGACCATCCGCATCGAAAAACGCAGGTGCGCCGTCTTCCCAAAGCGATTGATGAATGTGGCTGGAGGAGCCCACTTTTTCATGATGCCATTTCGGCATAAACGTCACGGCATGGCCTTGCTGCCAAGCAATTTCCTTGATGCCATGTTTCGCAATCGCGTGATGATCGGCGCAATCCAAGGCTGCGGCGTATTTAATGTTCAGCTCTTCTTGGCCTGTTTCGGCCTCGCCTTTGCTGCCCTCAATCGGCAGCCCTGCGGCATAGAGGTGATTGCGAATGGGGCGCATCACATGTTCTTCTTTGGTGGTCTGAAGGATGTGATAATCTTCGTTGCACGCCGAAATCGGCGTGAGATCCTGGAAGCCAACTTTGCTAATTTCATCAAAGCTCTTGGCAAACAGAAAGAACTCCAATTCGGTCGCAGCCATTGCTGTCAAACCCATCTGCTCAAGGCGGGCGATCTGCGATTTCAGGATGGCGCGCGGCGAATGGGGGACATCTTTATGTGTCGCGTGATCCAACACATCACAAAGCACCATCACGGTCCCTTCAAGCCAAGGCACGGGGCGCAATGTGCTTAGGTCTGGCCGCATGACGTAGTCGCCATATCCAGCTTCCCAGCTTGTGCTTTTATACCCGTCAGGTGTCGACATCGCGAGGTCGGTTGCCAGCAGATAGTTGCAGCAATGGGTCTCTTCCCATCCAGTATCGACAAAATGCTGGGCCAGAAACCGCTTGCCCATCAGTCGACCCTGCATGTCCACAAGGCAAACCAGAACGGTATCAATTGATCCTTCGGCGACCTGCGTTTTCAGTGTTTCAAAATCTAATTGGCTGGGCATTTGTTATCTTTCTCTTGCGCAGGCGCTGCCATGGCGCGGAGCGCGGGCAAAAGCAGCGCCAACAGATCCTCCGCCATCGCTTCGATTTCAGTTTCATTGGTCAAAAGATCGTTGCGCACTTCCAGCATCACGTTTGGCAAGCCGTTCGCGACGCCGTAAATCACCAGCGAATGCGTGACGCCATCCGATTGCGCGTAAGGTTCATTGAGCGCGATCACGCGGCCCGATAAACGGTCGGCGTTGTTCATCATTGCCAGCGCAAGATCCGGATCATCATCGTGAAGGATCCCGATTTCCACACTGCGCTGCATGCCATGATAAATAGGTGCAAAGCTGTGAACGGTGACCACGATCGGCCGCGATGCACTACCCCGTTGGCGTTGCTCGAGAAGCGACTGCACTGTCGTGCGGAACGGGACATACACGGCCTCGGACCGTTCATGACGCGCCGCAGCGTCGAGCCCTTCGTTTCCGGGAACAACGATACGTTCTGATTGGGCGGGAAAAGCTGATGGTACATTGGGGGGTCGATTGCAGTCATACACTAGACGAGAAATACACCCTTCGATCAGAGCCGCATCGAGTTTTCGGCTAAGAAGACGGGACAACTCTCGCGCGCCAATATCCCAAACCGCGTGGGATTGACGGTCAGCCTTGGCAAGTCCCAAGTCACCCAATGCTTCTGGAATGTAGTCGCTTGCATGCTCGCAAACTAGGACAACAGGCGATAACCCATTGTTATTGATCACACTTGCCGATGCATGCGATAGATTTAATTCAAGAAGCGCGTCAGCCACTATATCCCCAGACTTTCCGTGTAAAGTTGCATGACCGTAAGTTTTCAAGTTGGATCATACATTACATAGTTGTATGGTCTAATAAGCGAAACTGATTCGGTCAAACAGAATCTGCATTCTGCGATGAATGACCAAATGAGGCTGTAAGGCGCTTAACTTATCTGACGAAGGGGACTATTGGTGTTTGGCAACGTGCTGGGAGCGAATGATAGACAAATGTTTGAGCCACTAGAGGCATCCAGTAGTGATGTGCCTATCTACCGCCAACTCGCCGATCAAATCCTGTCTTTGATTGCTGCCAAACGCTTGGTTCCCGGCGATCGGTTGCCGTCGCAACGCAAGATAGCAGGCATGGCAAATGTCAATCTGACCACGGTAACCCGCGCTTTTTCGATCTTGCACGAAAGAGGCGTGATTGATGGAAAACCGGGGAAAGGGACGGTCATTACAGCACCTAAGTCGTTTGACAGTCCACGCTCTGGTGTTTCGGAAAATCCGGGGCTGTGCGATCTGTCAATCAACCGTCCGGCGACCGACTCTTATTTGCGGGCGCTGCGCACGCTATTACCGAAATTCAGCGACGATCCGCGGTTTGAGGCGGTGCAAGATTATCACCCGCCTGAAGGTCATCTTGCCGTCAGGACCGCGATGGCAGAATGGGCAAGCGGAGCAACGAACCACTCAGACCCGGGCCGCATTATCGCGGTGAACGGGGCGCAGCATGGTCTTGCTTGCACATTGGGGGCAATCGCAAACCCGGGGCAAGTTGTCCTCGCTGACGCAATCACGTTTCAAGGGTTTGTTTCGCTGTGTGCATTACAGCATGTCGATTTGAAACCGGTGGAAATGGATAACGAAGGCATGATCCCTGCAGCTTTTGAGCGGGCCTGCATACTGCATGACCCAGTCGCCGTTTATCTGATGCCGAACTTCCACAACCCCACGACGATCACACTCAGCATGGCGCGACGTACAGCATTGGCTGAGGTCGCACGAAAACATAATGTCATCATCATAGAAGATGATGTCTACCGCCCGTTGATCGCAAAACCGATTGCATCAATCGCGTCGCAATATCCAGACATCACTGTCTATATCACGAGCCTGTCCAAATGTGTGGCGGCGGGCATCCGCTTTGGCATAGTTTCGGCACCTGTTGATTTGCTGCGAGACATAAAGACCTTTCTGCAAGTTAACTGTTGGAGCACCAGTTTCTCGACAGGGCTCACCGTTACCCAGCTTGCTGAGCAAGGCAAACTAGACGAGATCATCGAAGAGCAAATGACAGAATTGAAGGCCCGACATAAAATTCTGACGCGCATTCTTCCGCCGGAATACCTTCATAGTGCGCCGACATCGCCGCACGCTTGGCTGACCTTGCCAGAGCCTTGGCATGGCTCTGGCTTCACACGCGCGGCACGTGCTGCGGGGGTTTGTGTTCTCTCGAGTGATGCCTTCACGGTAGACCGTAACCAAGCACCTGTTCATGCAATTCGTTTGAACCTGAATGCGGCAAGGTCCCGCGATGAGCTGACCCAAGCTGCAAATGCCATTCTTGGCGTTCTTTCGGGTGGGTTCAGAAAAGTGAACTTGGATGTCTGAACGCACCCACCATGCACACGAAGTGGTGGTAATCGGCGGTGGCGTGATCGGGATGAACATTGCATTTCGCCTTGCAAAAGAAGGCCGCGAAGTCGCTTTGGTCGAACCACATCAGCTGGGTATGGGTGCGTCTTACGGCAATGCAGGTACGATTTCTGACTACGCGACAATCCCTGTCGGCACACCGAACGTTCTGCGCAATCTGCCTAGTCTTTTTCTGGATCGCTCCAGCCCACTGTCTGTCCGCTACAGAACACTGCCATCCCTGATGCCATGGCTGCTGGATTTCGCGCGTCAAAGCCTGCCCGCGCAGGCAGAGGCCAACGCTAAAAGTATTGGCTCACTGCTCAAGAACGCGAGTGGCATGTGGCAAGAAATGGCGGATGAATTGGGCGCCTCGCAGCACTTGCATAAGCGTGGCTGCTTGTACCTCTACGAGTCGCATAAAGCTTTCGCTGCGGCAAAATACGATGAACGCTTGCGCCGCCAAAACGGGGTCGAGGTTGAAGCGATCTCGGCTGCCCAAGTACGTGAACTGGAGCCAAATTTGAGCCCGTTTGAGGGTGGCGCGCATTATTTTGCAAATGCCACCAGCATCGACGATCCGGGCAAAGTCATGGAGATTTTTGCCGAAAACTTGCGTGCACTGGGTGTCACGATCTATCAAACCCGCGCGCATGCGATCAACAGCGACGATACACCAGTAGACGTGCTTTGCGATGATGTCGTCCTAAGGGCCTCCAAGGTAGTTATCTCGGCTGGCGCCTATTCCAAGCCACTCGCGAAATCAGCCGGTGAGGCCGTCCGACTGGACACTGAACGCGGCTACCATATTGAATTTGATATGGCTGAATTGCCCATTTCAAGGCCGGTTTGTTCATCCAAGCGCGGCTTTTACGCGTCGCCGATGCGGGGCCGCCTGAGGTTCGCAGGGCTAGTCGAACTTGGCGGGCTGACCCTTCCAGCGGCTCAGCATCGCATCAAGACACTTGAACTGGGCGCGCGTGCGATGTTCCCTGAACTTGGCGAGCCAAGCCGTACGTGGTTTGGGTTTCGCCCATCAATGCCCGATTCAATCCCCGTCATTCGGCCGACCAAGAAGAACCCAAACGTCATTATGGCATTTGGGCACGGGCACATTGGCATCACACTCGCCCCCGCGACAGCAGCGGCGGTAAGCGCTTTGCTAAGGTCGAATTCGGTCTCTGCATTCAACTGAGGCAATCAATTCCTGAACTTTTATTTCTGACCCTTTCGATAGGACTGCTCTGGCGCGATTGAACGCAGCGCTAATTCATGCACGCCTCCGTTCTGGCCGATTTTATGCGACGGAATGATGTGACTGCGACGTTAGAGAAACATGAAGCCATTCGCGTAACCGACACAAAACTATCGGAGCCCCTCATGACACCTAAATTTTCTTTTGCGCTTGTCGCTATCATGGCGCTGCCTGCCGCGGCCTTGGGACATGGTGCTGCCAACACGCATAATCATTCCGACAACCGGATGACGCCGCGGGATGCCCGCAGTGTTGAATGTCACTGAGAACTGACCCGGTAGCCCCATAAATTGTCACTGAGAATTGACCCATGTGAACACATGGCCCTGACGTTTTTGTTCAGGGAGATTTGGAGTGATCGACATGGGATTTTTGAGTGTCATACGACGCTGGGCATTGCGTGATAAAATGCCGATACGAGAG
>Ga0206130_10002177_pt1 | contig 27541 bp, 28 predicted proteins | sample Helgoland_Spring_9_FD_148637 | JGI IMG/M metagenome (GOLD analysis project Ga0206130, IMG submission 148637) | Pelagic subsurface seawater microbial communities from Kabeltonne, Helgoland, North Sea - Helgoland_Spring_Bloom_20160512_1 | ecosystem: Environmental > Aquatic > Marine > Epipelagic ...
CGAGTACAACTACTACAACAGCAACGCCGAGTACAACTACTACAACAGCAACGCCGAGTACAACTACTACAACAGCAACGCCGAGTACAACTACTACAACAGCAACGCCGAGTACAACTACTACAACAGCAACGCCGAGTACAACTACTACAACTACGCCTGCAACAACAACAACAAGTTCTACTACTACCACAAGTACTACAACTTCATCTACAACAAGTACTTAGAATTTAAGATATAAAAAAAGCAGCTTTCGCTGCTTTTTTTATTTAATGATCTAATTCAAGTATTCTGACCAATTTTCATTAAATTCATTATATGTTGAACCATAAAATGAATCTATCAGCCTGTTTCTAAGCTCAAGTTTTTGTGCTCCGTCACGAGTCATTGTTCTTAAACTGAGCCCTTGCTTATCTTTACTGTAAGACTTGGAAAAGATATTCAACGGAACAGATATATAAAAACCCTTATCAAATGATCCTTCTCCAAATTGCTCTGCAGTAACATTAGTATTTGAAAACCATATTCCAGCTTGCCATCCATTGGGCATTCTCCTCGACACATCCAAAGTATAGCCTTTGTCGCCAGCAAGATAATGACCATAACTCCATTTTGCTAGAATATTTGTTTTGGGATGATAATAGGCAATATTTAAGTGCCTTGTAGAGACTTTGTATTTAGAGAATGAAAATTTTTGGTCGAAATCTCTTTGCTGAACTTTATTATATTCAATACTAGCGGCAAAGCTTCCTTTAAATGGTTTAAATAAAATTTCTGAAGAGAGTCCGCCATACATGCTTTCAAGATAACCAAGGCTTACTTTAGTATAAATATTATTACTAAGTGAGTTAATATACTCTATACCCATATTATCTATATAAATATCTTTAGAACCATTTTGTAGATAATCCACAACCTGAGTTCTTACTTCCTGAAGTTGAGAATTTGGTTGAGATGACTTTTCATCAAAATTGCTCTCAAATATCCTACCTAAAACAGAGTAAAAAACTAACTTTCTATTAAATTGAATCTCCGTAGATGCCTTGATACCTATACCTGTATATAAAAATTGCTCAGGCGAACCAATGTGAGTTTTTATATCTGGATAAAATTGGTTTAGTATAACTGGAAATTCAACCCTCGGCTTAAACTCATGATCGTTATGTGACCTGTTATTAGGATTTTTAATAATAGAATTTCTTTTGATAAGAACATTTGGTTTTCTATGAATTAAATTCAAATCTTTAGTTTGATATGTAGCACTGTTAATTTTTATGCCTCTTTGGAGATGCCCAGTCTCAATATTATCAACTTTGATATTATTTAACTTGGCCACCTCATTTGCAATGAATGCAGCCCTTGATGAATATATAACTGGATTAATATGATCATCTGATTCTATTGACATACTCAAAGATTTGCCACTTAGATTTGCTGTTTGTAAATAAAGCCTGTTTTGATTTAAGTTATGGAGTAAATCAAGATAAAATTCATTTTTCTTAAAACTTTGCCCGTAATTTTTATTTTCAATTTTGGGCTTAAAGCTTTTCTTGTCTTTATAGTTTTTTGTTGCTGTAAAACCTATAGAAAATGATATATTCCATGAGTTTCCCTTAATATATGACACATCAATATTGCCAATTGTCTTATATTTATAGCTTAAACCATAATTAATGTTATTTTCTTTAGCTCTAACAATAAATGACTCAGGGGATAGGCCTTCACCACAACAAGAAAATTGAAAATAATCAAAAGGGTCATGCTCTACTTTAAGGCTAAGGTTGTCAATATTTTTAAATTTATATTCTAACCCTACCAAGGGCGCAACCGGGCCTCTAAACCAATTATCATAACTAAGTGTGCCTCCTTGACCAAAATCTAATTGGCCTCTAATAGCAAAACCTTCTGAAATAGTTGATAAGGGGTTTTTAAATGACGATGAGCCAGCATACTTACCCCAACCAAGTCCTGATGTTAATTTAATTGATTTAAAATTATATGTCGTAACCACATATTCTCTTGTAAACTGCCCTGTTCCTGCGAAATCATCAAGCCCAATAGCTATTCTTGGGAGGAATGTATTTTTAGGTTTAAATGAAAATTTAACATTAAAGCCTTTATCTAAATATAACCCTTTTGAGCTACCCCACAATAGATCATCCGGTCGATAGTAAAAATAGCTTGCCTCCATCCAGTCAAATGGCGTAACTGTCAGTGTACCTAGCTTGATAAAATTACTTCTATTAAAAGTAAAGAAGGTAGACTGCTCTTCATGCACCTCTGCAGAAGGAATATTTATTAAGCCTGTTTGTCCGAGTGAATTATATGAGAGGGAAAAAGCAAAACTTGGAAAAAAAAACAGAACACAAAAAATAAACGATTTATATTTTTGCATTATTTTATTCAATGCTTTTTATATAAAAATTTATTTGTTGATACTATTAAGAGAGGCTATAGATAGCGCAACACTACTAAATATAGGGGCTACTGTTGCAAGATAATTAAGGCCCTCTATCTTACCAATATCTCTTGGAATATATATCACAGATCCTGGGTATATTTCAGACTCATCTGCGAGAAACTTTTTAAAACCACTTACATGAGCTTTTTTTGTTTCTCCGTTCGGACTAACTATAAATATAGAGTCTTTAGATGAATAATTAGTTAGTCCCCCAGATCTCTCTATATAATCTAGCAGTGTATATCCCTCCTTAAAAAGAACAGACCCTGGATTTCCAACTTCGCCAAATATAAATATATTTGATGAGTACGAAGGTATGTGTATTTTATCACCATCGGATAAATATATATTATCTTGTATATTCTTTTCTAACTTTGATTTATCAAGCTCAACAATTACCCTACCAATAGGCTCATACCCTCTTAGCTCTGATAAAAGATAGCTGAGTCCAGCTGCATCATTGCCTATAGCAGAAGGGTTAGATGAAATAAAGGTTATTAGATTTCGATATGATTTTTCAGCAAATAATTTTTCTAAATCTTTTGTACTTTTTCTTAACAAGGAACCGCCAAATGGATAGGCTGTGTCATTATAACCACCAGATCTATTTATAATATCTAAAACTCTATCTGATGATGAAATTGAATAGTTACCAGGATATTTAATATTACCAGTGATTTCTACAGTTCCTATTGCTTCTTTATCTGCATAAATAGAGTCAAGATTTTGGAGTTTAAATTCTGCAAGATCATTTGTATTGATCTCATATGATTTAAATTTGTTGTTTTCAAATCTAACTATTTTAAATGCCTCTTTTCTGGATTCATTCATTAAACCCCCAGCAAACCTTACCAAGTCATTAAAAGTTTCATTTTTCTTTAGTTCAAATATTGCGGTATTGTTGAATCCATAGCCTGCTCGAACAAGATTATTAGTAGATCCTATATGAATAGAATCTCCAGACATCAAAAAGGGTATATTTTCAATATTCCCAAGTAACAATGCTTCATATAAATCAATATCTTGATCAGCCTGGTTATTTCTCTTTAATTTTATATTTCTAAGACTGCCATTGTCATTTATGCCGCCTACTATATTTAGGGCTTGAAGGATATTTGAATTACCACTTAAAGTATAAATTCCTGGGAAAGGAACATTACCAGTAACTAAAATATTTATGTCTCTGATTGCAGCCAAACTAACAACGGTATCAACGCCTATAAATGCATTTTTGTATTTTGTAACTATTAAGTCTGTTACCTGTTCAAAGCTTAAGCCAGCAACTGTTATAGGTCCAATCTCATCAAGAAGTAGAGTTCCATCTCTACCTACTTCTACGATGTAGTCAAGACTTTCAATACCGAATGTACTAATACTGATAGAATCTCCATAATCAATAATATAATTATTACCAAAATTTGGCTCATTGAGTGGCATAAATGAGGATTGCATTGTATTAAAAAGTCTTAACCCATATCTTTCAGATTGATTTTCAATCGACTGTTGTTTTTTAAACTTTTCCCAATTATTCATAGTTTCATATTTCAACAATTCTGATGAAGGCCTGCTTTGCAGGTTCTTAGTGTTTTCATTGCCTTCGTTCATTTCATCCATAAGATCCTTTTGAACTGATTCTGGAAGGCTATTTAGAAAGTCCTCATCCAGTCCAGAAACGTCATCAAATGATTGAGATTCAGAATGTAGAACTAGAAATAAAGAGAGTAAAACTGGTAATTTCAGGGAATGTAATAAGTTCATAGCTATTAAATATATTAAAAAATTTGATCTAATTATATCAGTTTATTATTTTTTTTAGCTTAGTTGATGCTTTAAAAACAATCTTTTTTGAAGCTTTTATCTTAAAAGATTCTTTTGTTTTTGGGTTCCTTCCAATTCGCTCGGAAGTTAACTTCTTAACAAAGGATCCAAAACTGCTAATTTTAACGCACTTTGATTTGCTATTAACTTTGATTGTTCGCAAGAATGATTCTAGTATCTTCAAGCTATCATTGCTCGAAAGATTTGTATCTTTTGTTATATTTCTTAAAATATCCTTTTTGGTAAGGCTCATAAATAACTATATTCCAGGTATTTCAATACCTTCAATTTTTAAGGATTTATCTATAATCTCATTATATAACAGCTCTATTTGGCTAGAAGTCAGAGTCGATTCTTTTGATTGAAAAATAAACCTAAATCCTATCTTAATTTCTTCCTTTTTTTCATTTTTAAAGTAATCAAAAATATAAACATTTTTTATGATGTCGTTTTCATAGCTTAGTAATAAATCCTGTAGTTCATTAGTTTTACTGTAATCTTTAATCGAGTATGAGATATCTTTAAAGGAAGATGGAAGCTCTGATATGGGTTTATATTGAGCAAAGCCCTCAGGAGATTTAGAGATTGGTTTATAGGATAAGATATCAGATGAGAGATTCTCAATATCCAATTCTAAGCTTACTATTTCACTCTTAATTTTTGTATCTAATGCATCTCTGGATAATATTTTAAAATTAAATACCTCATTTGGCAGTATTTCTTGAAACAGCGCTATTAAGTACTCCTTATTAATTTTTTTTGAGAAATCTACATAGTTAAGGCCAACTCTTCCACTTGCAATAATAGATAATTTTCTTTTCTTATGAACACCCTTATTGGATGAATATACATCAGATATCTCAAATAATTTAATTGAATCTTTTTGCCTTCTTTCGTTATATAAAAGATTATCGACTAAAGATTTAGTTAAATTAGTTCTTAAAAATTCTCTATTCGAGTCTAAAGGATTATCAACTCTAATTGCTTCTTCTGAAGATATGCTAACGAATGGAGAATTAATAACTTCATAAAAACCATTATCTAGAAGAAAGTATCTTAATGTATTTTCAATATCTTTATTATTTAACTTACCATTTTTTGGAACATTTATATTTAATTTTTCAATGTTGTCATAACCTATAACTCTTGCAACCTCTTCAGCTAGATCATTTTGTGTTCTAATATCACTTCTAAATGATGGCACTTTTATAGAACCTTTATCAATATAGAAGCCAAGTTTCAAAAGATAATTTAGATACTCTTTCTCATCAAGATTAATTCCAACAATTTCATTTATTTTTTCAACATTAACTGGCAATTGATAAACTGGATTATCTTTATATTTATAAGAAATGATAGACATATTTTTTATATTTGTATGTTCACTTACAAGCTTAATAAACCTTCTGAGTACTCTATCATGACATTCTGGATCGACACCTCTTTCAAATTTGTGAGATGCTTCTGATCGAATATCATACTTTATAGACTTCCCTATGATTGCTTCTGGTTTAAAAAATGCGCATTCAACTAATACTGCTTTCGTGTTAGCAGAACAAGATGTAGTTTTGTCGCCAATCACTCCTGCAAGATTGACTACTTTATTATTTAATGAAAAAACTGCATTGTCATCCGTGAGAGTGATTTTTTTATGAAGCAATGAATCAAATTCTTCATTTTTTTTAATCTGATGGAATAACAGCTTGCCGTCAATTGTGTTTGCATCATAGCAATGAGTAGGTTGGCCTGTTTCATAGGAAAGATAATTAGAAATGTCTGTGAAGAAATTATTTTTACTCAAGCCTAAATCTGAGAAATAACGTTCTAAAAGGTCATTATATAATTCTGGAACTTGATCGACTTCTAATTTAAGAAATGAAATTTGTGGACAAATATCCTTTGACAAGTTTTCAAAATCTATCAAAAGCTCATCAAGCTTTTCAGAATATATATCTTGGCTAAGATCAATTGTAAAAAAAACAGCTAGGTCTCTTAGTAAGCCATTTATTGATAAACAGTCTCCTCTATTAGGAGTAAATTCTATGTCAAAAATATTACTTTCGATTTCATGCTCATGTCCAAGCTGAAAAAGGCTATTAGAGATTTCTTCAATACTAGGTTTTTCTTTAATGCATTGTACTAAATGTCTATATGCTATTTTCATTTGAACTGACTCAAGAAATCTAAGTTAGATTTATAAAAATCTCTTATATCTGTGACTCCATGCTTAAGCATAGCAATTCTTTCAATGCCAAGACCAAATGCCAACCCGCTATACTTATTAGCATCTATATTACAATTATCTAATACTATAGGGTTCACTATTCCGCATCCAAGGACTTCAAGCCATTTTCCTTCTTTTGATAAAATATCAACTTCAGCAGAAGGCTCTGTAAATGGAAAATAGGAAGGCCTAAATCTTAATTTAACATCTTGCCCAAATAGTGAGTATATAATTTTATAAATTAAATCTTTAAGTTGAGCGAAGCTAACATTCTTATCCACATATATACCTTCCACCTGATGAAACATTGGTAAGTGAGTTGCGTCATCATCTTTTCTATAAACTTTACCACCAGAAATAAATGCTAAAGGTGGATTTTTTTCGAGCATTCCTCGAATTTGGACCGGGGACGTGTGAGTTCTTAAGAGATTTAATTTATTTTCAACATAAAAAGTATCATGCATCTGCCTTGCAGGGTGAGATTTTCTGATATTAAGCATGTCGAAATTAAACTCTTCTGTTTCAATTTCTGGTCCATTTACAATTTCAAAGCCAAAAGAGATTAAAAGATTCATAATAGAATCTTTCATATGATTTATTGGATGAATAGATCCCCTGTCTTTAATTAATTTAGGATGAGAAACGTCCTTGTGTTCTGACATTGAACTAGTATATCTAGCTAGTGGCTTTTTTTACAATTTTCTCAAAAGTTGCATTATCAGAAATAGCTAAATCAGATAGAATTTTTCTATCTAGAGCAATTTCTTTTTTAGCCAATGAGTTTATAAACACAGAATATGACACGCCAAGCTCTCTAGCTCCAGCATTGATTCTTGCTATCCAAAGTGCCCTGAATGCTCTTTTCTTGTTTTTTCTATCTCTAAAAGCATATTGTAAAGATTTAATATTAGACTGTTTAGCAGTTTTAAATAGTCTGCTTCTAGCGCCATAGTGGCCCTTTGTAGCACTTAATACTTTTTTATGTTTTGCTTTGGCTGTGACTGATTTGGTAGTTCTTGGCATGATTTATCTTCTTATTAGTTTTGATGCCATCTTAAGCACAATACCTGATAGCTTATTTAGACCTCTGTTATGTCTTTTTCTTTTTGTAGACTGTTTTGTAAGGATATGATTTCTATTAGCACTCTTGCTCTTTACAGATGACCCAGTCTTCTTGAAACGCTTAGCAGCTCCAGAATGTGTTTTTAGCTTATATCCCATATTATTCTTCTTATAAAAATTTATATCTATTTCTTCTTCAAAGGAGAAAGAACCATTAGCAATTGCCTGCCTTCAAGCGAGGGCTCTTGGTCTACCTGGGCTACATCTTCTAGCTCATCTCTTAATCTATTTAGTAAATTAAGACCCATATCACTATTTAATATTTCTCTTCCTCTAAATCGGACGCTTATTTTAGTCTTATCTCCGTCAAGAATAAAGCTTTTCACCTTTTTTAATTTAATATTATAATCGCCAATATCTGTTGAGGGTCGGAATTTTATTTCTTTTGTAGTATTTCTTTTAACCTTTACCTTTGATGAGGATAAGCTTTTCTTCTTATCAAAAATATATTTTCCATAATCTAAAAGCTTACAAACTACGGGGCTTGCATCTAAGGGCGATACTTGAACTAAGTCAAGTGTTGCTACTCTAGCTGATTCTAAAGCTACAGAGAAAGCAACCATGCCTTGTTTTTCACCATTTGAGCCAATAAGCATGACCTCACTAGCACGAATTTTTTCATTTATAGGAGTTATATTTTTTTTTTGAGAAGCTATGGTAGTACCTATTTGGATGAATTAAAAAGCAAAATATATATCAAGAATTGAATAAAGTATTATTTAAAACCAATGTATGTTTAATGTTATATGCCATTTGGTGATGATTTTATACTAATTAATCTATTACGCAATAAAATTATTACTAAGGCTGAAGAATATAATGACTCCAGATATTGTCTTTACTTTTATATACTTCCCTTTTATTTAGTCTTGAGCTATGGCCCTCCCAAAATTCGAAATAGTAAGGCGTAAAGGAGAAGCCTCCCCAATAATCTGGGCATTTTGTTAAATCTTGATTTTCCTTTACGTTTTTATATTCTTCAATTACTTGTTCATAAGACCGAGTTATTTGTGATTGATTGGAGCTGATAGCTAGTGCATTTTTATCTAAAGATCTACTTTGAAAATATTCGTTATTGAACTCTATTGACGTTTTTTGAATTTTAGCTTTCATCCTAATCTGCATTTTTATAGATTCCCAATATAGTAAAATACTTATTTGATTATTAGAATTAAACGCAATAGATTTTGGAGATTTGTAATTGCTAAAAAAGATAAATTTACTATCGTTAATAAACTTTAAGTTAACAAACCTGGAATCAACTTCCTTTTTTTCTTTATTATAAGATGAAACAGATATTGCTTCGATACTTTTTTGGCCTTCACCTAACGCTTTACAATAATTTTCTTTAAAAATTAAATATGGCATTTCTTGACTAAGGTTATTAAATTCAATCATTTTATTAATGTTTTATAAAAATTTATTATCTAATTATATAGGTATTATCAAAAGACAAGGGTCTGAATACTAAACCTACAGCTTAAAAAGCTATTTCAATAAAAAACCTTTAATCCAGAAGTCCATTTAAAAGCATAAAGAATTATTCTAGATAATTAAGTACCTTTTTTAATTGGATTGGTGGAACTGGTAAGTTATTAAAGACTTTCCATGCTATTTGAGTATTTGGAACTAAAACCGCCCACACTGTCGTTAAGATCGCTAGGAAATAGATACGCAAACTCTTATTCAAAACAAACCACTCTTCTAGAGAGCCTTTATATGGAGCAATTACATTGTTATAGTAATCAACTGTTGCGGATGCTCCATGCATAATTTCTTCTTCACCTCGGAAAATAATAGAGCCAATACCTGAAAGGCCTGGGCTAACCTGGCTTACAGCTTCTTGTGTTTTTAAAGAGTATGAACCAAAAGTTTGTGAGGTAAGCGGTCGAGGTCCAATAACACTCATATCCCCAAAAAATATATTTAGTAATTGAGGTAATTCATTAATCTTAGTTTTTCTTAAAAATTTCCCTACTGTTAAGACCCGTGGGTCACCTTTCATAGTAACAGTCCCCGTGCCTATATTAGGACTATCTTTGAGCATGGTTGCAAATTTAAATAGTTTGAAAGTTTTACCTCCCTTTCCAATACGTTCTTGCAAAAAAAAGACCTCTCCTTCTCCTGAAAACCTTAAAATTAAAACAATAGGCAATAATAAAGGAGAGAGAGCCAATAATGCTAATCCTGAAAGAACAATATCAAATAAACGTTCCATTTTTACATCCTCTGATCTAAGTATTTGCCAGTCTCTTTATGAGCGAATTCAGGCAAGAGATCAAAATATAATTTAACAATATCTTCCTTAGTCCATGTGCCTTCTTGCCTTAAAGATTCTATCCCGCTCATGAAATAATCTAGCTTAGCGCTATCATATTCGGGTTGATTTTTTATTACTCCTACAGTCTCAAAGCGTTTCATATCTAAATCTTCGTTATCAGTAAAAAATTCTTCGAAGTCTTTTTCGCCAGTGGTATCACTTTTAAAGAAATAGCAGGGCCATTTATTGTTGGCTATTAATTCATCAGCTCTATTGCGAGCCTCATCTTCAGATTGGCACTCATAAGGTTGGTAACCATGCTCTCTAAGGTAACGCACAGCAATTTCTGAGAAAGTAATCAGGTGCAATTTCTCACTAAGCTTTGGAAAAAAAATATCTCTATTTCCTCCAAGAAGTCCAGAAAGCAAACATAACTCACCAGACTCTTGAGGTGTTACAAAATAACGTCTTACATCATTTGGCGCTGAAAATGGTTGTCTCTTTGCAAATCTTTGGTTAAAACCATGTAAGAGAGATCCATCAGAAAATGCTACATTAGCAAATCTTGCCATAGATATTTTTTGTGTAAGGCTCTCTCGCATTAAAAACATCTCCATAATTCTTTTACTAGCGCCCATCATATTAACTGGATTAGCAGCCTTATCAGTTGATACACAAAAATATTTTTTTGCTCCCATTTTATTCGCAATGCGCATAGTCTTGATAGTATTAAAGATATTAACCATTATCATTCGCATAAGTGTATAAGGATCAGACTCACTTCGAACATGCTTTAAAGCTGATAAATTAAAAACGTAATCATAAGGGCCCTCACTCGCCATTAATGCTTCAAATTCAACTGAACCACAGTCCACTGCAAATGTTTTGAAGTCACCACTACCATAGCCCTCAGTGCTTCTAAGATCACGAACTAGCTCAACCATATTATTTTCAGAAATATCTACAATATGAAGTGATTGCGGATCACGTTTAAAAATTTCTTTAGATACAGCCTGACCTATGCTCCCCGCACCACCTATAATAAGAAACCTGGAGCTTGAAACTTCTTTTGCTAGAGATTCTTCTAATAAGTCAACATCATTTGTTAATAGTTCTTGAGTCCTTCCAACTAAATTTAAATATTTCATAACATGCCGCTTAGTGATTTACATCAGAGAACTTCCAAACAGATCTCAAAGTTATTAAAATTATATACAAATTAAATCGCAAAGACTTTTTTTTTAAATAAAATAATTCATAACGAACTTTATTTCGAATTGAATTTTTGTCTCTTCCTCTTGCTTGTGCAAGTCCTGTCAAGCCTGGAGTCATTGAAAAAATATTTTTACGCGCACGATACTCAATAAGTTCTTTTTCAGAAGCAAGGCAAGGTCTTGGGCCAATAAATGTCATGCTTCCAATCAAAATATTAAATAGCTGGGGTAATTCATCAAGGCTTGATAATCTTAAAAATTGACCTAATTTTGTTACGTACAATGATGCTGTGTCTTCATTGGATGGAATTAGTGGTGCGCAAGAAGACATTGTGCGAAGCTTAAAAATATTAAAAATTTGCTGATTTTTTCCTACCCTTTCAGAGCTAAAAAAAATTGGCCTTCCATCATAAAAAAATATAAAAATTGAACACAACAATATCACAAGTATTACTATTGGGGATATCGCCAGTGCAAAAATTAAATCAAATACTCGTCTCATATATTCCTATAAATGCTTTATCATTTTATCAACAAGAGACTCCAGCCGAAAATTGGTATATGCATATTTTTGTCCCATACTACCTAATTTTTGGCGCTCATTATTATCCAAAGAACAACAGCGAGAAAGTAACTCAGCAAAACCACTATGGTCACCAGATGCAACTATATAACCGCAACCAACTTCACTAATAACTCTTGCCGCTTCTCCATTTACCATGCCAATTATTGGTTTACCAGAACTCATGTAACTTTGCACTTTTCCTGGGAGTGTATATGCAAAAACAGGAGCATCTCTTAATGATACAAGTAGGTAATCAGAGTAATGATAAAAAAGAGGTATATATTTTGCAGGATATTGGCCTAGAAAAAATACATTATTATCCATACCTTCAGATTTAATGTTTTCAAGTAATTCTTTTTTGTATCTGCCATCACCAATAATTAGAAGAATAAGATCTTTTAATCGACGACATTTTTTAAGTCCTTTTATAATACTAGGAAAATCTTGTGCATCACCAATGTTTCCAGTGAAGGTAATAATAACCTTGTTTTGCCATTTTAAAACTAGTTGTTGAACTTCTGAATCCATATGACTTCCTAGTTGAATATCATCCAAATAATCAACCTCAACCCATTGAGGGAAATACACCAATTTAGGAGCAGTAACACCCATCTCATCTAGCTTTGTTTTGAACCCTTCTGAACTTAAAAAAAGAATGTCTGCAGATGAGTAAATACTTATACATAATCTTTTCAATAAAGAAATAATTATTCCAGACTTAACTCCTCCACCAATAATACTATCAGGCCAAATATCAAGAACCCAAATATATAGTGGTTTTTTCATAATTTTGTTACAAACAATAGCTGGGATCATTGAAAAAATTGGAGATAATTGTATTCCAAGAACTGAATCAAAATCTTTATTTCTAAAATTTAGGAATGAGTATATAGATGCAGTTATTACAAATGAAACGTAATTTAATGCCAGACTAAAGCGATTATTACGTCGCAAAATTTGAGGCACCCTATGAACTTTTACCCCGAAGTAATCTTTATATTTTTGAGGGTTTGATTCAAAATCAGGAAAGACTTTACCTTTTGGGTAGTTAGGTGTGCTTGTCAAAACTTCTAAAATATATCCTCTTTTTTTTAATTCTAGAACAAGCTCGTTAACCCTAAAATTCTCAGGCCAGAAATACTGACTGACAATCAAAATCTTTTTTACTGGTTTGATTCCAGTCACTTAATATTTCTTCCAAACCACTCGGTTTACATAATCTGTATAACTATGGATAATCCTAACAACCTTATCACTCACATTAGGCATATTATAGTCATCAACCATTCTCAGAAGACGTTTCTTTCCTGAGGGTTGCTGCTCAAGTATCTTCAGCCCCTGCATGATTCTTTTACTATCTAAGCCAACCATCATCACAGCAGCTTCTTCCATGCCTTCGGGACGTTCATGAGCTTCACGAATATTTAGGGCCGGAAAATTCATTATTGATGATTCTTCGTTGATTGTTCCACTATCAGATAGGACTACCTTAGCGTTTTTCTGTAAATGATTGTAATCATGGAAACCTAACGGTTTTAATAATTTAATATTTTTATGAAACTTTATACCTTGATCATTGATTCGTTTTTGAGTTCGCGGATGAGTAGATACTATAACTGGCAGGTTGTAATAATCGGCAATCGAATTCAAGGAATTTGATAACTTTAGTAACTGGGCAGGCGCATCCACATTTTCCTCACGATGAGCACTTACAACAAAAAACTTTCCAGTTTTAATATTTAGCATCTTTAAGACTTTTGAACTATCGATGTCTTCCATATAATGATTAAGCACTTCATGCATAGGGCTACCCGTCTTCACAACTCTATCAGCTGGAATACCCTCAGATATTAAATAGTCCCTGGCAATACTGCTGTATGGCATATTAATATCTGCTATGTGGTCTACGATTTTTCGATTTGTTTCTTCTGGGACACGTTGATCAAAACAACGGTTGCCCGCTTCCATATGAAATATTGGAATCTTTCTGCGTTTAGCGGGGATAGCAGCTAAACAAGAATTAGTATCACCCAAGATAAGTATTGCCTCAGGGTTAACTGATTCAATCATTTGATCAACCTTTATAATAACTTGGCCTATAGTTTCTGCTGCATTTTTACCAGCCGCATTCAGAAAATAATCCGGCTTACGGATACCTAAATCTTCAAAAAAGACTTGATTTAACTCATAGTCATAATTCTGTCCTGTATGAACTAAAGTATGTTCGCAATGCTCATCTAGTTTTGCAAAAACACGGGAGAGTCTTATGATTTCAGGCCGAGTTCCGACCACCGACATTACTTTTAATTTTTCCATCTTACTACTCCTCAAAATAATTCTTTTGTGATTGTGTCGGGTCTGTCACGATCAAAAATTTCATTAGCCCAAAGCATAACTATTAGTTCTTCATCCCCGCTATTTGTAATATCATGTGTCCAGCCTGGAACTGTCTCAACGATTTCAGGATTTAAACCACTTACCATTAACTCATGTCTCTGGCCAGTATTTATATTTTCAAACTTAAAGACAGCCTCTCCCCTTATAACAAGAAACTTTTCATTTTTAGTATGGTGATAATGTCCTCCACGTGTAATCCCTGGATGAGCGGTAAAAAATGAAAACTGTCCTGAATCTTTTGTTTTAAGCATTTCGCAGAATACACCGCGCTCATCTGAGTAGCTTGGAACGCTATAATTAAAATCATCAGGGGCTATATAGCTCAAGTAAGTAGAGTATAAAGCTCGAGTAAGATCTGCGCCAACACGTTCCGTTATTAATGAGGAACGACTCGATTTAAATGACGAAATGATGTTTGCAACTTCCCCTACAGTAGTATTAAATTCAATCGGTATCTTGTTAAATCCTGATGCAGTTTTACCATCTAAAAGTTTAAGAAAAGAAGCACATACATGATCAATATAAACAAGTTTTACAGGTGAGTTAGGGTCGTGGACGACAATATTGATCCCTTTAACCACGTTATTACAAAAAGTGGCAACGAAAGAGTTATAGTTAGGCTTGCACCACTTACCAAATACATTAGGGAGACGATAAATATAAGTAGCAGCTCCTGAAGTAGTTGAATACGACTGGACTATGCTCTCAGCTGCAAGCTTACTAGATCCATATTCATTATCATCATCTGCTTGTGTTGAAGAAGTCAGCACTAAAGGAATACAAGAATTAGAGCCTGAAAGGCATTCGATAATAAAACGGGTTAATTCAACATTTCCAGCATTAAATTCCTTTGTATCTAGTGGGCGATTAACGCCTGCAAGGTGAAAAACAAAGTCTGCTTGTTGTAAGTATGAGAGAATATCACTTTGGGGTGTATTGCGGTGCACCTCAAAGACCTCATGATGTTCTTCTTGGAGAAAAATACATAAATTTTTACCAATAAAACCGCGCGAACCAGTAACCACGACCTTCATCTAGACCCCATCTGGTACATCAGTTCCACCCGAAGCAATATCGCCAATAAACTCTAATTTATGAAGTAATTGGATCATATCGTCAACATTTAGTCTTTTAGTATTGTGCGAATTATAATCCTCAATAGTCGAGAGGTCCTTGTCTCCCTCTTCATGAAATTTAGAGTAATTTAGATCTCTGTTATCGGAGGGAATTCGAAAATATCCAGTTTGATCCTCAGCAACAAACATCTCCTCTCTCGAACAAAGTGCTTCATATAGCTTTTCGCCGTGCCTTGTTCCAATTATCTCAACTCGATGATTGTCTTTACCAGTAATCTGTAATAATGCTTTAACCAGGGTATCTATAGTTGCAGCAGGCGCTTTTTGGACGAAAATATCTCCATTCAAGCCATGGTTGAAAGCATGCAATACAAGATCGACCGCATCATTCAGTGTCATCATAAACCGAGTCATGTTGGGATCTGTGATACCAATAGGAGTACCAGAAAATATTTGACGAAGGAATAAGGGAATAACAGATCCTCTTGAAGCCATAACATTCCCATAGCGCGTTCCACAAATTATGGTACCTAATTCAGTTCCAGTTCGTGCTTTTGCAACCATTACCTTTTCCATCATAGCTTTAGAAATCCCCATAGCATTAATGGGATAGACTGCTTTATCTGTACTGAGACATACCACCTTTTCAACTTTACATGAAATTGCCGCCTCTAAAACATTCTCCGTCCCTAAAACATTCGTCTTAACAGCTTCTAATGGATAAAATTCACAAGAAGGGACTTGTTTAAGAGCAGCAGCATGAAAAATAAAATCAGCACCACGAACACAATTAAGAACTGATTGAAAATCACGCACGTCACCAATATAAAACTTTAATTTAGGATTTTTATATTTCTTTCTCATCAAATCTTGTTTTAACTCATCTCTACTAAAAATGCGTATTTCTTTTAAATCAGAATCTAAAAATCTATCCAGGACTGCGTTTCCAAAAGAACCAGTTCCTCCCGTTATTAATAAAACTTTATTTAGAAAATCCATTTCGAAAACCTCACTTTTTATTAGAAATGACTCATTTTACAAAAATCTTACTCTTTTATCTTCAAAAAACCAAAGAATACTCATAATCAAAAAATAAGAAAGTGTATCAATATAACCAAAAACTTGATTATTGGCTGGAAAAAAGATGAACATTAATGTGAATATAGGAAGAAGGGTCATTCCATAAAAACTATTATTATAAATAACCGAAGTCCATACCCTAGATAAAAAGTATCCTAAACTGAACATCAAGATTGATAATCCAGCAAAGCCAAAATCATTAGCAAACTGTCCATAAAAACTATGCCATTGGGCTGCACCCCAATACTCAGATATTTGAGCTTGAAAAGTAAGATTTGATATGTCATTCCCTGTCAATACTAGAAGTTGGCGTTGTAAAAAATCTGAACTACCAAATCCAAATGTCCAATTGTGGTCAAGATTTAAAATTAATGAAAAACCGTAATAACCTTGAACTAAATAATAGTTTAACCAAATAAAAGCATAATAATAAAGTTCAGAAAAACTAGTCAAATCTTGCCAATATGGATTTACAGCTGAGACGCTTATATCTCCAAGTGAGGATGTCCCTGCAAAATAATCAAACCCACCACCTCTATTGGACATTATAAATCCAAAGAAACCTATAGGTATTAAAAAGATAGCCACCATGAAGGGAGCTATTTTTAAAAAAATTCGAGTTGATCTTATAAAAGCTAATACAAGAAGAGTTAAACAAATATATATAAAAAAGATAAAAATTACACTATTTGTTCCAGCTGCAAGTCCTGAAGAAATAAATAGCAAACCATAAATAAAGGCTATAAATTTTTTGAAATAGCCTAAACTCTTCCAAAAGTATAAAAAAATAAATATAAAAAAGAGTTTAGAAAAGGCAAAGAATATTGAAAGTATATTAAATAATCTCGATCCGGCAGATACACCTCCTATACTTGTTGCGTCAGCTTGCATTCTCTCAATATAAACTGCACCAGGCTCCTTGAGACCTCTAGCAACATCCTCGAAAATATTATAAGGAATGATTGATTCAGCAAGCATCAAATTTTGGTAGGTAGCCAAGACGGATAGAGATGCAAAAAAGAAAACAGAATAAAATAATTTTGATGTTAACTTTTTATCAATTACTATGTTATTAAACTTATAGGTTCTTGTTGCAATATAGTAACCAATAATAAATACACCATGATATGTAAACATTGTCATCAAAAAAAGGTCTATATTATGCGTTTTAAAATGTATAGGGCCAAAAAAATATAATAAAAGAGTGAAGCATAAATAGAATTCGACCAACACGAGTGGTAAGTATTTTTTCATAGCATCAATATTTAGTATATGGCTCGCGTCAGACAAACCTTTAAAAAATAATATACATCTCTAAATTTAGTTAGCATATACACAAAAAATATATTATTGCGGAATAAATAATAGGTTAGCGTGTGAATATTTTTTATTGATTTGGTGCTCGCATAATTCCCCATCTCTTATTTCAAGAACTTTATATTTTTGCTTTTGCAAGAAATGGACGCAATCACTGCTACTCTTGAACTCACCCTCATTAACATCGCCAACTTCTAGTGTGATTATCGGACGTATTTCTTTTAAAGTATTCGACATACCTTGTAAAATATCATACTCAGCATTTTCTGCATCAATCTTTATAAAGTCAGGTCGTGCCCCAGACTCTTCAATATACTTGTCTATTGAAATTGCCTTTACTTCGTAATCACTTGAGATCATCTTATCAACCACGGAATTTTCAAGCTTTGCGCCATAGACCGAATTAAATGCTGAATATTGAACCCCATAGTCTGTAAATTTAAGAGTCGTTTCCTCTGACCAAGCTGCAACGTTATTAAGTGTAACGTTACTTTTTTTAGACAGATTGGAATGCAAAATATTGTAAGTTCCTACAGTTGGTTCAAAACCATGTACCTGACCCTCATGCCCTACCAACTTGGATGCCAACAAAGAGTAGTATCCAAAATGTGTACCTACATCAAAAAATGTGCTCCCAGATTTAAGATGCGTTAGGAAAATTTTGGTAAGGTCTGATTCAAAGAAACCATACCTATACAAAAAACATGAAACAATTTCAGGAAATACTACATTCATGTCTTCACCCCAGAATAAACGAGCTTTCAGCTCCTTGGTTTTTTTCATTGATAGACAATTCTTTTCTAGCAATTTGGACCCAAGCATACGCACTGGGTTTCTAAGAACTCTTTTAAATAAAGTAGAACTATTCTTTTCAATAGACAAATTTAGTAAATTTGTAATATCTTTTACATCCAATTTAATCATATTATTACCTTGCTATTATATGGTTTATTTTGAATCACATCATAACATCTGTTTACTGATATTTAAATTTAATGAACAGCAGAAGGATTTATAAATACTAATTTTAATGAAAAGAAGATATCGCTTCCTTAATATTGAAGGAAACCTATCTTTGTATACTATTAATGTGATTCATTTATAGAGCTCAATGATTGAATGGATTGATAAGCTGTCATAAATTAATTAATTTTTTAAGCACTTTATTTCTTATTGATTTAACAGAGATCGAAGTCAAAGTAAAGAAGCCAATGCTGATGCAAGTCAAATGTGCCAAAATTATTATTCTTGAGTTGGTAATATCTACATTAATGTAGTTATTAACAATACAACCAAATACACTTATACATAATAATATAGGGAGTATATCTCTGAGCAACCATTTAAGATGAAATCTGGGAATAAATTTATTATGAACAATCAATGTAAAACCTAAAAACCAAATTAAACTAAATGCAAACCAAAGCTGACTTGTTCCAATTGCACTATATTTTAAAGTCACAAAATAAATTAAGGGGGCCTGAACTATAAGTGCAAATGTCATACCAATTACGTACAGTCTGAGTTTGCCAAAAGCATTCTGCAGATAATATTGACAACTACCCATTACATATAAGGTAGACCCCATAACATACCACTGCAACACTTCGCCTCCCCACATAAAAGTTCTATTGTCGCCAGTAAGTGAATACAGTATTTCTTGAGGGTATATTATGATTAACATTGCTATTGAAAACACAACCCATGTAACTAATTGAGTCATATCAATATATAAAGAAATCATCTCATCTATACTTTCTTTGGCTACCAGCATTGTTATTCTAGGTTGAAAGGCTGTAAAAATTGGGACAGATAGACTAATCAATCCACCAGAAATTATTGTAATTATGCTAAAAAATCCAAATATTTTTAAAGATAATAGGCCTGATAAAAGTAACTTATCTAATTGACTTATGACTAACTGGATTGAAGTGGTGTACGCTATGCTTAGTGAAAATGGAAGTATTTCACGGAAAAAACTCCAGTCTATCTGAAACCATTTTATACTGATAATAGATGAGGGTAGATCATAGTAAAACCTTTTGCTAAGAATTGTAGCCTCCACGACAGCAATAACTAATTGATATTCAAAAAATAATTCAATATCATTTGATATATATGCCAACATAAGCAAAGACCCTATGTATTTAAGGCTATTAATTATAATTAAGAACTTATTAAGCCAAATTTGATCTTCAAATCCAATGATTCCGCCACGATAAAGTGTTGAAAAAAACCTTAATCCAATTACTATGCCCATGATAATAATGCAATAAGAAATACTTTCAGGAGTTAACAAAATAGCTTTTATCCATTCAGAAGCAACCAAATTACTTTGGAGATAGACAAGCAATATAATGGTTGTAGCCGTAGTAAAAAATATTATTTCAAAACTTTTTAACAAATGTTTAAAATGTTTAAATCCAAATATTTGACCTCTTGCAAAGGATACTTGTCTGGCTAATGTCGTGCTTAACCCCATATCAAGCAAATTTAACCAATTCTGCAATATGATAAAAAAGCCAACTAATCCATAGGCTTCCGCGCCAAGAAATTGCAAATAGAGAGGTGTGCAGATAAGCGTAACAATTATGGTGAAGCCTTGACCAAGATAGTTACCAATTGCATTTGCTTTAATTTTAGCCATTTCTTTTTTTTAAGTTATAGGTCTATCTGCATAGTGATATTCTTAAGTTCAAAGCTTGTGAGCGGATTTCAAAATAATGTTTTTGATGAAGATCTACACTCATTGCTAGGGTCTTTTCTTTTTTAAATATCTTAAAAAGATTTAAGAAAAAGGATAGCCCGAATAGATAGAAATCTAAGTTCAATAATTTATTCACGACCCTGTTATCTGTTTTAAAACAAAATTTGCGGCTGCTCAGTCTAATTCTTTCAATTAGTTTTTGTTCTTTCTTTATTAAATCATTATATATACTTTCTTTGTCTTTCTTAAAACGATCATTTGCAACAATAAATATTGACCCCTGTGTTCTTCGATAATATACGAATACTTTATCAATAAGCTTAAATTTAAAAGTAGGAAACTGCCTCGCAATAGCAATCTGCAATGGCCAGTCCTCGATAACATCAAACTGATCTAAGTGCAAAAGCACTTCTGAATTAGTAAGGCAATTTCTTGAATATAAGATATTTGGTGCATTATTATAGGAAAAATGCTTAAATCTATGAAGCAAACTATCTTTTTTATAGATAATTTGTGTTGCTGTCGCTAGGACGTTAGATACACGATCAAACATCAAATTATCACCGTAAAGAAATAAAGGGCGCCCAGATGATATAGCTGTATCTGATTTACACTTTAATAATTCAAAAATATTTTCATAGGAGTAAACATCATCTCCAGCTGTAAGCTTGCAATTATCAGCTTTTAGCTTACTAACAAGGTTCTTTACACTTTTGCATGTACCCAAATTAGTACGATTATAAATAGTTTCTGTGTATCGAAAGAGATCTTTGTTAATTTTTAACCATTGATCTATCAAGTAACAGGTATCATCTCTAGAACAATCATCGTTGATTATAATATCCACATCAATGCTCTTACCAAAAGAGTTAATTAAATACTTAATACTTTGTAAATGCTCGAGAATATAATCCTCATGATTATAAGTCAGCACCATAAAAGCAAAAGAAGGAATATGCGTTTTAATCATAATAATTTTCTTTTAAAGTACGCCTTTAAAAAATTTAGTGCCTTAAAACCAACCATTTTCCACCCTGTATGCATGAAACGAATCTGCCAAGCGAGCGAGCGAGCCTCATAAACTTTTTCTGAAGAAAATCCTCTTTTACTCCAGTCAATACTTAATGGATAATTTATTAATGCTTTGTCCACCACTTGCTTCACCCACTTTCCGCGATATATTGCACCGCCTTTGGAGTAATTATAAGGGAAGATATCATTCTGATTAGGACCAATTGAGTAATATGAAAGCCTGTCTCCCCAAGTTCTATAAGTCCCAAATACCTCCCATGCCCAAGGATTATCTCCTTGAAATGTATAGTCCATTAAAACCTGCCTACGCCAGATACCAGGTGCTGAATTAAGCCTATACTCAACATTATCTTCTATTGGAACGAATAAAGATTCATTGTCACTAGACATTAATGGCAAAGAAGTATTGATCAAATAAGTAACTGCAGCATGTTCTTCAGAATCAAGAAGTAGTAAAGCTTTATGTATTTGGTCATTATCAACTTTTTCTTCAAGAATAAAATCGTCGTATAGCATTAATACAAACTCACTCTTTATTTCAAAAAGAGTTGAGAGTAAGCGTGCTCCCCAGTCATCAGTATTGCTATTAAATGCAGATGTATGAACACTGGCTGGAAAAGATGATTCATATTGATTTGACTCAGTATTAATTACAATTGGATAGGGACAATTTGGCCACCATTTTTCAAAGGCTTTAAAAAAAATCTCTAGCACATCACTATAATCATCACAGGTATTAACAACGATCGTTAACTTCTTTGATTCTAGTTTCTTAAAAGACATTTTTTCCTGAGCACTGATATGTCAATCCCCCTTATAACTGTTAATCGAGATTATTAAACCCTCGGTATTAACCATGAATATAGCCAGTCTTCTTGGTGAAATCTGTGTATGATTATAGATTAAATCAGTTAAAAGTAATCTAAGGTTATTGAAGCGATTTAGATAGCATTTATGATAATTAATGATAAAAGTACTAATATCGATACAGGTTGAATTTTTGGCCATAATTTACTTTTTTTTATAGATTTATATAGATTTTATTATAATTTATATAAGTAGCTATTCTCGAAAAGAGTTGCAAGAATGAACTACCAAATTAACATCAGTTTCTAACATATCTGGGCCAATCGGAATGCTGATAATTTCATTATGAATTTTTTCAGTAATAGGTAAACTAAGGTTATTAAACTCCTTATAAGCATCCTGTTTATGAGGTGGAATTGGATAGTGTATTAAGGTTTGAACACCACATTTTTGAAGATGCTCTGATAACTCATCTCTAAATGGTGATCTAATTACAAAAAGGTGATAAACATGGTCCTCGCCACCAAGCGCTGGCATTTCAATATTGGGGTTTTTTATATTTTTATGATAAAAACTAGCAATCTTGCGACGCTGGTCACTAACTCGATCTAGGTCGTCTAACTTTATAGTCAAAAGCGCTGCTTGTAATTCATCTAAGCGACTATTAACACCCTTAACTGAATTGATATATTTTTTAGAACTACCGTAGTTACCAAGCTGCCTAACATGTTCACAAAGAGCTTTATCATTAGATATTAAGGCGCCAGCATCTCCCAAGGCTCCCAAGTTCTTACCAGGATAAAAACTAAATGCAGCGGCATGGCCCCAACTTCCTGCTCTTTTTCCATTCAATAAAGCTCCATGAGCCTGTGCGGCATCCTCTAAAACTAAGAGTTTATATTGTTTAGCAATCTCCATTATTTCATACATGGGTGCTAAACGCCCATACAAATGAACTGGTAATATAACTTTAGTCTTGTTATTGATGGAGTCTAAAATATTTTTTGCTGAGATATTTAGCGTGTATTCATCGGGCTCTACAAAACGCGGAATAAGGTCGTTTTCTGTAATGGCGAGAATACTGGCAATATAGGTGTTCGCTGGGACTATAACCTCATCACCACTTTTAATCATTCCAAGGTCTTTCCATGCTCTTAGAGTAAGAACCAAAGCATCTAGACCATTACCAACCCCGATACAGTATTTAGTTCCACAGTAGACTGAAAACTGATTCTCAAACTTTTCGACATGCTCACCTCCAATGTACCACCCAGAATCAATTACATTTGTGCATGCAGAAATTAAGTCATCACGATAACGTGAATTAATTTTTATTAAATCTAAAAATGACACCATTTTAAACCTCCATCCCAAAAAATTTACGCTCATATAATGACAAATAATTAACCAGCCTCATCGCTTTAAAATTCAAAATATTAACATCTGCGCCATTGCTAATCAGAAAATTAAACATTGATCTATCTTGGTGTAGTAGGCAATAATCTTTTCCATCACCAATTTTATTAGGAACAGCGACAATTGAATCTCGCTCAAATTCCTTGACTAATCTTTTAAGAGCATACGCAGCAATATTATTTTTTCCAGCAACAACTATCATAAAAAATCTCTAAAAATTAATCTTAAAAATATAAGATGTAATATCTTCCTTAAATAAGTCTCAACAAAGTATTTTTTGAAACTATTTCCTAGGATAAACTCTCCTTAAAATCTTTATAGTCACGAATATAGTCACTTTCGTCATAAAGTTCGCTAGCAATTACTAGTAAAACGCAGTCAGAACTAAATCGACTCATCTCTCGCCAAACTAAACCTTCCACTAATATTCCTTTAGTAGGAGAATCTAAGCATACTGATTCCCTATTTTTACCATCATCTAATAATATTTCACAGCTTCCAGTAATACATACCATTACTTGCTTTAATGCCAAATGAGCGTGCAGTCCACGTGTGACATCCTTTTGCGTTCCAAAAATATAATAAACCCGTTTTATATCAAAAGGAACAGCATCTTTCCCCTCTATTGATACTAAAGAACCTCGATCATCCCCCAAAGGAGGAAAATCTACCCACTTTATCAATCTATCCATGCTCACTAATAAGCTCATTCAGATATTTTCCATAACCATTTTTATCCATTTTTTTAGCTGCTTTGTCGAGTCTCTCGAGTGAGAGCCAGCCCTTTGAAAATGCGATCTCTTCCAAGCAAGCTATCTTATAACCTTGACGGAGCTCAATAGTTTGAACGAAGTGAGAAGCTTCAAGCAAACTTTCATGAGTTCCGGTATCTAGCCATGCAAATCCTCGGCCTAAAACCTCAACATTGAGCGCGCCTTTTTTTAAGTATTCATTATTGACAGAGGTAATCTCTAATTCACCTCTATCAGATGGTTTTATTTTTTTTGCTATCTTAATAACTGAATTATCATAAAAATAAAGCCCAGTAACTGCCATATTTGATTTAGGTTTTTGTGGCTTCTCTTCAATTGATATTGCTTGCATGCCTGCATCAAACTCAACAACTCCATAACGACTAGGATCTTTGACAGGATAACCAAAAATTGTTGCTCCTGACATCCTTGATCTAGCCTTATGAAGTGATGGTGAAAAGCCTTGACCATAGAATATATTGTCACCAAGAATTAAAGCAACATTATCACCACCTATAAAATCTTCCCCTAGAATAAAAGCTTCCGCTAGTCCATTTGGGTTATCTTGAATGACATAACTCAACTTAATCCCAAATTCTTTTCCATCACCCAATAGTCGCTTGTAAGAACTTAAGTCTTCTGGTGTCGTAATAATTAAAATATCTCTTATATCTGCAAGCATCAATACAGATATTGGATAATAAATCATAGGCTTATCGTAAACAGGCAAAAGTTGCTTCGATACACCTCGTGTTATTGGATGCAATCTAGTTCCTGAACCTCCCGCTAAAACTATTCCTTTCATCTAAATTTAACCTTCTTTTTTACTTGATTTTTTTAAACTATCACACCACTTTTGGTTTTCAAGATACCATGAAACTGTTTTACGAATACCTGACTCAAAGGTTTCTTCAGGTATCCAGCCTAGCTCTGCAGAAATTTTACCTGCATCGATTGCATAACGCCTATCATGACCAGGCCTATCTGCTATATGGGTAATTTGCGAATTATATAATCCAGCATCTAATGGTACAAACTCATCTAGCAAATCACAAATTAATTTGACGACTTCAATATTAGTTTTTTCATTGTGACCACCAATGTTATAGGTTTCACCAATGACACCCTTGGTCACTACCTTAAGTAATGCACGGGCATGATCATCAACATAAAGCCAATCGCGCACCTGATTACCAGATCCATAAATCTGAATAGGCTTGCCATCAAGTGCATTAAGAATAACTAACGGAATTAACTTTTCAGGGAACTGATAAGGTCCGTAGTTATTTGAACAGTTCGTTATAATAATAGGTAATTTGTATGTCCTGTGCCATGCGCGTACTAGATGATCTGAAGCAGCTTTTGATGCTGAATATGGAGAACTCGGTGCATAAGGTGTATCTTCTAAAAAGAGATCGTCATCATTCTGCAAATCACCATAAACCTCATCTGTTGATATATGATGAAACCTGAATAAAGATTTTTTTGTGCCAACTAAATCCAACCAATATTCTCTAGCTACTTCAAGCATATTATAAGTACCCACTATGTTTGTTTGGATGAAATTATCAGGACTATCGATTGACCTATCAACATGACTTTCTGCAGCCAAATGCATAACGACGTCGGGTTTAAATGTATTAAAAATTCGTCTCATATCGATCTTATTACAAATATCAACCTTCTCAAAAAAATAACTATTATGGTTAGTGATGCTGGTAAGTGATTGAAGATTTCCTGCATAAGTCAATTTATCTACGTTCATAACACTATTATCCGTGTTCTCTATAATATGGCGAATAAGTGCTGACCCAATAAATCCCGCCCCACCTGTAACAAGTATTTTCATTTAATATACACAAAGATCATTTACTTGAATAAAAAACTTTTTACTAAGTAAAAGATTAAAAAAAGTGGTTTACAGTAAAAACTCATTATTAAATATTGCTTATTTAGGGATTGGACTTCTTATAAAATGCAGAGCTAGAAAAAATAATATGCTAATTATCATCCCCATTGTTAACCCAAGCATAACAATTAATGATCTACTAGGCTCTGACTTAATCTCTGGCACTAATGGTGGATCAAGAACTTTGAATACATAATTTTCACTTGCCTCAACCATCATTAAATTTTTCAATTGTTCTTCTTGTAATGATGAGAGAGCTCTTTTTATACCCTCATATTTGACTGTGGGAGCAAGACTATTTAAATATTCAACTTTTTTTGTTGCCTCATACCTAGCTTCGTCTCTCATAATTTTATCTATTTGCTTTACAATAAGTTCAACCCATTCCTGAGCTAATAAGGGTGACTTGTGTTTTATATATAAAGATATAAAAGATGTTAGTTTATCTTCAGAAATACCAATGATCTCACGGTATTCTTCATAAGCTTCTTGTGAAGAGGGGGTGATTGATCTTGGTGGGTCCGCTTTCCGTACCCATTTTCGTGTCTCTGAATTAAAAGCTTTTTCGTCATAAATAGGAGTATTAGTTGTTGGATTCCATTTTTTTATGGCCATCAAATCCTCAAGAGCGATATGGGGCAAAAAGTGATTAGAGAAAAATTCAAAAGACTTGATTCTAGCTATTGCTTCATTTGATTGTGATGTTGGTTCACCTGGAAGAGAAATACCTGCTAAAGATGCCATCCCAGAATACTGGCCTAACATTCCACTCATTTGAGAATTGCTCTCTACCGGCATTAGAATAATTTGTGATTTATATATATTAGGAAGGTAAAGAGCATATACGGTAGAGATAAGAAGAAATATAGATACTATTGCACCAATATAAAATTTCTTTTTCCAAAGCACCTTAAATAAATCACCGAGATCTATTTCTTTATCATAATTTTTATTAGGTAAGTTATTCATATTTATACTAGGAGTTTCTTCAGCATATTATACTCTCATAATATATTTCTTTTAAAATTTATAGCTAATATCTTAGTTGATAAACCTTAGGGAGTTAGAAGACATATAGATATATTAATTTTTACTACTAACTATATAAGAAAATGGTACCCGAGGCCGGACTTGAACCGGCACGATATTTCTATCGCGATATTTCTATCGAGGGATTTTAAGTCCCTTGTGTCTACCAATTCCACCACTCGGGCAAGCTAATTGATACCAACTTTTTTTCATTATACTTTTTTAAATATAAATGTCTTTATAATTTGGAGGCTGAAGCCGGAATCGAACCGGCGTAAACGGCTTTGCAGGCCGCTGCATAACCACTCTGCCATCCAGCCAAGTTAAGCAAGATGTATTGTATACATCTATAAAG